>Ga0256843_1000011_pt1 | contig 153090 bp, 156 predicted proteins | sample AlvinellametaG_FD_191572 | JGI IMG/M metagenome (GOLD analysis project Ga0256843, IMG submission 191572) | Pompeii worm associated microbial communities from hydrothermal vent at the East Pacific Rise, Pacific Ocean - Alvinella | ecosystem: Host-associated > Annelida > Integument >... | reverse complement strand
TTATGATGGCACAGATGATGAAACAGATGGGTCAAGCAGGTGAAGTAGAAGAGCCGGCACCAATCTTGGAGATCAATCCAAAACATGAGCTTATCGCTAAGCTTAAAGAGTCAAGTGACCAAAATCTTATAGAAGATGCTGCGCATGTTCTTTTTGATCAGGCAAAACTATTTGACGGTCGTGAGATCGATGATACGGCAGAGTTTGCTATGAGACTTAATCGTATTATGGCAAAAGCTCTTTAATTTTAATCTATTTAGATAAGTGTAAATGTGCACTTATCTAAAAATAGTGATTTTTTTACTATTTACCTTCTATTTACTTTACTTTTAATGGTGAAATATGATATCTTATCATATGTTAAAAAAATTTAAATTTTTCCAAAAAACAATGAATAAAATGCTTCAAAATGATGATGTAGAATCACTAGAAAAACATGCAATTAGAGAGTGTAACGAGCTTCTTAGTGGAGAACTTGCACATCTTGGAATTAAAAATTATAGATATAAAACAGATGATGCTGTTGCTGAATTAGGACTTGATAAGGAGCTTGTTGATCAACTTGTTGATGATTATGTGGCGCAAGTTATAAAAGCAACGACACAATTTGATAAATATTTAGAAAAATTACAAGATTCTCGAGACAATCATCTGCAACTTGACTATACACTTTTTCGTGAATTAGCACATAAAAATCTTGGCGTAGCAAGAAATTTACGTATTAGAGATGCTGAAGCGCTACTGTATGAGTTAATGAAAAAAGAGGATTTGACATATCTTCTGCGTTGTTTAGAAGCATTAAAAGTTTGTGCTATTAAATTACGACCACAATGTGCTTATGATACTTTGCAGTTAATTCAACTGAAAAATTCTTTGTAAGTTAATTATCGATTACGAAGAACATGGGAGATCTGTTCAAGTTTTCCTTTTGGTTTTTTAATAGCTTGTATTTCTTCTTTATCTGCTGGCAAGACAAAGGCAAGAAGGATGAAAATAAGAGAAAAGACAATGCCTCCCAAGAGACTCAATACTACTTTTAATTTAAAATCATCCATTTTTTATTACCTTTATTAGGAACTTTTTTCTTGTTCGCTTGTCATATATGTCCAAAAATCTTTATGTGAGTAGCCTTTATTGAGAAAGAAAAACTGTAATATTGCGACTCGATAGAGTGTTACAAGCATTTTTGCATAGGGAATAAAGAGTGAAAGTGCAACAAAAAGTGGTTGTTGCTTATCCCCTTTTGATTCTATCATCTCCTGCATACCGATATTTTTACTTAAATAGAGTCCAAATAATATGGAGAAAAGAAAGTTTAAAATAAGCCCAAAAATCATATATGCCATAAAATCTTGCTCGTACATACCTGCAATCATAAATTATCTATTCCTTGAAATGTTTTATTTATTCTATTTTACCAGAAAAGTTGTGAAGAAAGTTTGAAAGCTATAAAGGTTTTTACCCTTTATAGTTTTCCAAATATTTTGTATCGAAGTTATTTTGTATAAAGTCTTGGTTTTGCATCATTTTGAGGTGGAAAGGAATGGTTGTTCTTATACCTTCTACTTTATATTCGCTTAGTGCTCTATGCATACGTTTAATTGCCTCTTCACGTGTTTTTGCACGAACAATGAGTTTTGCTATCATACTGTCATAGATCATAGGAATAGTATATCCTGCATAGGCATGGGAATCAATACGAACATCTTTCCCTCCAGGAGTGATCCATGTTTTAATATGTCCAGGAGAAGGAAGAAAGCTGATTGGATCTTCTGCTGTAATTCGACATTCTATTGAATGACCTGAAAGGGTGATTGTGTCTTGTTCCGGAAGTTTTTTTCCTTCGGCAATTTCGATCATCATTTTCACAAGATCAAGATCACTAACCATTTCAGAAACACAGTGCTCTACCTGAAGACGTGTATTCATCTCCATAAAATAGAAGTCAAGATTTGCATCAAGCAAAAATTCAAATGTACCTGCACCTTCATATTTTATAAATTTTGTAGCACGTACAGCTGCTGCATGGAGTTTTTCACGAACTTCTTGTGTTAAGACAACTGCCGGAGATTCTTCAATGAGTTTTTGGTGACGTCTTTGCATTGAACAGTCACGTTCACCGATATGAAGAACATTTCCATGGGCATCTGCCATAATCTGTACTTCAATATGACGTGGATTTTGTATGAATTTTTCCATATAAATTGTACCATCGCCAAAAGCAGTAATTGCTTCACTCTCTGCGGCAAGAAAAGCATTTTCAAGTTCTTTTTCCTCTTCTACAACACGCATTCCTCTACCGCCGCCGCCTTGAGCTGCTTTTAAAATAACAGGGTAGCCTATCTCTTTTGCTCTTTTTTTTGCATCTTCAATGTCATCAATAGCACCATCACTACCAGGAACAACCGGTACGCCGGCTCTGATCATGACATCTTTTGCTTTTGATTTATCACTCATGAGTTGCATAACTTCAGGAGTAGGTCCAATAAATTTAATATCGTGGTGTTTACAGATCTCTACAAAGTATTGGTTTTCACTTAAAAAGCCATATCCTGGGAATATAGCATCACTTTTACTTGCTTCAGCAGCTGCAATAATAGTAGGAATATTTAAGTAACTTTTATTACTTGGACCATCACCTATACAGATTGCAGCATCTGCAAGTTTGAGATATTCACTTCCTCGATCAGCAGTAGAATAGACAGCAATAGCTTCTTTGCCCATCTCTTTAATTGTTCGAATTGCACGCAGAGCTATCTCTCCTCTGTTTGCAATTAAAATACGTTTAATCTCAGCCATTATTAGATCTTTTCTACAACAAATAGAGGCATTTCATACTCTACGAGTTGCCCGTCTTTTACAAGAATTTCTACGATTTTACACTCAAATTCTGCTTCTATTTCATTCATTATTTTCATTGCTTCAACAATAGCAACCGTCTGTTTTGCATGAACAATGTCTCCAACTTTAACAAAAGGATCTGCTGTTGGTGATGGGGCTGAATAAAATGTTCCAACCATTGGTGAAGTAATAAAAAGAGCATTGTCAGCATGTTTTTTCTCTGTTGCTGCTTCTGTTACCACTGGAGCTGCTTGTGTTACTGGTGCTGCTACAACTTGTTGTGGTGCGGCTGTTACAACAGGAGCTGTATATTTTTCCATTTCAATTACAAAATTGTCTTTTTTTATTTTCATCTTTGACAAACCGCTTTTATCAAAGTCACCCATGAGGCTTTTTATCTGTTTTGTGTCCATTCTTTCTCCGTTTATAATGATCTCATTGTAAATATAATATGAAAGGATATTATAAATAAGTAAATAAACTTGAATAAATATAAAATTTAAAAAGAAAAAGTTTATTTAAACCTCTTTTACTATATTTCAAATGGGGACAGTCTCTTTACTTCTATTTGGGAGAAGATACATTTGAGATGATGGTTCTTGGTATCATTACATTTTCTGTAGGTACAGCAACAAGTGTTATTGGTTCAGCAGTTGCTGCCGGTGTACTTATTTCTCTATTTCAATAGAGAAATATTTCTATACTGTTTCGCACTTTTGCATAACATTGGCAATAAGTGGAATAATATTATGACTTTTGGTTTTGTCTATAAATCCGTTTGCTCCAAGAACTTCTGCTTCTCGTTTATTGTTGTCTCCTGTCATTGAAGAGTTGACAATAATTGGGATCTGTTTGGTAATATTGTTCGATTTTAATATTTTTATAACCGTAAATCCAGACATTTCCGGCATTTCAATATCTGTAATAACAGCAGGAATTTTTTCAATTTGTGCTTCATTGAGATTGTGTATAAAATCAATAAGTTTTTTTCCGTTGTCAAAAAGCTTCATATCTATATTTGCACGGGCAAAGAGTTGGATGAGGTGTCTTTGTGCTGTTTTTGAATCTTCTGCAATGAGTACTGTTCCAAATTTAAGTTTATCAGGAATAGCGATATCTTTGAGTAATTCAGTATCTCGATCAACATCAACAAGTGCTTGTGGCAGTACATCTGCAAGGAGCTTTTCATAATCTAAGATCAGACAGAGTGAACCATCTTCAAGACGGGTGTCATTCATAACAACGCCATCTTCTTTAAGACGATAACTGTCGGGTGCGTGCATCTCATTCCAGTTTTTCTTGATTACTCTGTATGCAGACATAATGCGAAGTCCAATAATGACACCGTTAAAGTCACAGATGAGAATATTGGAACGATGAACCTCTTCTCTTGTGAGATGAACACCAAGCCAAGCGGGAAGATTTAAAATAGGAATTTGCAATCCACGAAGAATAATCGTACCCTCTAAGAGCGGGTGTGGTGCAGGTATTTGTGTTAAAAAATGGTTTTTTGATTCCACAACTTCGCGTGTTTTAAAAACATTGATAGCATAATAGGCAGAGTCTTTTTTTTCGCTTACACGAAAAACCAAGAGTTGCAACTCATTGTTTTTAGCCAGATTTGTAGCAGCATCTACATTCTCTAATACAGACATTAAATACCTTTATGTTAAATATCCCTTAATAGTACCAAAATAAAAATGAAATATGCTTGAATATTAGCTAGGAAATGTTAAAATAGAGCTACTTAAAATTAAACAAAGGTATTGACTTGTGAGAATATTCTTCTATCTCCTTCTTTTTGCACCATTTCTCTTCGCAGAAGTTCATTATGCAAAAGTAGAACCCTATAAAATTAAAAATATTACTGCCAATGTCTCAGGACGAGTTGTTTTTGTTAATGAAGATCTTCTTGGAAAAACGCTTTCAAACAGACGTTTTATTCATATAGATGATGTAATTGACAAAGCAGAGTTGCGTGATGTTAATAAAAAGTTGTCCGATCTGCACGAGACACTGCTCTTAAATAAAAAGATCTTAAAAAATTTGGCAGAGGTACTCAAGCGTAAAAAAATTAACTATAAAAAGACAGAAGCACTTAAAATTAAGTCTCGAATAGATAAAGATAAAGAGTTTTATGATCTTATAGCAACAAAAAACAGTTACAACACTACACAAAAAGAGATCAATACCCTTCAAAACTCTATTGCCGATTTAGAGCTACAACGAACAAAACTCCGTAAAAGTATTCATGATAAAAGTATTATACAAAAAGGTTTCCTTTTGTATAGTTTAAAGGTTAAAGAGGGGACAATGGTCAATATGGCAACACCGCTTGCCGAGGTTGCCGACATATCAAAAGCCCTTTTGACTATTTACGTCGATCGGAATGAACTCGCAGGTATAGAGCAAAAAAAGATCTATCTTAATGATCACAAAACCAATTATAAAATACGAAGTGCTATTCCTATTGCAGATAGTGTTAATATATCAAAATATAGAGTTCAAATTGTTATCAATCCACCGAAAATTTTTTCACAACTTGTCAAAGTTGAATTGAAAGAGGAGTAGTATGAAAAGTAGTATTACAGCATGTCCGCTTGATTGTTATGATGCCTGTGGCATCATCTATGATGAGGGTGAGTTAAAAGCATTTAAAAATGGGCACACTCAGGGGTTTTTATGTCCACATATGAATCATTACACTGCTTATGAACCCATTCAAAACGCCCGATATAAGGGAAAAGAGATATCTTTGGAAGAGGCGCTTGAAAAACTTAAAGAAATTTTGGATGTAACACCTGAGGGTAAAATGTTACACTACAGAGGAAGCGGAAATTTTGCTTTGATGCAGGGTGTAACTGATTATGCTTTTTCTCAAATGGGTGCTTGCCTAACAGATGGTTCTTTGTGTGATGCTGCCGGCGAAGCGGGAATTATAGAAGGACGAGGGAGCAATAAAAATATGCCACTTTCTGAAATTGCTAACTCTGAGGTGGTTGTGTTATGGGGAAGAAATCCACATACAACATCATCACACCTTTTACCGCTTTTAAAAGATAAGAAGATTATTGTCATTGATCCTTTAAAGACCAAAGTTGCTAAAATGGCAGATTTACATATTCAGATCAAACCGCATACAGATATTTTTTTGGCAATGTTACTTTATCGTTTTTTACATATTGAAAATAGTTGTGATGAAGCATTTTTAGAAGCATATGCAAGCGAACATGAAGAGTATTATGAGTTGACTCAGACTATTAGAATTAAGGCCATTCTTGAAGATATTGGTATGACATTGGGACAAATTGGTGATTTTCTACACTATGTTATAGGTAAAAAAACAGCTATAGTCTGTGGTGTTGGTATACAAAAATATCGTGATGGTGCAGATGTTATGCGTGCCATTGATGCGTTAGCTGTAGGGCTTGGACTCTTTGCAAAAAAGGGGAGCGGTGTTGCATATTTAGGTGACTCAAAAGAGGCAATTACAATGCCGTTTGAGACAACAAAAGCAAAAAAGGTTTCAAAAGTAAACACACCGTTTGAGCAATTTCAAACAGTTTTTATTCAAGGTGCAAACCCTCTTTCTCAAATGCCAGATTCACAGAGAGTCAAAAAGAGTATTGCAGCAGTAGAAAATATTATCTATTTTGGTCTGTATGAAAATGAGACAAGTGCAGTTGCTGATCTCATTATTCCTGCGAAAACCTTTTTACAAAAAGAGGATATACGTACCTCTTATTCGCATAATGGTATGATGTTAATGCATAAACAGATTGAGAGTGAAAGTGGTATTTCTGAATATGAACTTGCAGCTTATCTTGCAAAGCATTATGATCTGATATTAGAGAGTGAAGAGCATTATCTTGAAATGTTTAAAAATCACGCTGTTGTAAAGATTGATGGCAGTTTTGAAGTAGAAGAGCGGCAAGCTGTAACGCCATATTGCGATGGTTTTGATACAGATGATGGGGAGTTTTGCTTTTTAGAAGAGTTTGAAGTCCCACAAAAGGTCGAAGAGGGTGAGTTCTATCTCATTACTTCAAAATCGGCACGATCACTAAACTCTCAATTTTCTAGGGAAAAAAATGTTTATCTACATAGTTCTCTCGGTTTTGCTGCAGGAGAGAGCGTACGGATTTATTCCAATACGGGAGAGGTGATCTTAAAGGTTGCTCTCAATGATGATCTGCGTCAAGATTGTCTTCTTATTTACAGTGGGACACAAGGGGTTAATAACCTTACAACGGCAAAGCACTCCTATGAGGGTAAAAATGCAATTTTTCAAGAGAATTTTGTACGTATAGAAAAAATAAATTAAAAGGATTATTATGGATATTAAAGCGTTAGATAAAGAGTATGTTTTAGGAACATATGCACGAGCAGATGTTGAATTTGTCCGTGGTGAAAATGCCACACTGTTTGATGCAGATGGAAAGAAGTATATAGATTTTACATCTGGTATTGGTGTTGTCTCTGTCGGGCATGCAAATAAAAGAGTTGCGGATGCAATTTGTGATCAGGTTCATGCTTTGACACATACATCAAATCTCTATTATATTGCTCCTCAGGCAGAGGCAGCAGCTAAAGTTGTTACGGCAAGTGGTTATGATATGCAATGTTTTTTTGCAAACAGTGGCGCAGAAGCCAATGAAGGAGCAATTAAAATTGCAAGAAAACATGGTGAGCGTGATGGAGAGATCAAGCGTTATAAAATAATAACACTTAACCACTCTTTTCATGGAAGAACAATTACAACGGTAAAAGCAACAGGACAAGAGTCTATGCACAACTACTTTGGACCTTTCCCTGATGGATTTGTTTATGCTGATGGTATTGCAGGTATTGCTCCTCTATTAGATGATCATACGGCAGCTGTTATGATAGAACTTATTCAGGGTGAGGGTGGTGTTGAACCACAAGACAAGGCGGAAGTTCAGGCTTTGGCAAAACTTTTAAAAGAGCGTGAAATTCCTTTAATTGTTGATGAAGTACAAACAGGTGCTTATCGTGTTGGTGAATTTACTGCGAGTCAGGCATATGGCATTGAGCCGGAGATTATAACACTTGCAAAAGGTGTAGGTGGGGGTGTTCCTGTTGGTATTGTTATGACAACGCTCAAAGAGGTTTTAAATGCTGGTGATCACGGTTCTACTTTTGGTGGAAATTTTCTTTCAAGTCGTGCTGTTTGTGAAGTTGTTACTATTTTAAATGAACTCAAAGTAAGCGGTGATCTTGAGATTACCTCTTTGATGTTTAATCAGGCGTTAGAAGATTTTTATCAAAAGCATCAAAATCTTTTTACACAAAAAGTTGGAATTGGAATGATGTGCGGATTGCGTGTTAAAGATGCACAGACTTTAAATGATATTATAAACAATGCACGTCAGTCAGGCGTTATGGTTTTAAAAGCGGGACGAAATACGCTGCGCTTTTTACCACCGCTTACAATTACAAAAGAGGAAATAGATGAAGGTTTTAAAGCTCTCACTTCTGCTGTTTCTGGGATTCAGTAGTACGACACTCTTTGCGAATGAGCAAGAGAGTGATCTTAATGATTATATATCACAATATAAGCAACAGGCTTTTGAATATGACTATACAAAAAACAGTGTAGAGGGTGCAAAACTTCGAGACTCCTGGATCGCTCCTTTGCAGTTAAACTACTCATTTTCACGCTCGAAACCTTATGAGGAAGAGCAGCAAAATGAGAGTGCTGCTATAAAGTTGGATCAACCTATTTTTCAAAGTGGCGGTATCTATTACGGTATTAAGTTTGCAGAGGCAAACAGACGTTACTCTGATTTTAGTGTAGATGTGGCAAAAAGAAAGATGATTAAAGATGCTGTTGCTCTTTTAATGCAGATAAAACAGAGTGAACTTAAAGAACAAAAACAGCATCTGTTAATTAAAAATTCTGAAATTAATTTAGCACAAAAGAAAGAGGAGTATCTGAGTGGGAAACTTGATTCAGGTTTTTTGGATAATGCCATTATTCAGAGAAATATTGTAATTCAAACACTCTATGATCTTCAAAGTGCCAAAGAAAAACTCATTACACAATTTCACTCTTTAAGTGATTTGGATTATAAAAAAGCGACTATTCCTCATTTGGAATTTATTTCTGCCAAGCAGTTTTTAGGCAATAATATTGTTTTAAAGCAAAAAGCAGCCGAGATTGAGAAAAACAGATATGCAAAAGATGTGCGTGTCGCAAAATATCTACCTCGTTTGAACTTGACTGCGGGGTATAACTGGAGTAAGAGCAGTGGGCAGCAGATCTATGCCGGAGGAACTCTCTTTGACAGTTCGAATGAGTTACACTATTATGATTATGGTTTTCGAGTGAATATTCCTTTGGATATTAATACATTTCGGGATATTGAATCGGCAAAAGTTGACTATTTAAAGTCAAAAGTTTTAAAAGAAGATAAAAAACGCCAACTTAAGGCACTTTTTGAACAGGTAATGCATAATATTAAAAACTTTAATCAAAAGATAAAACTTTCAGATGAGAATAAAAAGCTCTATAAAAAGTTATTACGTGATACCAAAGAGCTCTATGCAGCAGGCTACAAGACTCAGTATGATGTCGATACCTTGCAAAACTCTTTAAAAATTCAAGATATAGATACAAAAATATATGCAATCAGTAAACAGTTAGAGTTACTGAATCTTTATGAGATGTATGTAAATGGTGGAGAGTAGATGAAATTTAGTGAATATATGACAGAGTGGCTCTATGGTGAAGATGGGTACTATGCTACCTATAAAAATATTGGTAAAGAGGGTGACTTCTATACTGCCGTAAGTACAAGCAAATTTTTTGGCGGAACGATTGCCAAGCATATCATTGCTTTGGTTGATGAGGGCTTTTTAGCCAGTGATGCAACGATTTGTGAGATCGGTGCGCATCATGGTTACTTTTTAGCAGATGTGTGTGAGTTTATCTATACACTGCGACCTGAACTTTTAAGCTCATTTCATTTTGTAATTATTGAGCGTTTTGATGATCTGCAAAAACAGCAACGTGAATACTTTGCTGAGAGTTTTGGAGATGTTGTAAAAATTACACACTATAAATCACTCTCCCAGATGCATGTAAAAAATGCTTTTTTTATTGCTAATGAGATTTTTGATGCGTTTCCTTGTGAACTCTATTTTAAAGGAAAAACGGCAAGTGTTCAAAATCATAATGTAGCCTTTGATCTTGATGATACTTGGGTTGATGCAAAAGCTAAAAAGTACCATAAAGACAGAGGTGAGATAGCTGTCGGATACGAAGCATTTGCAAAAGAGATGGCTGATGCTGCTGATAAGTTTGAGTTTATGAGTTTTGATTATGGTGAGATGCAGGCACGGCCTGATTTTTCTCTGCGTGTCTATACAAAGCATAAAGTAATCCCTTTTTTCCTTCCTCAAGAGGAAGAGGATTATATTCCAAGAGAAGAGCTCTATAAAAAGAGTGATATTACCTATGATGTAACATTTGCACATGTCAAAGATGCTTATGAAGAGGCTGGTGTGCAGTTTGTAGAGTTTAAAGCGCAGATGGTTGCACTTGTTGATATGGGTCTTTTAGAGCTTTTAGAGATGTTGCAAAAAAATGTAGATGAGAAGATCTACAAGCAGGAACTTGAAAAAGCGAAAATACTTATAATGCCCAATTTTTTAGGTGAGCGTTTTAAGATGATACGTTTCCAAAAAGCCTAAGAGAGAATCTCTTAGAGCCCGTCAATTATTTTTAATAACTCTTCAGGACGATTTGAGTTTTTAATAGCATTCTCTTTTGTAATAACTCTTTTTTGAAGGAGTTCAACAAGTTGTTGTGCTTGTGTTGTCATAAATGTCTCTTGTTGGTTAAGTTGCATTTGTGAGTAGATCTGATGGACTTTGTCTTCACGGATCTGATTTTGAATAGCCGGATTACTTATAAGGATCTCATGTGTTGCAACTTTTCCGCTTCCAATTTTTGGAATAAGTGTCTGTGAAATAACAGCAACAAGTGATGTTGCAAGCTGTGCTCGAATTTGTGCCTGCTCTTCACCTGTAAAAACATCAATAATACGGTTGATTGTACCTGGTGCTGAGTTGGTATGGAGTGTTCCAAATACAAGGTGCCCGGTTTCTGCAGCTGTTAAGGCAGCACCAATTGTTTCTGCATCCCGCATCTCCCCGATGAGAATAATATCTGGATCTTGACGGAGTGCATATTTCAGAGCCGCAGCAAATGATTTTGTATTACTTCCAACATCACGCTGTGAAAAGAGTGATTTTATATTTTTGTGAACAAACTCAACAGGATCTTCAATGGTGATAATGTGACGGCGTTCTGTCATATTGATCTCATGAAGCATAGATGCAAGTGTTGTTGATTTACCCGAACCGGTAGGTCCTGTTACTAATATAAGTCCTTTTTCACGTTTTACAAGTTCTTTGAAAACAGGTGGATTTCCATACTCATCTAGTGTAGGAATGTCGATAGGAATCATACGAAAGGCACAGCCTATACCGTGAATAGTACGATAGTAATTGGCACGAAAACGTCCAACACCCTGTAACTCAAAAGAGAAGTCAAGTTCATTATACTCTTCAAAAACTTTTTTCTGTTTATCTTCAATGAGTGAGTAGGCCATCTCTTCAACATCATTTGCTGTCAGTACAGGAAGGTTGAGAGCTCGAAGTTCTTTATCAATTCTAATTTGTGGTTCACTACCTACAACAAGGTGCAGATCCGAAGACTTAAAGGCTAAAACACTCTTGAGAAGTTTTTTTATGTCTAATCTTTTATTATTTGTGTCCGTTAATGTATTTATCTCTTCACTCATTATTATTTACTCCTTATTGAGAAAGTTAGTAAGATACTCTTGCTCATTATAGCCGACAATGAGTTTTTCTCCAAACTCAATTACCGGTCTTTTTATGAGGAGGTTCTCTTTACATAACCACTCTGCTTTTTGTTCATCTGTGAGATTTTTCTCTTTTAGTTTGAGGTTTCTATAGCTTGTACTGCGTGTATTAAAGAGTTTTGTAACTGTTGTTTTTTGCAGCCACTCCTGAACTTTTTTGCAATCTACAGGAGTAATTTTAAAGTCAATAAGTTCATATGCAAGTGTATGCACTTTTAAAAATTTTATCGCTTTTTTGACACTGTCACAGTTCTTAATACCATATATTTTGATCATTCTTACTACTATTCAATAATTTTTGGAACAACAAAAAAGTCATCAGCACTTTTTGGTGCATGTTTGAGAATTTCTTCATGAATAGCAGGATCGGAATTTGGAATATCTTCTCTTAAAGGAGTTGCTGCATCACTCATTGCAAAGTTTGCATCAATAGCATCTGTATTGAGTTCACTGAGATTATCAACAAAGCCTACTATCTCGGAGAGTTGTTCAATAATTTCTTGACGTTTATCGTCATCTATTTTTAAAAATGATAATTTTTCAAGTCTGGAAAGAAGTGCATCATCTACTTGCATATTTGGTCCTCATAGTAATTTGTTTTTATGATTTTAGCATAGAAAGCTTATTTGTTTGATGAAACTTTAACAAACTATGCGATAATATTATGAAAATTTAAAAAAGAAGTTTAATCAAGGAAAAGTTTTGAGTTTAAAAGAAAATATAGAGATGGTAAAAGATGAGCTGAATTCAGAAGAGAAATTTTTTGAAAAAGCAGTAATGACAGAGCGATTTGTAAAAAAATATAAAAAGCCGCTTATTGGTGTTGTTGTTGCAATTGTTCTTGTTGTTGTTGGAAATCTTGCTTATCAAGCAAGTGAACAAAACAGAATAGAGTCTGCAAATAAAACATTGGCTCTTTTACAAAAAAATCCTGCAAATAAAGTTGCACTTGTCAAACTTGAGTCTTTAAGCCCAAAACTGCATGATGTCTGGCTTTATTCACAAGCTATTGCAAATGAAAATGCAGCTGAACTTGAAAAGTTGAAAAACTCAAAAGCATTAATTATTAATGATACATCAATTTATGAAGCAGCACAAAATAAAAAAGATCTTACATCTTTAGAAGCTTATTCTGAAAAACAAAATGCAATTTATAAAGATCTTGCAGTTGTTATGAGTGCGGTTATCCTTATGCAAGATGGGAAAATTGAAGATGCACATAATAAGCTTGAGATGATCGGACAAACTTCACCTTTAGCTCAAGTAGCTACAGCATTGATGCATTACGGAGTGAAATAGATTTTGAAAAAGTATATACTTTTATCGGCTACTGCACTTTTTTTCTTAACAGCTTGTAGTACAAAAGAGGTCTATAAACCAAAAAAAGTTTTAGGTGACTGGAACAAAACGGTACCTATGCATGAGTCACTTATTGATACTTCAGATAACGTAGCACTTTTAGATAACAGAAAAGTATTGAGTCGTAACGGTGAACTTAACGTTACGATTGCAAAAGATCAAAGAGTTATCTCATTGAGTGATAAAAGAGTTATCAGTGCTTCTATTGATGGAAATATTACACTAAGTTCAACAGTGGACAATTCGGTAGAGAAGATCAATGTTAAAAAGACGGTAGCCGGAGCAAGCGTTCAAGGGGATCTACTTGCTGTTCTTTTTGCAAATGATGATATTGCACTTTATGATCTGCAGACAAAAGAGCTTCTTTTTAAAGAGCAGGGCGGAAAAGTTATTGCCAATGATTCTCGCATAGTCAATCCCTATTTTTTTAATGATCTTGTAATTTTTTCTACGCTTGATGGTAAAATAATTATTGTTAATTCAAAACTGAAAAAACGACTCAGAACAGTTATGATTTCGTCCAATGATTATTTTAATAATATCATCTACTTTAACCTTGCTGAGAATAAAATTTTAGCAGCTAGTTCTTATAAAATGCTCTCTATGGCGCAAAAAGAGCTCCGTCAAAAGTATGAAATTCGAAATATTTTATTTGACGGGAAATTGATCTATATAACAACAAAACAGGGTGAAGTTATTGCATTAACACCGGAGTTGCAGGTAGATTCCAAAATTAAATTTCCATTTGCACATTTTCTTGGAATGATTGATCACAAAGGTAAACTCTATATTCTGGAAAAAGAGGGATATATGATAGTCGTTGATAAAAAAACATTTCATTACAGCGTGCATAAAGTTGATCTTGATGATGGGTTTGTCTTTGTCGGAAAAGATCTTTTTTATGTTGAGAGTGAAAAGATTTTGCTAGACTGATGTCTAATGAACTTGAAGCTTTCTTTGAATATATTACTGTAACAAAAGCTCTTTCAAAGAAGAGTATTGAGGCCTATAAGAGTGATCTTCTCTTTTTTGAAGAGCGACTTGGTAAAGATTTGATTCAACTTGATACTTTTCATATTCTAAAAGCTCTTGAAACTTACGAAAATAAGCGTACTCTTAATAGAAAACTCTCTGCAGTCAATGCTTTTTTTGATTTTTGTTATAAATCACAGTTTTTAGATGCTAAGATCAGACTGCGTCTTTCTAAAATTCCGAAGCTTTTACCGAAATTTCTATCTTATGAAGCGATTGAATCAGGTTTAAATCTTATTGATAAAAAGAGTTGGATTGGCTTAAGGGATTATGCCTTGTTGCTCTTTTTATATGCAAGTGGTGCTCGTATTAGTGAAGCTTTGGAACTGACTTTGGGAGATATTGAAGGGGAGTGGTTGCATATTCGTCATGCAAAGGGACAAAAAGAGCGTATTGTCCCTTTGGCTCTTGTCTCTCGTGAAGCTATGAATGCTTATTTGGCAGCTGTGCCTTTTGAAAAGGAGTATGTGTGGTGTAACTATAAGGGTGGGAAACTAAGTCGTATTTCAGCCTATAAAATCACACAGAAGTATCTTGGAGTCTCTCCACATGTTCTGCGTCACTCTTATGCTACAGCACTCATTCGTGGCGGTGCGGATTTGCGTGTTGTACAGGAGCTTTTAGGGCATGCTTCACTTTTAACGACACAGGTCTATACACATATTCAAAAGCAAGATCTTAAGGATACTGTGAGTGTCTATCATCCTCTCTCATAAAACAAAGAAAAGGATGAGAGCGATTATACTCATTAGCATCATAGCACTTTTTAAGACGCTAAAATCTCTTTCAAAGAGTTTTACAACTACATAGATGAATGATCCAATCATTAAACCATCTGTAATAGAATAGGTTAGTGGCATCATCAAAACGATAAAAAATGTTGCATAACGTGTGGCATAGTCGCTGTAATTGATATGTTTGAGTTCACTAAACATATAGCTTCCAACCACAACTAAAATAGGGTAGATAGCAAAAGATGGGATCGCTTTAAAAAAGGGTAAAAAGAAGAGTGGGAGTACAAAAAACAAAGCTGTAAATATGGCTGTAAGCCCTGTTCTTCCTCCCTCTTCAACACCTGCGGCACTCTCTATAAATGCTGTACTGCTTGTAACTCCCATAACTCCACTTAATACCGTTGCTGCAGCATCAGCTTCCATTGTTTTTTGTAAAGAGAGAGAATCTTTTTCATTAAAAATATCTGCACGAAGACCAACTCCTATCAGTGTACCGATAGTATCAAAAATATCGGTAATTAAAAAAGTGGCAATTAGTGGTAACATTGTAAGTGTTAATGCTGATTTAATATCCATTTCAAAAGCAATTGGAGCAAGAGAAGCTGGCATGGAAACAAACTCTTTTACCATTGGGCTTACTCCTGTAAACCATGCAAGAAGTGTTGTTGCTATAATAGAGAGTATAAGAGCTGCACGAATCCGTAACATACTCAAAACAAGGGCAGTTAAAAGTCCAAAAAGTGAGAGTAAAATATGTGGACTTGTAAGATCTCCAAGTGTTACGAGTGTTGCTTTTGAAGCAACAATTACACCCATCTCTTTAAGACCGATAAAGGCGATAAAAGCACCAATTCCAGCACTTGTAGCTCGTTTTATATCTAAAGGAATAGTATTGATTATCCATGCTCTCAGTGGTGTAAGTGCAATAATAAGGTATAAAATTCCTGAAATAAAGACAATACCCAAAGCACTTTGCCAAGGGATCTTCATACCTAAAACAAGACCGTAGGTAAAGTAGGCATTCAGACCCATCCCTACACTCATTGCAATAGGGGTATTTGCCCAGAGTCCGGTAATAAGAGTTGCAATAACGGTAATGAGTGCTGTTGCTGTTATAAGGGCATCAAATGGCATACCTGCTGCATGCATAATAGAGGCGTTGACAGGAATAATATAGAGCATGGCAAAAAAGGTAGTAACTCCTGCTATAAACTCTTTTGAAAGTGTTGTATGGTGTTTTTGCAGTTCAAATCGTTGTAGTAGTTTCATATGATACACTCCTGAGTAAAGTGAAAGCTGTTTGCATCAAAAAGGCCTTTATCACTGAGTTTGAGTTCAGGGATAACAAGTAGTGCCATAAAAGAGAGGGTCATAAAAGGAGCTTGGAGCGTACTACCTAGCTGCTCTTTTGTAAATTTATCGATTGTTTCATACTGTTTTGCTACAGTTAAACCATCTTGAGTGCTCATTAAACCGGCAATATCTAAAGGGAGGTGTTCTATTTTTCCATTTGTATTTATGGCACAGATACCGCCTTTTGAAGCAATAATAGTATTGACAGCTTTTGCAAGGCTTTGTGGATCACGGCCGACAGCAACTATGTTGTGTGAGTCGTGTGCAACACTTGAAGCGATGGCTCCCTCTTTGAGACCAAATCCTTGAATAAGTGCAACTGTAGGAGGGGTGTCTGCATAACGGTTGACAACACTGATAAAGAGGGTATCCTCTTGTTGTAAAGTACGATCTGTTTTATGTATCTCTTTGGTAATGAGTTGTCCGTCAAACGCCTGAATGACTCTATACTCTTGACATGTTTGTTTTAAAAGAAAATCTTTGGGTTCTTTTGGTGTTGTATGAAAATTGTTTGGTGTTTCAATTGTCGATACAGGGAGATTGGTTTTTCCATGTTCAAAAAGGCATTCTCCATTAATGAAAGTACGTAAAATTGTAAAATTTTGAAGGTCTTGAACAATAATAAAATCTGCATTATCTCCCTCTTGTAACATACCGACATCCAAATTATAGTGTTTGATTGGATTTACAGAGGCTATTTGTAAAACTTTAAAGAGATCATGTCCATCTTTAATAGCACGTTTGACAAGACTGTTTATATGTTCTTTTACAAGATCATTTGGATGTCTGTCATCACTACAGAACATAAGATTTTCATAAAAATCATCAATGAGAGGGTGGAGTGCTTCATAGTTTTTTGCAGCACTTCCTTCTCTGATCTGGATTTTCATACCTCTTTGTAGTTTCTCTTTTGCCTCTTCATAGCTAAATGCCTCATGATCGGTTTGTACACCTGCATCAATATATTTTTGCAGATCATCACCACGAAGATTGGGAGCGTGTCCGTCTATAGGTTTGTTTGCTTTTTTTGCAAGGGCAATTTTGGCAAGCATATCGGGATCATCATTGATAACACCAGGAAAGTTCATCACTTCACTTAAATAGTAAATAGCATCATTTTGGAGCAGTTTTTCTATCTCTTTTGGTGTGAGTGTTGCGCCACTTGTCTCAAAAGGGGTGGCAGGTACACAGGGTGATGCACCAAAGTAGATCTTAAAAGGTGTCTCTTGAGCATTGGCTATCATATATTCTACCCCTTTTATTCCAAGGACATTGGCTATTTCATGTGGATCACTTACTGTTGCAACCGTCCCATGTTGAATTGCTAATTTTGCAAAACTGCTTGGTGGAAGCATGGAGCTCTCTATATGAATATGGGCATCAATAAAACCTGGCAAAATATAAGTGTCACACTCTTGTTTTATAGGTGTTATTTTTTGAATTTTGTTCTCTTTTATGGTTATTTGTGCGGGATAGATTTTTTGTTGTTTGAGATCGACAAGATTTGCTTCAATTTGCATTGACTCTCCTTTTTATAGGGTCTCTTAAGATAATTCTACTCCTTCTTCTATAAATATTATGTTAAAATGCAGCTATGCAAAAAGAGAATAAAATATTTTCCAAACCATTTTTAGATTCGCTTTTCTTTACTCAAAATAAATGGCATCAGCATGGTGTATTGCTTCATACTTTAAGAGTGCTTTACTATACACTTAAACATGGTGATTTTAAGATGTTTGCTGCTGCATTGTTGCATGATATTGGAAAACCTTTTGTTGCTTTTAAAAAAGATCAAGAGGATTGGGATTTTGATGAATGGAGTTTTACTGATCATGAGGAAAAAAGTTATCAAATTATAAAAAAATGGCCATTTTTGAGTGACTATACTAAAAAATTGGTACGCTATCATTATCTTATACGTGATATGCGAAAATCAAAAAAAGAAGAACCTTCACGTTATGATCGTAAAAAAGTAATTTGGGAGAGACTTGATGATGCTTTTAAAGAGGATTTGGAACGTTTTTTACGCTATGACGATCTCGGAAAAGGGAAAAAACGCAGAGATTAACTCAAAGGGAGTATAATAGCGGTATGAAAAATTTAAAGCCGTTACTTATTATTCTGATAATTGTCATATTTATTGTTGCACTCTTTTTATCTCTTGGAACAGCACAGAAAATGGTGGTAATAAAAGAGGGAAATCTTAAAAAGCTTCCTTTAAAAATGGAGCCAAACAGATGTCAAGATAGCTTTTGTGGTATGGTTATCCATGAACTTACCTATGCTTCACAGGTGGTTGCACCGGATGGAAAGACTTGGTTCTTTCACGATCATGGTGACTTTGTTGAGTGGCTGAAAGATAAACCTTTTGCAAAAGATGCTGTTATTTGGGTAATGAGTCGTGATACACATCGTTGGATCAATGGTAAAAAAGCCTTTTATACAGTCAACGAAGAGACACCAATGGAATATGGTTTTGGTGCTTATGAAAAACGTGGTAAAGGGATGATTGATTTTGATACAATGCGTTTGCGTGTTCTACGCGGTGAGACTATGAAAGATCCAAAAATTCGTAAGCAATTGCTAGGGAAATAATGGATACGATAAATCTTGTAACTATCGTATCTATCGCCTTTTTAGGCTCTTTTGGTCACTGTATAGGGATGTGTGGAGGGATTGTGCTTGCCTACTCTACGATTAAAATTGAGCCAAAAAGTTCAAAACTTTCTAAAACAACCGCACATTTGCTTTATAACTTTGGACGTGTAGTAACATATACAATTTTAGGTGCAATTTTTGGTGCAATTGGCGGGGTTGCTACCTTCTCAAACAAAGCAAACGGTACTTTGCTTATGATTGCCGGTGTTGCTATGATACTTGCCGGTTTTTCACTGATGGGAAAAGTGAAATTTTTAACGGTTATTGAACACTCTATCAGTTCATCAAAATTTTATAAGAACTCTTTTCAAAAGATTCTGCATTCGCAATCTAACAGTAGTTTTTTTATTCTTGGAATGTTAAACGGTCTTTTGCCATGTGGATTTGTCTATTTTTTTGCTATTACGGCTGCTAGTACGGCAAGTCCGTTTTATGGTGCTTTGGTAATGTTTATTTTTGGAATAAGTACTATACCTGCAATGTTTTCACTTGGTTTTCTCTCTTCGCTTGCCTCTGCAACAAGTTTTCGTAATATGATGATGAGTCTCTCTTCTGTTGCCGTCATCTTATATGGTCTCTTTACCATTTATAATGGATATGACTATTTTACCAATCCTTTAAGAACTCTTCTTCAGTGTCACTAAAGCGGAGCTTTTAGAGCTCCTCCTCAATTTTATGAAGCTTTGCTTCAAGTTCTTCTTGGATCTGTTTTTTAATAGTTCTGTCATTGAAAAGACGGAGTAGTACTTCTAATATGAAGGCAAAAATAAAGGTTGCAACAATATAAAAACCAAAATGTTCTATCTTTTGAGATGTATAATATATGGCGAACCCCGCAGCACTGAATGTCCCTGCAATTGCCAGAAGTACAAGAAAAAGATTTGCTTGTGTCTGTTTGATTTTAAAGAGGTGACCTGTATGGGTAAAGCCTTGAATAAGCAGGACAATAACAGCTGCGACTGAGGCAATTTCTCCAAGATTGAAAAAGAGAATCATCGGTATAATTAAGAGTGCAGAGATGACCAGTCCTTCGGTATTATGAAAAATATTGCGTTCATAGAGTTCAGGAAGATCACCATCCTTTGCCAGAGTATAACTGAGTTGTGTTACTGCATAGAGTGTTGCATTAATAGCAGATGCAGTTGCAAGCAGTGCTGTTGCGGCAATGAGTTTAAAACCAATTTCTCCAAATGCCGGTTTTGCCGCTTGGGCAAGTGCATAGTCTTGACTCTTAATAATTTCAGGGAGTGTGAGATTTCCAAAGACGGCAATAGTAACGGCAATGTATAGTAATCCTACTAAGACAATGGAGAGTGTCATGGATTCTATCATTGTTTTTTTTGGGTTTTGCATATCTTCAACACTGTTTGTAATAACGCTAAAACCTTGAAATGCAAAGAAGGTAAGTCCAAGTGAAAAGAGAACATGAATCATACTTGGGGCATCACTGATACTTAAATAGGCAGGTTTTATATAGTAGAGTGCTGCGGCTGTAAAGAGTCCTAAAGCAGTCAGTTTTATAATCACAATGGCTGATTCTGATTTTGCAACAAGAGAAGCACCTATAAGATTGATGATGACAAAAATAGCGAGAATAAGCAGGGCAAACATATTTGTATGTAATGGTGTAACTCCACCTTGCATATAGGTAGCTGCATAGGTTCCAAAAGATTTTGCCACGGCTGCAAGCGCTACGAGTTGGGCAATGTAAAAAAGAACACCGAGGGATCCGGAAAAGAATCCTTCTCCGTATGATTGCACAAGATATTCAATAATACCACCTCTACTTGGGTAGGCAATAGCAAGTTTGCTCAAGGAGTAACCACAGAGTAGGGCAATAACTCCGGCAATGACAAATGAGAGTAAAACCATATTTCCGGCAATTGCTCCTGCTTGACCAATAACAATAAAAATACCGGCTCCTACCATAGAACCGATTCCTAAAAAAACTGCACTCCATAGACCAAAAGCTTTCTTTTTGTTTTGCATGGTTTTTCCTTTGTTTATTTGGAGTATGATATAATAAGTAAAAAAATAAAAGGCCAATCGTATGAAAAGTTCAATTGCCGAGAGTATTAAATCGCTACCGCCATTATCAAAAACAATTGCAGATATTAATCGAGTCTATTCTGATGAAAATGCGGGTATTGGTGAGTTGGCAAAGGTAATAGAACACGATCCAATGATCGTTGCAAATCTTTTAAAAGCGGCAAACTCTCCTCTGTATAATTTTGGAAATGAGATCACAAATGTAGCACAGGCTGTCACCCTTTTTGGTATGAGTATGACACGTTCTATTGCTATTGGAAATGCAGTTAGAAAATTGCTCAATGTTGATATGCAACCTTATGGTATTACAAGTGAAAAATTTGCAGAGATCTCTGAAATGCAGGGTACTTTGATGAACAAATGGTATATGCAAATAGATAAGGCAAAAGCAGAGAAACTTTATTTGGCAGCTTTTTTGCAAGAGACAGGAAAAATTCTTATTGCAAGTGATGTTATTAAAGAGAATGAAGATATCAGTTTTCATTCCGAAGTAGAGATGTCTCATAATTTGGCACAGGTTGAGAAGGCGTATGTGGATGTAACGAGTTCGGAAGTAACAGCAATGATTTTTGAATATTGGGGCTTTGATGCTGAATTTGTCTCTATGATCCGTTATGCAGATAAACCGGCTGCTGCACCAAAAGAGGTGATAGAGTATGCAACGGCACTTCACATTGTAAAAACAGTTCTTCCGATTAATAAACCTTTTGCGGAACAATCTATTAATTTTGGATTGAGAAAAGCTCGTGATGCAGGTTATGACCATGAAGTGCTTGAGGATGCTATTGATGATATGTTAGATAATTTGGAAGATGTTTCTTTATGAGTAAAACTGTTACAGTAATAGATACATTTGGTTTTTTCTTTCGCAGTTTTTATGCACTGCCACAACATCTGAAGACAAAAGATGGTTTTCCTACAGGTTTGCTGACCGGATTTACAAACTTTATTTCAACACTCTCTCGTGATTACGAGAGTGATTACATTATTTTTGCTGTTGACTCGAAAGGGGATACGTTTCGTAACGAGATTGATGAAAATTATAAAGCAAACCGTCAGGCCCCACCTCCTGAATTGACACAACAACTTCCTGTTGCCCTAGAGTGGATCAATAAAATGGGTTATAAAACAATTGGAAAAACCGGTTTTGAAGCTGATGATATTATTGCAACAATTGTAAAGTGTGCCAAAGAAAAAGGGTATAAAGTACGTATAGTATCTCATGATAAAGATCTCTGTCAGCTTATTGATGATGATAATGTGACACTTGTTGATGCCATTAAACGAAAAGTAATGAATGAACGTGCTTGTTATGATAAATATGGTGTAACACCAAAACAGTTTACTGATTATCAATCAATTTTAGGAGATAGTGCCGATAATGTTCCCGGTGTGAAAGGTATAGGAAAAGTTGGTGCTGAGAAATTGCTCAAAGAGTATGGAGATCTTGATACTATTTATGCAAATATTGATCTCATTAAAGGGGCAACACAAAAAAAACTTATTGCATCTAAAGATGCTGCTTATATGTCAAAAGAGCTTGTAACACTCCATCCAAATGTTTTTGATTGTAAAGATTTTAATTTTGATGACTATAAAATGGATGTTGAAAATCCTTTTTTAAATATTTATGATGAGTTGGTTGCGTATGAGCAAAATGCAATTTTACGAACACTCCATGCCAAAAATATGGTTTCACAAGAGCGCCAAGATGCAGCCAACAAAGTCAATGAACCAAAAACACTCAAGTATGAAGCTATTTTACTTGATGATCAAAGTGAACTGTTTCATCTGTTAGAATCAATTGAAAAAGAGACTCTTATTGCTTTTGATACGGAGACGACAGGTCTTGACTATGAATCGGATAAACTTGTCGGTTTTAGTTTTTGTTTTAATGAACAAAAGGCATACTATGTACCTTTTGGACACTTTTATCTTGGTATTGAGAAACAGATCTCTGTTGATGATGCAAAGAGGGCAATCACTATGATTTTTGAGCATCAAGTTGTTGGGCATAATATTAAGTTTGATTTGCACTTTGTAACACGATTTTTGGGTGTTGAGTCACTGCCTATTGCTGCTGATACAATGATCCTCGCTTGGCTTATTAATCCAGAGAGTGCACTTTCGTTAGATAAGCTTTCAAAAGCACTGCTCTCTCATGAGATGATCTCCTTTAAAGATACCGTAAAAAAAGGCGAAAATTTTGCTTCGGTTGCACTTGAAGATGCTTGTAAATATGCTGCTGAAGATGCTTTGATTACTTATAAACTCTATAGACTTTTTTTAGAAAAATTGAATCTTCAAAATGCAAGTCATCTTATAGAAGAGGCCAAAAATGTTGAGACTCCTTTTGTAACAACATTGCTATGTATGGAGCGTTACGGAATTGGTGTAGATGTAAATTTCTTAGAAGATTTTTTAGTTGAGGTTAAAAAGACATTAGAGCAGTTGACAACAACTATTTATGAGTTGGCAGGTAGTGAATTTAATATTAACTCGACAAAACAGCTTGGTGTTATTCTTTTTGAAAGACTTGGTCTTCCTGTTGGAAAGAAGACAAAAACAGGTTATTCTACCGATGAAAAAGTTTTAAACTCTTTAAAAGAGAAACATCCTATTATTGAGAAACTTTTAGAGTATAGAGAAGTTTATAAGCTCTACTCGACTTATATTGAGCCACTCTTAAAGCTTGCCACTACCGATGAAGCACATCGTATTCATACCTCTTTTGTTCAGACCGGTACGGCAACAGGACGTTTAAGTTCAAAAAATCCAAATCTGCAAAATATTCCGACACGTACACCACTTGGTGCAAAGATACGGCACGCTTTTGTAGCAGGAGAGGGAAAAAAACTTATTGGTATTGATTACTCTCAGATTGAGTTGCGTCTTTTGGCTCATTTTTCACAAGATCCGGTTTTAGTAGATGCTTTTTTACATGATAAAGATATTCACCTTCAGACTGCTGTTATTCTTTTTGGAGAAGAGGAAGCTGCTGCAAAGCGATCTATTGCAAAAACAGTGAACTTTGGTTTGCTGTATGGTATGGGGCAAAAGAAACTTTCTGACACTTTAGGTATTACAACAAAGGAAGCAAAAGCAATTATTGAGAAGTATTTTGAATCGTTTCCAACGGTAAAAGAGTATTTCTCTTCGATAGTGGCATCTTCAAAAGAACAAGGTTATGTTGAAACTCTTTTAAAAAGAAGACGTTATTTTGATTATGAACGTGCAACACCAATGTATCGAGCAGCATATGAACGAGAAGCTGTAAATACTGTATTTCAAGGAAGTGCAGCAGACCTTATTAAACTTTCAATGAATAAAATTCATAAGCTAATTGAAGATGAATCCTTGAATGCTAGAATGTTGCTACAGATTCACGATGAATTGATTTTTGAAGTAAATGAAGAAGAATCTCAATCTCTTGCGAAACGTTTTCGAGAGATTATGCAAGAGATTATGCCGTTGCATATTCCTTTAAAAGCCTCTTTAAATATAGGGGATTATTGGAGTGACTTGAAATAAAGTTATTTTTTGCTAAGTTCATAGATAAAACTAAAAACTTCTGCAACAGCTTGATACATCTCGGCAGGTACTTCTTGATTGAGTTCTACTTTTGAGAGTAGCTCTATGAGATCGGGATCCTCTTGAATGGGGATCTGATGTTCTTTTGCTATTGCAATAATTTTTTGAGCTTGTTTTCCTTCTCCTTTGGCAGTTACTTTTGGAGCGCTGTTTTTTTCTCTTTCATAGCGCAGTGCAATGGCTGATTGTTTTTTCATCCTTTAACCTCGAACCCAAGATCAATTTCCGAACTATTCTGATAGGGATTTGTTCTGTCTTGTTTATTTTCAAGGAATGTAATATTGTTTGGATAGATCTTTTTTGAAAGAAGTGCTTTTTTGAGTTTTGGCAGTGCCTCTTTAAATTTTATTTCTAATGATTTAGATTGACATTGAATATTGATGTTGAGTTGATTTTTTTCAAAGAGTCCAAGTCGAAGAGAGATTTTTCCATAGTTTTTTAAATTGAGCTCAATATCACATAAAAAGTGATTTTTTTGCTTTTTATGTAGTTTGATCTGTCCCTCTTTGAGAGCATCGAAATTATAGGGTATATAGACAACAGAGCTCTGTGTCGTATAGGAGAGGAGTTGATAATAGTCTATTTGCAGGATTGCTTTATCTATTTGTTGCAAGAGTGCTTTATGGTGTGGTGTAGGATTTTTAGAGAGCTCTTGTTTTGCACTTAAAAGAAGAGCTTTGAGATCATTTTTAAAGATATGATGAAGATCTTTAGGTGTAGCTTTGTTGAGTTTTGATTCTAAAAAGAGACCACTCTCTTCTATTTTACTTTTGAGTTCTTTGCCGTCCGGTGTATTGATATTATTTAATATTCTATCAACTTGATCTTGTAATTTTGAAAGATTTGTAGAGTCTGTTTTTGTTGTTAAAAGATTTTGAAGTTTGATGAGTGTCGGTGTAAATTTTTGAAGTTCTTTTAAGGTTGGATTGTTTTGTAAAATATTTAAAAGAGCTCTGTTTTGTTTACTGTTATCATAGTTTTGTTTCAAGAGTGATGATAAAAGAGAGGGGAGGTCATGTTGCTTATTGAGTGTGGCTAACTCTTTTGGATCGAGTTTTTTCAAAACTGCATCTAAAACAGGTGTTTGATCTTTTGTTATTATGTTGAGTATTTTTGGAGTTGCAGCATTGAGTTTTAGCATAATAGTTAAAGTATAGCATTTTTTTTGTATAATCTGTGTTAAAAAAGAGGATGAACAATGAAGCAAAAAGTAGAAGAGGTTTTACAAAACTGGCATAAACATTTTGCAGATGAAGAACTACAGTACTCTGAGTTTGAACCCTCGGATATTGAGTATTTTGTAGGTTGTATGCTCTATAACCATTTTGCATTTTCCAAAGCGCATCATAATCTTAAGACGATGGATTTGAGTTATGACTTTTTATCTTCATGCAGTGATGAACTCTACGATAAAAACAGTGCAATCATACAGAGTATTCTCTTTGAAGATGAACTTGAAAAGTTGGCATTTTTACAAAACTATATAAAAGAGGCGAAAGCGAAATATAGTAAAGAAGAGTGTTATCTTCTTGATAGGCTTGATTTTCATGTAAGTGCTATGGCAGAGCGTTATGAAAAAAATGTTGCGCTTAAGCATATTGATTTTGAAAATCCACTTCTAAGAAAATAGATGAAGCGTTATTTAATTTCAAATAAACCATCTTATTCGCAGTTGCGACGACATATGCCTGATTTTGCACTCTATCGCGATAAAGAGAGTGTAAACTACGCTTTTGAAGCAGAAAATTTTGTGCAGATGGCACGTTCATTTCCAGATATGCGAGCTTTTTTACATCAAGAGTATGAACTTGCTGCAACGCTTGGTGCAAATGGTGTGCATTTGACATCACAACAGTTTGATGCTGTTCCAGTCGCCAAAGCACTCGGTTTGGAAGTTATTATCTCTACACATACCCATAGTGAAGTTCTATATGCAAAAGAGCTTGGAGCAGATTATGTGACGTATTCACCAATTTTTGCAACGCCTCATAAAGGAGCTCCAAAAGGAGTGGCTGATCTAAAAGAACTTCTTCTTAAAACAGATATGAAGATATTTGCACTCGGAGGTATTGTAAGTCAAAGAGAGCTTCTTCTTTTAGAAAAGAGTGGCGTTTTTGGCTTTGCATCTATTCGCTACTTTATATAATTAAAAGTTACAAAGAGTTATAATTAAGTAGCTATGAAATAAAAGGATAGGAATGGGATTTTTTTCAAGTAAAAGTAAAGAGTATGATTTCTCTTTTGTCGATGAAAAAATTAAAAATATAAAATCATCTCGAATTTATATATCACCTGAAGATGAAGTCAATTTAGATTCAGATGATATGATGACAAAGATCAAAACAATTTTTGATATTGAAGAGCGGGAGAATTTTTATTGGAATGAGTTTAAAGATAACTATCCTGTTGCTCTTTTTGCTGTTTTACCGAATCGTAAATTTATAGAATGGAATCGGGATTTTGAAGCATTGACAGGTTGGAGTGCTTCAGAATTGACAAATATTGATGGTGCCGGAAAAGTTCTTTGGCCGGTGAATCCAAAAGAGTGTAAAGTTTGTAAAATTGTCGGTCAATATGATATGAAAGAGAAACACTCCGGCTATGGTACAGCGGAGCTTATCAACAAAGCCGGAGAGACTATTCCTGTCTTTGTTTATGTTATTCCAGTCTTTAAAAGAGGAGTTCTAGAGAGAACTTATGTAATTGTTCGTGATCGTAGAGAAGAGTTTGCACAGCGTAAAGAGTATTTAGAATCTGCAATTCTTCCATTAATTGAACGTCTTGAAAAATTAGCACAAAAAGATATTCGAGAATTGGTTACAATCGATAATAATGATATTAAGTTACTTGAATCACCTGTAAATCAGATTATTACAAATTTACAAAATATTATTGGTGATATAGAGACAGCTGCCAATAATATTAACAGTGACTCTCAAGAGACAAAACTACTTGTTGAAAACTCTTTAGAATGGGCTACAAATGATTTTCAAACAACGCAACAGAGTCTTATGGATCGTGCAAAATCGCTTGATGAATCAACAGGTTCTATCGAAGAGATGGTCAATCTTATTAAAGATATAGCAGATCAGACAAACCTGCTTGCTCTGAATGCTGCTATTGAAGCTGCTCGTGCCGGTGAACATGGACGTGGCTTTGCTGTTGTTGCCGATGAAGTGAGAAAACTTGCAGAACGTAGTCAAAAAGCGGCTGTTGAGATCTCTTCTATTATATCAATTGTAAAAGACTCCTCTTTTTCTATTGTTGAAGAGATTGATCATACGATCGAAGACAGTTCCAAACTTGTAGAGATATTAAATGATATTAATAATAAAGTAAACTCTATGGAGTCTTATGTTCAAAAGCTTCAAGAAGAGATGAAAGATTTTGAAACTTAAAAAGCTAAATTAGCTTTTTAGTTTTCCTGCAAGATATCCACTTGCAAAACTCCACTGGAGGTTATATCCTCCACATGGGCCGTCAAGGTTCATAACCTCTCCACAAAAATAGAGTCCATCAATAAGTTTACTCTGCATTGTTTTGGGATTGATCTCTTTGAGTGTAATACCACCTCGGGTTATCATAGCAAGTCTAAAGCCATCATGTCCCGTAATTGTTAAAGGTGTCCAAGCAAGTAAGGAGATCAGTTTGTCTCTCTTTTTTCCATCAACTTTTTTATATTTTTCATTTGGATCTACTTTCGCAAGTTTGCAGAGTTCTTGTGAAAGTGGCTTTGGTAAAAGGGTTGTTAAAAGCTCTGAAAGTGTATTTGTTTTCTCTTGTGAGAGTGCTTTTTTAAAGTGTTGACGGATCTGTTCTTCATTTTTCCCTTGGGTAAGATTAAGAAGGATAGGCACTTCATTATACTTTTTAAGCAAAGGGGTGATCTCTCTTGCAAAATCAAGCACGACAGGACCTCGTATGCCTGTTTTTGTAAAGATTAGATCGCCTTTTGCTCGAAGTTTTTTGTATTTTTTCAGATTGACTTTGAGTTCAACTTTTGCAATTGTATCTGCCCGACAGGCCGCTACCCATTTCTCTTTTGTTTTAAGAGGCATCATTGCCGGTGAGAGATCGGTAATTTTGTGTCCAAGTTCACTTGCCAGATTATAGCCATCGCCTTCTGCTCCTAAAACAGGATAGCCAAGTCCTCCTGTAGCAATAATTACGTTTGGTGCAAGAAAGCTTTCATCTTCTGTTCTTACGCCGTCAATATGTCTGCCTGTTGCGAGCAGACGTGTTACTTTTTGCTTACAAAGGATGGTAACATGAAGCGCTTGTAACTCTTTTTGAAGTGCTGTAATAATAGTTGTTGATGAGTGGGAAGTGGGAAAAATGCGAAAGCCGTCAGGTGCATGTGTCTCTACACCAAGCTCTTCAAAAAAAGCGATAAGTTTTGTGTGATCAAAGCTTTTGAGTGCATCTTGCATAAAACGTCCCTCTTTTCCAAAACGTTCCATAAACTCTTCATTGGAGAGTTTGTTTGTCAAGTTACAGCGTCCTCCGCCAGTTGCTTTGAGTTTTGCGGCAATTTCAGAGAGTTTTTCAAGTAGAAGAACTTTTTTACCACTGCGTGCTGCAATGATAGCTGCTATTATACCAGCTGCACCGCCTCCAATTACAATAAGATCGTACTTGTTCTTTTTTTGCATCTTTTTCTCTGTTTTTAATTACTATATGATATACTAAGATATGTTAGTAAATATTGAAAATTTAGAACTTTTTTTTGAACATTTAAATATTTTACCTTTTGCAATAGTTGTTGCAGATATAAGTGACGGAACAATAGTCGCTTTCAATAAAGAAGCAGAGCAACTCTGGATGAGAGATGCACGCGAATTTATAGGAAAACCCCAAACAGTTTTGCATCCTCCCTATTGGAATGAAAAAGGTCGAGAGACATTTTCTCATGATATTGCAATGTTGGAGTCGGGACAAATTGTTCAAAATACACGAAATGCAATACTGCGTTCCGATGGAAAAGAGATCGCTGTTGAGATTAAAGCAAATATGTTCCTCTCTGGTTCTAAAAAATATATTGTCGGAATATTTAACTCTATAGAGAAACGAGTTCAAGCCTATGCTCTTTTAGAAAAAAAGGAGCGGGAACTTTCAGAGATATTTGAAAATACACAAATAGGTATTTTGTATCTTGAAGATGATTTTAGAGTCTCTAAAGTAAATCAACGTTTAGTTGAAATTATGGGCTATGATTCAAAAGAGGAGTTGGAAGGGAAATCTTCAGAAATTTTTCATAAAGAAGAGAGAAATTATAGGGTTTTTATAAAAAAATATGAAAAGCTTCTCTCTCAACATGAAACAGTTTGTTTGGAGTATGAGGTTCGTAAAAAAAATGGCGAGCTAATTTGTGTCTCTTTGAGTGGAAAAGCTATCGATAAAGCAACACCAGCAGATCTCTCAAAAGGTTTAATCTGGCTTGTAGAAGATGTCAGTGAAAAGTATAAGATCCTGAGTGAACTCAAAGAGAATCGAACGCTTTTAGAGTATCATACTTCCCATGATTTTTTAACCGATCTGCCAAACAGAACTCTTTTTCGTGACAGAGTAGAGTTGATCATTGAAAAATCAAACAGAGCGAAGAAAAAGTTTGCTCTGTTTGTACTTGATTTGGACCATTTTAAGCAGTTAAACGACTCTTTAGGACATGATGCCGGTGATACGGTTCTCTTAGAAGCTGTTCAGAGATTAAAAAGCAGTATTCGTGCAGAAGATACCCTTGCTAGACTTGGTGCTAATGAGTTTAGCATACTCTTTGAAGATCTACATAATATGCAAGATATAATGCTTTTAGCAAAGAATCTCTTGGAAGATTTCAGAAGACCATTTAGCGTTTTGGATCAGGACGTTTTTTTATCTTGTAGTATTGGAATTGCTATTTATCCTGAAGATGCCAAAAGTGCTGAAAATTTATTAAAATTTGCAGAAAATGCCATGTATAGAGCGAAAGAAGAGGGCAGAGACAATTTTCAATTTTATACGCAAGAGATGACAAAATTGGCTTTTGAGCGTTTAATGTTAGAGTCTAATATTCGTCAAGCTATTAAAAATGATGAATTTTGTATCTATTATCAAGCACAATATGATGCAAAAAAAGAAAAAGTTGTTGGAATGGAGGCTCTAATTCGCTGGAATAATCCACAACTTGGTATTATTTCCCCTGCAAAATTCATTCCTTTTGCCGAAGAGAGTAATCTTATTATTGAGATCGATAATTGGATGATGGAACATGCAATTGCAGAAGTTTCTCGATGGAAAAAGAGTGGTTTGGATGTTGGTGTACTCTCTCTTAATTTAGCAATTCGACAGCTTGAGTCAGAGCATTTTCTAAAATTCTTAGAGGATCTCTTAAGAAAATATGATTTTAATCCCAAAGGGTTGAAATTAGAGATCCTGGAGCGTGATATGATGAAAAAGCCTACACAAAATATTCAGAAGTTAGAGGCTCTTAAGGCAATGAATATTGCAATAGCGCTTGATGATTTTGGTGTGGGGAACTCCTCTTTAAAATATTTGAATGAATTTCCAATTGATCAACTTAAAATAGATCAATCTTTTATCAGAGGTATTTCACATGGAGATAATACAATTCTCTTGGCTATTATAGCACTCTCTTTGGCATTAAATTTACAAATAGTAGCAGAGGGCGTTGAAGATAAAGAAGAGCTTGATTTTTTACTAGAGCATGGATGTAGTGTTATTCAAGGCTACTATTTTTATCGTCCTGTTTCAGGAGAAGTTTATAAAACGAGTGTACTACAGCAAAAAGAGCAGCAACAAGTGAGCAGTACGTGACAATTTATGGTAATAGAGAGAAGTGTTATAGATGCTTTCGTCCAAAAAGTTCTTGTATGTGTCAATATTTCAGTACAATAGATACAGAGACAAAGTTTGTTATATTAATGCATCCAAAAGAGTTTAAAAAAGTAAAGAACAATACCGGTCACTTTACACATCAAAGTTTACCAAATTCTGAACTCTTTATAGGTATTGATTTTACATATAACAAGCGTATTAATGAAATAATTGAGACGTATGAGAGTTATATACTTTTTCCATCTGAAAATGCACTCAATCTTACAGAATCAAATCCTAAAAAGAGTGAAAAGCCGATAGCTATTTTTTTAATTGATTCAACTTGGTCATGCACACGTCCAATTTTTCATCAGAGTAAAAATTTACAAAGATTACCACATATGAGTTTTACAACAACAAAAAGCTCTGCATATCAAATAAAAGCACAACCCGATGAAAACTATCTCTCCACGATAGAATCGACACTTGTTGTCTTAGAACTCTTAAACAGTTATGGAATTGAAAAGATTGCTAAAGAGGAGCTTGAGAGTTTTTTACTTCCGTTTGAGAAGATGATAGCGTACCAGCAGGAGTTAATTAATAACCCCAAAAGTAATGCAGTACGCTATAAAAGATATAAATAAGTAAGCGTTACTCTTACTTATTTTTAATAGATTTTGCCCAACCTTCTGTTACTTCATGGAGTTTTTCATTTGGAACTTCTAAGAAGCTGATCTCAAAATGATCTTGAAGTTCACAAACACCTATACTTCTTGGACGTACGGCAAGCATAGTAGGTTTTGGAAGCATTTTTCCAAAACAGAAGACAATATTGAGTGCTGCTTTGATATTTGGATCGATTGTATGATCTTCAATACCTGTTGTATGTGTATAGTGATCAAAAACAGCTATTTCAACTGCAAAAGGGTGTGCTGCAATTTTTGATTGAAGATAGTTGATAATTGCATCAGCAGATTCAAATGTCGTTTCATCTTTGGCAATCTCTAAGCTATAAACAGGGTATTTGTCTAAAAGTAATGATTGTTTCATTCTATTGTTCCTTATAATATTTTTCAGAATTATAGCTTATAATTATTATAAGAGTAAAGAGAAGGATCTTTAATCTTCTCTTATAAGTTTTATTTAAAAAGTATAGTTCCCAGTCGTACCATTGTTGCTCCACATTCTATCGCAAGTTCAAAATCACTGCTCATTCCCATAGAACAAATAGTCGCATTTTGCAACTGTGTAAAGATAGTGTGAGTTGTTTGAAAACTCTCTTTAATTGCAGCTTTATCTTGTGTATGTGCTCCAATACTCATTACTCCTTTGAGTTTGATGTTTGGACACTCTTGTTCTATTCTTTTATAAATGGTAATGGCATCTTCAGGGAGAACTCCATGTTTGGATATCTCTTTTGCAGAATTGATCTGGAGGAGACAATTGAGTGTCATCTCTTTTTGAGCAAGACGTTTTTGTAACTCTTGAGCGAGTTCAAGAGAGTCAAGCCCTTGAAAGAGGGCAGGTTTAAGTGCTAAAAGTTTGTTAATTTTATTTTTTTGCAAGTTTCCTATAAAGTGCCATTCAAGTGGAAGATTTGCAAGTTCCTGTGATTTTTTTTCAAGATCTTGCACCTTGTTCTCTCCAAAGGCACGCTGTCCAATATTGTAGAGTCTCTCAATATCACTGCTTGTTGAGTATTTACTGACTGCTACAATTTTCACGATATGGTGTGCACTCACTTTCAGACGTGCGCTCTCAACACGACGTATAACATCATCTATATGTAATTTATATTCTATTTCATTCATATTTTTTCCTTATCCGATTAATCTGTTAATATCATTAAAAAGTCCAAGTCCCATTAAGCCAAAGAGAATAATCCAACCTGCTATTGTGAGCTTGATGACAATCTTTTCATTTGCTTCACGTCGGAAGATGAGTTCATAGAGATTAAACATAATATGACCTCCGTCAAGAGCAGGAATTGGAAGTAGGTTTAAGACTCCAAGGTTTACAGAGATAAGTGCGGCAAAGAAGAGTACACTCATCCAACCTGCATCTGTTGCATCGGAAGTAAGTTTGACTATACTGATGACACCTCCCATCTCACTGGCAGGAACATCACCGACAAGCAGTTTTTCTAAACCTGTAAATATCATGGTAGAAGCAAAAACAGTCTGATCCGTTGCATATTTTATTTTTTGCATAAAAGTGAGCTCTCTTTTTTTCATAACGCCTGCTGCTGCAATACCGATCATTTTACGTTTGATCTTCTCTCCATACATATTTTTTGCATCTTGGAGTTTTGGTGTTAATGTTAAGAGCTTAAGATAACCTTCTCTGTTGACTTCAAGGGCTATTGCACCCTCTGAAGCTGTTATAAGATCTGCCATCTCTTTCCATGATTGGATTTTATGTCCGTTGATAGATAATATGGTGTCATTGGACTCTAAACCTGCAATAGCTGCGGGTGACTCTTTAACGACACTGCCTACAACAGGAGCAAGAACTGCCGGATTTCCCATAGCAATTGTAAAGTAGAGAAAAAATGCTAAGATAAAATTTGCAAGTGGACCGGCAACTAAGATAAAGATACGCTGTAGTGGTGATTTTGAATTATAGCTGTCTTTATCATAATTTTTTTTAGCAGGATCGGCATCATCTTGACCTTTCATACGAACATAACCGCCAAGAGGGATGGCTGAGATACTCCACTCTGTATTAAAGGCACGAAAGGTTAAGAGTCGTTTACCAAAACCTATGCTGAAAACTTCAACATAAACACCAACAAGCTTGGCAGCCGTATAGTGTCCGAGTTCATGAAAAAATATAAGTCCCGAAAGAACTAAAAGCGATACAATGTAACCCATTAAATTTCATCCTTTAAAAGAGCTTTTCTAAAGCCCCAGAGATATTCAAAACCTGAATAGAGTGTTAAAAAGACGGCAAACCAAAGGAGTGCATCGCCAAATGGCCAACGCATCAGTAAAAAACCGATAGCTATCATCTGTGCAACCGTTTTCACTTTACCTGCCCAGCTTGCTTTGACGCTGACACCTTCACCTACAGCAACGGTACGAATACCTGTAATAAAGAGCTCTCGTACAATAATAATATAGATAGCCCAAGCAGATGCTTCTCCCATTACCATAAGTCCCAAAAAAGCTGCGAGAGTGAGCATTTTATCGGCAAGCGGATCCAAAATAGCACCAAGAAGTGTCATTTGATTCCACTGTCTTGCAATATAACCGTCAAAAAAGTCTGTAACACTTGCAAGTACAAAGAGTAATGATGCAAAGTAGTAGTTCCATGTAATATCAAAACCATGATCTGTAAAGAAGTCCGGGTTTAAAATAACCCAAAACATTAAAGGTGCAAGTAAAATACGAATGGAAGCCAAAAAATTTGGTAAATTTAACAAAAAAATTCCTTAGAGTTTATAGTGATGAGATTTTATCTTTTTATTGCTTATCAATGGTTGATACGATAAAATTAGGCATGAAAGAAAAATGTCCTTTATGTAATACGCTGAGTCCAATGTTTTATGAAGATATGCAACGTTATTGCAGATGTCCGGAGTGTAAAGCTGTTTTTGTGATCAAAGCTGATCTTCCAAAGCCTGATGAAGAGGTAGAGCGCTATGAGTTGCATGACAGTGATACAGCTGATGCAGGTTACAGAAAGTTTGTTTCCCCCATAACAAATGCAGTTATACAAAATTGTAAGACCTCTGAAGAGGGACTTGATTTTGGGGCAGGTACTTCGGCAATTATTGCAACAATTTTAGAAGAAAATGGGTTTAATATTAAAAAATATGACCCTTATTTTCATAACTATCCTGAAAATTTAGAGCAGCAGTATGACTATATATGTTCCTGTGAAGTGATAGAACATTTTTACAATCCGGCAAAAGAGTTTACACTGTTACATTCTCTTTTAAAAACGAATGCCAAGCTCTATCTGATGACAGATATCTATGATGAAGCTGTTGATTTTGCCTCATGGTACTATAAAAATGATCCAACCCATGTCTTTCTTTATTCCCATGAGACATTTGTATGGATCAAAGAGCATTTTGGTTTTAAAGAGCTCTCTATTGAGAAGCGTTTTGTTACTTTAAAATTGTAGTGCTAGAGTGAAATAATCTTAAAAAATAATAAAAATGAATAGATAATAATAAGTAAAAATTATCATTTAATTTATATTAACTTATATGTGTGATAATTTTATTAGAAATTAACAGATAGGGAGACAATTATGAAGCATGTCTATTTAACAAAAGAGTCTGTTCGTGATGCATTACAACATCATGCAATTACAAAAAAAGAGGCACAGAAATTAGAGAAGTGTCTTGAGTGTCAAGAGAAGATCGCTAAAGCAACGACACACAATTAATGAGAAGAGTTCATTAAAAAGCGGGCAGGGTGCCCGTTTTATCTACTGGAACGTTGTTCCGCCATCTACTACAATAGTCTGCCCCGTTAACCAAGAAGAGTCATTAGAACACAAAAATTTACAAGCACCTGTTAAATCTTCTGCCACACCCATACGTGAGAGTGGAGAGCGTTTGACAACCTCTGCTTTTACCTCTTCATAGTTAGGAAAAGCTTTAAGTGCATCTGTATCGATTGGACCACCGCTTACAGCATTAACACGGATCCCTTTTTCACCAAGTTCTGCTGCTGCGTAGCGAACCATTGCCTCTACTGCTGCTTTGTTTGAGCCGTGACCTGCATAGTTTGGAGTATAGACCAAGTTACCAGTTGAACTCATAGAGATGATGCTACCACCGCCAACTTTTTCCATTCTTTTTGCAGCCTCTTGTGCGCCAACAACAAAAGCATCTACCGTTGCTGTCCAGATATTGTCAAGTCCACGAGGTTTAAGTCTCATAAATGGACCAAATCCGCCAACTACGGCACGACCTGAGATAATAGCATTTGAGATAAAGAAGTTAAGCTCGTTAAAATCTTCATCGAATGCTTTAAATACATCTTTGTATGTATTTGGCTCTAAGATATTGAGTTGGTATGCACGGCTTTTAATGCCATACTTTTTTTCAATATCTGCAATGATCTCATTGGCAGTATCTGCACTTGAAGCGTATGTAAATGCCACATTGGCACCCGCCTCTGCAAAAGCGTAAACGATAGCTTTACCGATACCGCGAGTACCACCACTGATAAAAAGAGTTTTCCCTTTGAAATCTGCCATTTTTATAGTCCTTTTATGTCGTAATTTTTCATTACTTCTTCAATTTTTTTCATATTCTCTTTACTCGGTGCAACAAGAGGAAGTCTGTACTCTAAAGTATCAAGAAGCCCTGCTATGTACATAGCCGCTTTTACAGGGATAGGGTTTGCTTCACAGAACATTACAGAGTTTAAAGGGTAGAGTTTATTGTTAATAGCTTTTGCACCTTCAAAATCACCTGCAAGTGCTTTGCGTACAAGTTCACTTTTAAGATCTGGCATAAGGTTAGATGTTACAGAGGTCACACCTGCACCGCCATTTGCAAGGATTGGATAATCAATAGCGTCATCACCTGAAAATACTTTAAAATCAGGTCTGCGTGAGAGAAGCTCGACTGTACGCTCCAAGCTACCAGTTGCCTCTTTAATTCCATAGATGTTTTTAACATCATCAAAAAGACGAATTGCAGTATCAGCAGAGATATCCACTCCGGTACGACCCGGAACATTGTAGAGCATAAATGGAAGTTCACTGACAGCTTCAGCGATCGCCTTGTAGTGTTGGTAAAGACCCTCTTGAGAAGGTTTGTTGTAGTATGGGCTTACAGAAAAGATTGCATCTACACCGCAACTTTGTGCATGTTTTGCGATCTCAATAGCTTCATGTGTTGCATTACTTCCTGCACCTGCAAGAACTTTAGTATTTGTTCCTTTACAAACTTCTACTGCAATTTCTATACAACGTTTATGTTCATCATGTGTGAGTGTTGCGCTCTCACCTGTTGTACCTACGGGGCATATAGCGTCCATTCCATATTTAATCTGTCTTTTGATTAGATCAGCATATTTTTGCTCATCAAGTTTTCCATTTTTAAATGGAGTAATAAGTGCGGTTGAAGAACCTGTTACGATATTCATTAAAAATTACCCTTTCAATTAATGATCTAATTATAGCTAAAAAGTAGAAATAAGCTTATTTCTTGAGTATAACTGTCGTTGAATGATTAAAATCAAAATATTTTTGTGCCGCTTTTTGTACTTTTTTAGCTGTTATTTTATTGACACGCTCTTCATATTTTTGGAGTGGTTTTATATCTCCTCTGATAAGATAGCTACCATAGAGGTTTGCAACTGAACTAGAGCTCTCTAAAGAGTAGATAAAGTCTGATTTTGTATTGATTTTTACCTTCTCAAGCTCTGCTTTTGTTACCGGTTCATTTTTCATACGCTCTATCTCTTTGATGAGCTCTTTTTCTACTGTTTCTGCTTTGATGCCAGGGTTACAAGTTGCCATAAAGATAAAGAGACCCGGATCACTGTTTTCCATATTGTAAGCATATATAGAGTTTACAAGACGTTTTTTATCAACAAGATCTCTATAGAGTCGTGAACTTTTTCCCGAATAGAGAATTTCCGAGATGACACTGAGCGTTACTTGATCTTTGTCTTGAAAATTTGGAATATGAAAAGCAATGGCTAAGAGTTCTACTTCACTCTCTTTGTGAATAACGAGATGTTTTGGACCATCTTGTTTTGGTTCGATGAATTTTACTTTTGGAATTTTTCCGTGATTTTTGATCTTTGAAAAAGCAGCAGTCGCTTCACTGAAAACCTCTTTTGGATCAATGTCTCCCGTAACCATTAAAATAGCATTTTGTGGTTGATAGTAGGTTTTGTGAAACTCTCTAATATCTTTTATTGTCCATGTTTTGATATCGTTAATAAAACCGATAGGTGTCCAGTGGTATGGATGATAAACATAGGCATTGTTAAAGAGTCTGAAGTAGAGGTATCCAAGTGGATTGTTGTCTGTTCTCCAGCGACGCTCCTCCATAACTACATTGCGTTCAGGTTGAAACTCTTTGTCTTTAAGATTGAGGTTTTGCATAAGTTCTGCAAAGAGCTTAATTGATTTTTTAACATTTTGAGTTGATGATTTTATAAAATAGTGTGTATAGTCAAACGATGTTGAAGCATTGTTTACTCCGCCCATTCCCTTTACATCTCTGTCAAATTCACCTGCTTTGAGGTGTTTTGTACTCTTAAAATTCATATGCTCAAGCATATGTGCAATTCCTGTTTTTCCCATAACTTCGTTACGACTTCCAACTTTGTAAAAGATGTCAGTTGAGACAACATCTGTCTCATTATGAAGAGGTATAACGACAATTTGTAGTCCGTTTTTTAATGTTTTTGTTTCATAGGCTGGTAGTGGTGATGGCATTGTTCGTATCTCACTCATTTTTATTTTTTTTATATCTGGTTTCTCTTGATAATTTACAAAAGAGGATCCAAAAAGTAAAGAGGATCCCAAAAGTAGGCTTGTTACTATTTTCATGATTTTCTATCTGCTCCAATCGCTTCTGTAATATTTGTGTATCCGTCTGCTTTAAGTAACTCTATCAGTTCTTTGTTGATATTCATAATCATATCGGGACCGTGAAAGACTATACCACTTAATATTTGAACAAGAGAAGCTCCTGCTTTTATGCGTTTATATGCCTCTTGGGCAGAGTCAATACCACCGACAGAGATGAGCACTGTTTTTCCATAAAGCTCTTTTGCAATGGCTTCAAAGATTTTAAAACTTTTCTCTTTTAAAACGGCACCGCTGATACCACCTATATTTTTAGGGTGTTTTACCAAGGAGTAGTCTATGGTTGTGTTTGTTGCAATAATGCCGTCTGCACCTTTTTCAACTGCCAAGGTTGTGAGTGCCACTGCATCTTGAGGAGACATATCAGGGGCAATTTTGAGTAAAATTGGCATAGTCGTTAATGCTTTTGCTTCTTCAAAAAGTTTTGTAATAAATGCTTCATTTTGTAGATCACGAAGTCCCGGCGTATTTGGTGAAGAGATATTAATAACAAAGTAGTCACCTAAGCCGTTAAAAGCTTTAATAAGGTGGATATAGTCATTGATTGCCTCTTTTTCAGGTGTTACTTTGTTTTTTCCGATATTGATTCCGATAGGTGTAGAAAAAGGGTATCGTTTTTTGAGACGTTGAATAACTTTATAAGCTCCATCATTGTTAAAGCCCATAGCATTTTGAATACTCTCTTCTTCAATATGACGAAACATTCTTGGTTTTGGATTTCCCGGTTGTGGTTTTGGTGTGACAGTACCGATCTCTGTATAGCCAAAACCAAGAATTTTTATACCTCGAATCATGGTTGCATTTTTGTCAAAGCCTGCACCAAGCCCTATAGGATTGTAAAATTTACGGCCAAAGATCTCTTGTGTTAATATGTCATCTGCAATAAAGTGTGATTCCAAAAATGGTTTAAATGGGATCTCAGAGATATTTGGCAGTCGTAATACACACTCGGCTATATGGTGAGCAGTTTCCGGTTGTAGTTTGAATAAAAGCGGTTTTATTGATTCGTAGTTTATCATGCGTTGATCACTTTAAATTTTTTAAGTGATTATACTCAAATTTTAGTAAGAAGAGAATTATGGACACGACTCTTCGTCAAAAAGTTTTTCAAATTCCTCTGCAGGAAGTGGTTTTGAACAGTAATAGCCTTGATATTGGGTGCAGGCTATCTCTCTTAAATAGGCTAACTGCTCTTTTGTCTCTACACCTTCGGCAACAACTTCCAAATTTAGTTCTTGTGCAATAGTTACAATCATATTGACAAAAGATTGCTCTTGTGTACTTGAGAGATCATCAATAAAGCTTTTATCAATTTTGAGTGTATCAAAAGGAATCTTTTTCAAGTACGATAGAGAAGAATAACCGGTACCAAAATCATCCAAAGAGAGGGTAAGACCGAGATCTTTAAACTGTTTGATAATAGTTAGTTTTTCATCAAAGTTTTCCATTAAAACAGATTCTGTCAGCTCTATATCTAATTTGGAAGCATCAATAGAACGAATAGCCTTTTTAAGTTTTGTATAGAGGTGTTGATCTTTAAATTGGGTACCGGAGACATTGATCGATACTTTTATATCTTTGAGTGGAGTATTTTCCCACTTTTTGAGTTGATTGACAGCTTCATGAATAATCCACTCTCCGAGTTTAATAATAAAATTATTCTCCTCGGCAATGCTAATAAATTTATCAGGAGGAATAATGCCTTGCTGTGGGTCAATAAGGCGAATGAGTGCTTCACAGGCAATAATTTTGTTACTTGCAATATCGACTTTTGGCTGATAATAGAGTTGAAAATTTCCCTCTTCATAGGCTTTAAACATTACTCTTTGAATATGCATTTTTTCTTGGAGTTCATGATTGAGTCTATCTGTAAAGAAATGAAAGTTGTTTTTCCCCAACTCTTTTGATTTATACATAGCAATATCAGCATTTTTGAGGAGTTCTGTTACTGTTTTTCCATCTTTTGGATAGATGGTAACTCCAATACTACAAGTAATTTGATATTTGTAATTTTCGAAAGATACTGGTTGAGAGAGTGCTTTTTGAACTCTTTTAAGAACTTCAAGAATATCTTGATCGTCTATAATCTCAGGAAGAACAATAACAAACTCATCACCACCAAGTCTTGAAACGATATCATTTTCTCTTACCGAACGTAAAAGAATGTTTGCAACGTGTTGTAAAATTTTATCTCCAAACTCATGCCCACGGGAGTCATTAATATTTTTAAAGTTATCAAGATCTAAAAAGAGCAGTGCAAACTTTCCTTGTGAACGTCGCTCTTTTGAAATAAGCCACTCTATTTTCTCTCCAAGACTTAATCGATTATAGAGACCACTCAAGGGATCTTTGGTTGAGAGTTTAAAGAGTTCATCTTGCTCCTGTTTGAGTCTTTTAAAAGTAAGAGCGAGTGAGTAGCGAATACTCTCTATCTCTTGAATATAAAAATTTTCAGGTTCACTGTTTGAGTAATATGCAAATTGCCGTAACTTTTCAAGTGGATGGATAATAAATTTTTTCATACTAAACCAGAGTATAAAAATAAAAAAGAGTATAGAGACAATAAATAAAAAACTGTATTTTACAATTTGATCTTTCAATAAAAAGTCGAGATATCTTTTATCGAGATAGACATATGCCTTATCATAATAGGGTGTGAGTCCATGAAAGAGTTTTATATTAAATGAATAACATGTTTGATTGAAAATATTTGATTCTAGAATATGCGATATGGGAATACATTGTGTGTTTTTAAAGGTTGTGTCTCTGTCTGTTGCATAAAGAACTCTTTTTTGTTTTGTATCAAGAATATATATATTTGAAATAAGATTATTGGAGTTTACAGTATTGTCAAGGTAGGCTTTGATTTGGTTGATGTCGTGTAATTGGAGATTTTTATCTAAAATATGTTTAATATTGAGAAGATTTACTTGAATGTTTTCTTCAAGTAAAGATGCCGTTATCTTTTTTGAGTCTTTAAGAAACTGATAAAATAATAAACCGTTACTTGCAAAAAGTATAGTTATAACAAGAAGAGTAAAATATTTTATAGATATTTGTTTCATTTGAGCAACATCTCCTTTTTATATCCTAATGGTTCGATATATGTGAAAAGCTTTTTTGAGGGTTTATTGATCCATTTAATGAGAGAAAGTGAGTGTGAAAACTCTTCATAACTTATATTCCCAAGATAGTTTTTTGTAAGGAGATAAGCATTTTTCTTATCTTTTTGTATCTCTGCAATAGAGCGATCAATAAGAACCTTGAGTTTTTGGAGACGTTTTTTGTATTTTTTGAGTGTGTATTGACTTGTGCAGAGTGCATCTATAACAAAAAGCGTATGCATATTACGTGTTGAGGCAACTTCTTGAAACCCTTTTGCCTCTAGTTTGCTGTTATAAGGGGCATAGGTAACTATTAAAATATTCTTTTTATTTGTATTCTGAAGATCTTCAATTTTTGCTTGATCTTTGTTTATAAAAACCATCTGTTGCATATGAAGTTTATAGTGCTGCATAAACTCTTTTAAAATTTCACTGTTGATGGAGTCGATCTCTAAATAGGTATATATTTTTTTTGCTTTTTGAAGTTGTGCAATTGTTTTGTTAGAAAGCACCATATCGCCACCGTTGGAACGATCTAAGAGAATGATAGGGATGATGTCATGACCGGTTTGTTTTAAAGAGTAATATTCATGTTGCGTTGTTGTAACTATATCTGCTTTTGCAATATCATAGAGATTTGCCGATTCTGCTAATGAAACGGTTGGGAGTAGTGTGATATTAAGAGTTTTGAGATAGCCTTTTTCTTGCGCATAAAAGAGCGGTGCATAACCAATCCATGAATTTGTTGCAATTTTTAACTCTTTTGGATTTTTTTGTGAACATGCTAAAAAAGAGAGAAGAAGGAAAAGTGTAAGAAAGAATATTTTTTTCATCAAATCCCCTTGATTTTGGAAATAGTATCAGATTGTATTTTAAATGTAGATTAAAAGATACGTGATAAAATGGCTTCTATTATTTTAGATATAAAGGAGTAGAAATGAGTAGAGTTCTTGTCCCTTTGGCAACTGGTTTTGAAGAGATTGAGGCAGTAAGTATTATAGATGTTCTGCGTCGTGCCGAGATAGAAGTTATGATTGGTGCACTTGATGAAAATATGCTTGTAAAAGGTGCAAATGGTATTACAATTCAAGCAGATATACAGATTAAAGAACTATCTGCCGATGAACTGGATATGATTGTTCTTCCTGGTGGTTGGGATGGTACACATGCACTTGCAGATGATGTAAATGTTCAAAATCTTTTACGGGAGATGGATGCAAAAGGAAAAAATATAGGTGCTATCTGTGCGGCACCATTTGCTTTAAATAAAGCAGGTGTTTTAAAAGCTAACTATACCTGTTATCCGTCAGTTGAAGAAGAGATACGAAAAGAGGGGTATCAGGGTGATAGTGCGATGGTTGTTGAAGATACGAATGTAATGACATCTCGCGGACCGGCAACAGCACTCTGTTTTGGACTCAAAATTGTAAAAAAACTTGCAGGTGATGCAAAGTATAATGCTTTAAAAGAGGGCTTACTCGCTAGTTACTGCGAGTAAAAGTGTGCGGAGTTTTACTCCACACTCTTTTTTGCATGGAGTGCTTCAAGCTCTTCAAGACGCTCCATTTTTTTAAAATGTTTAAGATTTAACTGCACAAATTTCACACTTAAAATAAGTAAAATAGGCCACGATATATACCAAATTATTTCATTTAAATATTGCATTTTTTCTCCTAATAGTGATGTGGATCAGTTTTGATCTCATCAATTGTTAATTTTGTTTTATCCATAGAACGCCATACTGCAACAATATAACCAAGGACGACAGGAACCAGGAGTGAGACAACTGCCATAACAGAGAGAGTATAGTAGCTTCCTGAAGCGTTTTCAATGGTTAAAGAACTTTGTAAATTAGCGAGTGATGGGTAAAAAACAGAGTGATCAACACCTAAAATCAGCATGACAATAGTTACAGTTACAACCGTGCCTGAACCTGTAAAAAAGATAGCTTTACGGGACTCTTTAAAGAGTACGATATAGACACCGTAGAGTAAAGTTGCAACACCTGTTAAAAAGATGAGTAAAAGAAGCGGCATATCTAAAAAGAGATGAAAAAACTTCATTGATTGTGTTGATACAACTTTTGTTGCCGGATCGTAAATATACCCTTTTTCAAAAAGAATCGTTGCAACGACATATAAAAAAAGTGGTAAAAAGATTAAAAAATTTCGTTTTACAACCGCTTTAATTCTCTCTAAAATAGCTTTTTCGTCAATAGCATTGTAAAAATAGAGAGCACCCTGAATGCGAGAGAGAAAAACCAACATCAAGCCAAAAGCAAGGTTAAATGGGTTAAGAAGTGCTTCAAGACCATATGTCTCTTTTGTCCAGTGTGAAAGATGCATTGCATTGACGATGAAGTTTCCACCACTAAAGAGGGTCGCAAGTGCCACACCTATTAAAAAAATACCAAGCGATCCATTGATATAGAGAAGGATCTCATAAAAGCGTTCCCCATATAGGTTATCGGGTTTTTTTCTATATTCATAGGCAACTGCCTGAATAATAAAACAAAATAGAATTGCCATCCAAACATAGTAAGCACCGCCGAAACTTACGGCATAAAAGAGTGGAAAAGCAGCAAATAGTGCTCCTCCAAACATAACAAGTGCAGTAAATGTAAGCTCCCATTTTCGCCCAAGAGAGTTTACTAGCAGATCCCGCTCATCTTCTGTTTTTGCAAGTGTGTAAAGTAGTGTCTGCCCTCCTTGAACAAAGGTCATAAAGACAAACAAAGCACCGATAATGCTGACAAGTAACCACCAGTAAATTTGTAAATCGTGTAGTGTAATATCCATTTTAAGCCTCCTCTGGACCGATTTTAATCTGTTTGAGCATAATTTTTGCCTCAGCTATTAACAGGCCAGTAAAAAGAATGGCAAAGAGCCAAAAAGTGATCATAACGCTTGTGGTTGCGACATTGGAAGTTGCCATACCTACTGGAAGCATATCTTGAATAGCCCAAGGTTGGCGACCTGCTTCGGCTGTGATCCAGCCACACTCTTGTGCTACATATCCAAGTGGAATTGTTCCCACTGCAAGATAGAGCAGCCATCTCTTTTGATGGAGTTCATTGGTCATAACATAGTAAAGAGAGAGAATGAAAAGGAGTATAAACCATGTTCCAAGCCCAACCATTGTATGAAAACTGTAAAAAGAGAGATCTACACTCGGAACAGCATCTTTAGGATCTTTTAAATAGCCATAACCCATATATTTTTGATTTGCTTCAAAAGTTTTGAGTGCCATATCTGCAGCTGTTATATTATTTTCTTGTTTATAGGTTTTATACTCTTTAAGTGCTTTAAGTGCTACTTTTCCCATTGCCATTTTGTCTTTGATGGAGAGAATATTATATGCTTTATTGCCATAAACGAGATCGTCAATTCCCGGAACAAAAGCATTCATATTGTGATATCCTAAAAAAGAGAGTGCATCTGGAATTTCAACGCTAAAGAGAAATGATTCTGCATCATCACCAATCTGTTTGCTTTCATTAAGCATACCAACGGCAACGATTCCGGCACGTTTTTCACCTTTATAAAGTCCCTCCATAGCAGCAAGTTTCATAGGTTGTGTAAGAGCCACCTGATGGGCAGACTCATCACCGGTTGTTACAAGATAAAGAGAGGAGATGAGCCCAAAACTAGCAGCAACTAAAATACTTCTTCGTGCAAAAGCAATATCACGTTTTTTCAGCAGATACCAAGCACTGATGCCAAGAACAAAGAGTGATGCTAAAACATAACCGCTACTGACGGTATGGAGAAATTTACTCACACCATTTGGATTAAAAACAACTTCCCAAAAATTTTGCATCTCATTTCTTGCCGTATCAGGATTGAAGTGCATCCCTACCGGATGTTGCATCCAACCGTTTGCAAGTAAGATCCAAAGAGCCGATAGGTTTGAACCGATTGCTACAAGCCATGTTGATGTAAGGTGCATCTTTTGACTGACTCTGTTCCAGCCAAAAAACATAACGGCAAAGAAGGTTGATTCCATAAAAAATGCCATTAAACCCTCAATAGCAAGTGGTGCACCAAAAATATCACCGACGATCCATGAGTAGTTTGACCAGTTGGTACCAAACTCAAATTCCATAATAATTCCCGTTGCAAGACCGATTGCAAAGTTAATTGCTAGCAGTCCCATCCAATATTTTGTTATTTTTTTCCACTCTTGATCACCTGTTTTGACATAGAGACTCTCCATAATAGCGACAATAAAGGTAAGTCCGAGTGTAAGGGGTACAAAAATCCAGTGGTATAGAGCCGTTAGTGCAAATTGTGCACGTGACCAATCTACCAAAAGTTCACTGTGTTGCATAGTTATTGATCCTTTGTGAGTTGTTGTAAAATGTATTGACTTCGTTGTTGATCTGTTTGAAACTTCTCTTGCAATACATTTGGAAAGAAAAGCCATTTTAAGATGGCAAACATTATGAAAAGTTTTACGGCTATGAGAAGCCAGAGTGTTTTTCCAGTCTTCATATTTGTAAAACCGTCATAGTAAAAAGTAAAAATTGATTTGAAAATTTTAGGGATAATTATTTTCATGTACGTATAGTATTCCAATAAGAATTAATTAATAATAAATAAAATTTATTAAAATAATAATTTTGAATTATATAAGTAAAACCCCTGCTTTTAGGGGTTTTGTGATGCTTTTATGAGAATATTAGGAAATTTTTCTTTTAAAAATGAGATTTTTGAGTGATTTTTCTTCATCTGCACTTGCAAATTCCGCAAGATTTTGGAGTCGTTTTTCAAAGACAAAACTCGGTGCCCACTGTTCAATCATATCAATCAGAAAGCTACTCTCAAGTTCGGGAGAGTTTAAGCAGGCAAGAAGTGTGCACTCCTCACTTGCAATTTGAGGCAGTTTTTTAATGATCTTCTCATAATCTTTTGTTGCTTCAAAACTGCCGCGTTGAAAACTTGGCGGATCGATGATAATGAGATCATAGGGACCTTTTCGTTTGATGTTTGAGAAAGATTTGAGAATGTTGTACGGCAGAAAACTGACTCCCTTTGGATCGAGTCTGTTAAGCGAGTGATTTGCCATACCTACCTTTAACGCTCCTTTGCTCATATCGATATTGACAACACTTTTTGCCTCTCCAAACTTTGCCGCAACCGAAAAGGCACAGGTATAAGAGAAGAGATTGAGAATATGTTTTGCTTTTGCCTCTTGTCGTACAAAAGCACGACCGTTTTTCATATCGGGAAAGTAGTAGCTGTTTTTATTTGCAAGAAGATTGATCTTGAGTTTCATACCATTTTCTATAATGTAGAGATCTTCAGGAAGCTCTCCTAAGAGGATCTCACTTGGAGCACCTTTTTGGTAGCGGCGCTGCACAACGATTGTCTCATAACCCATCTTAACTGCAGAACCCATCAGCATTGCAAGTAGATCCTCTTCGTTTGGCTCTTCAAAGTAGAGTGCAATATTGAGTATGGAGGGGTTTACATGATCAACCGTGAGGTGTCTGTAGCCCTCATAGAGTCCGCCTCTGCCGTGAAAGAGACGTTGAAACTCATCAGAAGCAGTTGTTGCATTTTTCTCTATGATAGTGCCGAGCTCTTTGAGTGTGATCATTATATCTTTTCCCAAAATGTTCCCTGTGGTGTATCCATCAGATTGACACCGTAAGCCAAAATTTTGTCACGCAGGGCATCCGAACGCTCAAAATCTTTGGCTTTTTTTGCTTCATTTCTCTCCTCTATAAGTCTGTTGAGTTCTTCTTTTGTTTTTTCGTCAATACCAAACTGAAAGTACTCATAAGGATTTTTTTGACCAAATCCAAGCACTTTTTCAATAAAAGCAAGATTTGCCATTGTCTCTTTTTTGAGAAGTTTGTGTTTGCCAGCTGTATCGAGTGTCTCATTGGCATTGGCTATCATCTCATCAATGAGTGCAAGGGCGGTTGAGATATTGAGATCATCATTTAAAGCCTCAAGCAGTTTGTCTTGAAAATCTGTTTTTTCTTCATTTTTAGCAAGACCAAAGAGACGTTTTTTCAGACGGTAGATCTTATCAAGTCGTTTTTTTGAGGCTTCAAGATCTTGAGTGTTAAAGTTAAAGTTTGAGCGATAGTGGGAACTCAAAAGATAAAAACGCAACACCTCTCCGTCATACTCTTTGAGTGCATCTTTGAGAAAAAAGCTGTTGCCAAGACTCTTGCTCATCTTCTCTCCGTCAATGTTTACAAAACCGTTGTGCATCCAGTAGTTGGCAAGTTCATGATTGCTTGCACAGCGTGTTTGAGCCGCTTCGTTTTCGTGGTGAGGAAAGAGCAGATCGGCACCGCCTCCGTGAATGTCGATAGCAAAAGCTTTGTCTTTGTATGCAAGGTGTTTTTCAATCATGGCAGAGCACTCCAAGTGCCATCCCGGACGACCAGCTCCAAAGGGAGACTCAAATGTAACAGAGTCATCTTTTATCGATTTCCAAAGAGCAAAATCTGCCGGATTTTTTTTCTCATGTGAGCTCTCAACACGCTCTTGACGCTCATCTTCGTTTTGAATTCGGTGAGAGAGTGTCAGATATTTTGCATCACTCTGTGTATCGAAGTAAACATCGCCATCGCTTGTCTGGTAGGCATGACCACTCTCTATAAGCTTTTGGATCAGATCATACATCGCTTCAAGGGATTCTGTTGCTTTTGGCTCTATATCGGGACGTTTTACACCGATGGACTCCATCTCTTTGTGAAAAGCCTCCGTATAAAAATCGGTAATGCTTTTAATATCTTTTTGCTGCTCTATTGCTTTTTTGATGATCTTGTCATCAATGTCGGTAATATTTCTTGCATAGGTGACCTCATAGCCGTTGGCACGCAGGACTCTTGAGAGCAGATCAAAAACAAGTGCAGATTTTGCATGACCGAGATGGGCATCATCATAGACAGTAGGACCACAGACATAAAGCGTGACCTTTCCCTCTTCAAGCGGTATAAATTTTCGTTTCGTTTTTTGTACAGAATCAAATATATGCATCAATAGCATCCTTCAAATAGAGTAAAAGTGTTGTAAAGAGTAGTGCACCTACCAAAAGATAGATCAGATTTTTTGAGCGAAGTATAGCAAAAAAGTTTTGCACTCCAAAGGTTTTAATGGTAAAAAAGAGGCTTACAAAGCCACCGAGTGTTCCTGCGAGTGCCAAGCCTGCCACCCCAAAAGGTTTGATAAAAGCGAGTGCAAAAATAACATAGACAACAAGAGAGATCGTTGCTATTTTTGCTGCTTGCATCTGTAACTCTTTTGCATAGAGCCAGAGCACAAAGAGCTTTTGGAGACCAAAAGGGAGCAGTCCTACAAGATACATAATTAAAACAGCGGCAGTATTTGCGGTATCTGCTGCTCCAAAAGCACCTCTTTGAAAGAGTACTTTTATGATCTCATCGGCAAGAACAATCCCGCCTATGGTACTTGCGGTAAGAATAAAGCTTAAAAACCAAAAGGCTTTTTTGAGGTTTTGGAGGGCCTTTTGATCATCACCGTTTTTGAGATAGCGTGCTACCCGTGGAAAGAGCGCAACTGAGGTTGCAATGGCAAAGAGTGCCAGCGGGAGCTGAAAAATACGGTTTGCATAGTAGAGATAGGAGATAGAACCCGTTACCAAAAATGAGGCTAAAAAGGTGTCTAAAAAGGCAGAAACCTGTGCTGTTGAGTTTCCCCACATGGCAGGAAAAAAGTTGTTTTTAAACTTTTTTGTATCGGCTTTGATAATGTTTGATTTTTGGCGAAGATATTTAAAACCGCCAAAGAGCAAAGGAAAAAGTCCCATCTTATAGATAGCAATGATATGGGCAAGAAGCTGTAAAATACCGCCGATTACAACACCAAAACTGAGATAATAGACAATCTCTGCACTCATTTTTCCCTCTGCCAGGAGCAGGGCAACAATTAAAGCAAGATTGAGCAGTGCTGTTGCATAGGCTGTAGTTGCAAAATGGTGTTTGTACTGTAAAATAGAGGCTAAAAAGGTTACGGCAAAGATAAGCGGCAGATACCAAAAGTTGATGGAGACATAGGGTGCTGCAAGGGCAATGGTTTTATCATCAAAACCGGTGGCTATCGCTTTTGTAAAGAGCTCCGGTAGGAGATTGACAAGCATAGTCATAACCAAGATAATTGTCAAAAAGAGCAGAAAAATATGGACGGCAAAGACAGCTTTGTGGCGACTGCGGGTAAAAGCGGGTAAAAAGACCTGCGTAAAAGCACCCTCGGCAAAGATACGACGAAAAAGATTTGGCAGTTTAAAGGCGATAAAGAAGATATCGCTATAGATGGAAGCACCAAGTACAGAAGCGGTTAAAAGATCACGAATAAATCCTAAAATACGGGAAAATAATATACCAAAACTGTTGGTGAAAATTGCTTTAAACATGTTATTCTTTGTATTGAAATTGTCGGTTTTACGAAATTTTAACAAATATTTCGTTAAAATCTCCTCTAAACTAAAATATCTGGGATGAAAATGGCACTCTTTGGATCAAGCGCAAAAAAGACTACTACAATGAAAAAAGTTCGACCAACTGTAGTTCGTACTCAAAATGTTTCCAAAGAGATTTTTAAAATTGCTAAATCTTATGATATGGATCCCGAACTTCTTGATTTTAATCTTTTGGATGTGCATATTTATACTCGTATAGTCAATGAAGAGACGAAAGATGGTGAATGGGAAGAATTGCTTATTGAAGATGCTCAGACTTTTAATGATGAGACACTATTGTTAAATCCTAATTTTCAAATTAAACAAACTTATGAGATTGAAGTTTTTTCAAAGAAGTCAATTAAAAATGATCCCTATGAAACATTTAAAATAGCTGTTGGTGCCAATGCAACGAAGTGTAAAGTTTATTTAAGTATTGCTCAAAATTCACGAGTTACTTATCACTCCCGTTTTGAACATGAACTTGTTGATATGATCAATAAAAAGAAGATTCGGGCAGGTATTTTGATCTATATTTTTGATGGTATGCTTGAGGATATGGCTTCCAAGCTCTCTGCTAGAGTTCGTATTTCCGAAGAGTTGGAATTTCCAAAAAATGAGACCTATTTGATAGCAGAGGCTTATGAACCGACGGCAACACGAGATGATGAACTGATCTTGCATTATGAAAATTCAAAAGAGGTTGCCGAAAATGAACGGGTTGATTATGCTTCAAGAGGTTTTATTCAAAGTGTTGAAAAAGGGCAACTGCTGATAGAGTATCTTAAACCTAAAATGGGAAAACCTGGGCGAAATTGCCGTGGGGAGTATATGGCACCAAAAGAACCTGTAAGTTCCCATGAACCAAAATTTAAAGTTGGTGACAATATTAAAGTTGTTGAAGATAATGACTCCATTAAATATTTTGCAGATGAAAACGGTTATATTGCTTTTGAAAACAATACGTATGTAATAAAAAGAGAAGTAGATGTTGGTGAGATTAGCTTTAAAACAACCGGTTCTATTGATAGTGGTGTAGATTCAGATGTAAATATTACTGTAACAGAAGCGGATGCTATTAAAGATGCAGTTGGTAGCGGTATGCATGTTGAGGTGACAGAAATCGAGATCGATGGTAATGTCGGTTCCAATGCAACTGTAGTGGCAAAAAAAGCAAAAATAGGTGGACAGACGCATAAAACAGCAGATATTACTGCTGATGAATTGGAGATTAATGTTCATAAAGGAGTAGCCCATGGTAAGCATGTGCATATTACTCGTTTGGAACATGGTGAAGTTGAAGCAGAAGAACTTGTGATAGCTCAAGCTATTGGTGGTAGAGTTCGAGCTAATGAAGTTGTACTTGAACTCTGTGCTTCACATGTGAAAGTGACAGCATCAAAATGTATTGAGATTAAAAAGATGTTAGGCAGTGAAAATAGTTTTACTATTGATCCTCTTTTAAGCCGTGATATTAAAAACAGTGTCGAAGATAATGAAAAACAGATCGAAGCTCTTAAAATAGAGATACGAGATCTTAAAAAAGAGATAGAAAAATATACGAATTTAATAAAAAACGGAACAAAAGCTTTTATTGAAATTAAAAAACGTTTACTTCATTATCAAAAGAACAATGTAAAAATGCCTGCAAGTTTTGTTAAAAAGTATAAACAGTTTCAAAATATGCAGCAACGCCTCAAAGATCTCAAAGCAGAGTATGCAACAAAAGAGGAAAAACTTAACCTTTTAACAACAAGAACGGCTTCTTTTCAAGATAATATTATGGATGCTCGTGTTATTAATAGAGATAGATGGGTGGGTTATAATGAAATTAAATTTAAACTTGTTGATCCTCCCGTCGAGTTAGTATATAAACCACAAGAAGGCTCAAACGAGAAAATATTCGGGATTGTTGAAGTAGAGGAGGGCGAGTATGCAATTCGTCCTATAGAAGAGTAGAAAAGGGAGTCTATGATAGTAGGATTAGAAGGAAGTGTTGTTTATAAAGAACCTGCGTTTGTGCATATAAATGTCAATGGTGTTGTTTATGAAGTTTTTGTATCATTACATACTTTTTCGGCTATTGGCAAGGATCGTGTGTCGCTCTTTACGACTCAGATTATTAGAGAAGATGCCAATTTACTCTATGGTTTTATGGATATGAGTGAAAAAAGATTGTTTGCTCGTTTAATTAAAATTAACGGTGTTGGTCCTAAAGTGGCTATGGCGATCTGTTCGACATATACACCCGCACAATTTGCTACAGTTTTAAATAATAAAGACCTCAAAGCGGTGCAAAAAGTTCCGGGAATTGGACCTAAAAGTGCAGGGCGTATTTTAGTAGAGTTAAATGGCTTTGACACAGAAATTTTACAAAGTGGTTCCATACCTTCTGCTTCACTTGCTTATAATGAGGCGAGTGAAGCACTTGAAGCGCTTGGATTTAAAAAAGATAAAATTTCTAAAGCACTTTCTGCTTGTGAAGGGGAAGATACCGCTTCACTTGTCAAAGGTGCTTTAAAATTACTCCAAACATTATAATAACTATTTAAGAAGGAAAGATATATTGAAATTAACAATTTTATTTGGCGGTGCGAGTTTTGAACACGAGATTAGTATTGTAAGTGCTATAACAATAAAAGAGAAGTTGTCTGCATTTGATCTTGAGTTTATTTTTTGTGACAGTGATCATAAATTTTATCTCATTGAAGCATCAAAAATGAAGGCAGTCACTTTTTCAAAAGGTGAACATAAAGCAATGCCTCAACTTACATTGGCACAAGGTGCTTTTGTTGAACAGAAAAAGGGAATGTTTAGCAGTAATACTATTGAACATAAAAGTACTATTTTAAATCTTATTCATGGTGCTGATGGTGAAGATGGTACGATAGCAGCACTTTTGGATTTTTATAAAATAGAATATATCGGTCCTCGTGTTGATGCTTGTACATTTTCTTATGATAAACGTTATACGAAATATTTGGCTGAGGCTATAGGGGTTAAAACAGTAGCTTATGAAGTGATTCGTAAAGATGAGATGAATAATTTGACAACTGATTATCCTTTAATTGTAAAACCTTCAAGACTTGGAAGTTCTATTGGTGTTACTATTGTTAAAGATGAGAGTGAACTTGATTATGCTCTTGATGTTGCCTTTGAATTTGATAGTGTTGCTCTTGTTGAACCTTTTTTAGAAGGTGTCAAAGAGTATAATCTTGCAGGATACTATGCAAACGGTAAAATGCACTATTCTATAGTTGAAGAGCCTCAAAAAGAGGAATTTTTGGATTTTGAGAAGAAATATATGGATTTCTCTCGTTCTGAACAGGTTTTAAAAGCTGATATTTCAGCAGAGTTAGAGACAAAACTCAAAGCAAATTTTGATAAAGTTTACAGAGGTTTATTTGAAGGTGCACTTATTCGTTGTGACTTTTTTGTACATCACGATGAGGTTCTTTTAAATGAGATTAATCCGATACCGGGCTCAATGGCAAACTACCTTTTTGAAGATTTTACACAAGTTATTGAAGAACTCTGTTCTTCTTTGCCAAAAAGAAGAACAATTAAAGCTAGTTATGAGTATATACACTCTATTTCTCAAGCAAAAGGGAAATAATGGCTCTAAAGAGCGTTATCTATAACGATCATACTTTTGATATAAGTTATGAGATTGTAAACCCATCTGCAAAAATTGATTTTATTGTTTTACATGGTTGGGGAAGTAATAAAAATTTGATGAAGCAGAGCTTTTCAAAACATATGAAAGATTTTCGTCATATATATATAGATCTTCCCGGTTTTGGTAACTCTACAAACAGTATGATTTTAACGACAAAAGATGTGAGTGCTATTTTAGAACTTTTTTTTGAAGAGGTCAGTATTAAAAAAGATATTGTTTTGGGGCACTCTTTTGGTGGAAAAGTAGCGCTTTTACTTGAACCTAAAATGTTAATTTTAGTTGCAAGTGCCGGTATTTATATTGAAAAACCTCTCTCTATTAAAATGAAAATAGGAGTTTTTAAATTTTTTAAACTCTTTGGACTTACAAAACTTCGTTCTTACTTTGTTGCTGAAGATGCAAAAGAGCTTTCGCATGAGATGTATGAGACTTTTAAAAATGTAGTCAATGAAGATTTTGCCGATGATTTTGCAAATTATCAAGGGAGAGCTCTTCTTTTTTGGGGAAGAGACGATACGGCTACACCTTTGGCATCTGCTCAAAAAATTGATGCACTTATTTCAAATGCTTCTTTAGAAGTGTATGATGGTGATCACTACTTTTTCATGAAAAATGCAGCAGATATTACACAAAAGATAGAAGAAGATTTTTTTAAAAATATAGGAGCATAAATGGAAAATTATGAAACGTTTGTAGCCTTTGTTGTGAATGTACTTTTTGTCACGCTGCTTGGGTGGTATCTTATTACCAATTTACAGTGGTATGATTATAAATTAGAGCGTGTTTTGTTAAAACACCATAAACCTTATTGGCATATTTTTTATTTTATTATTCCATTGATTGCTTACTATACAACAGGAAAATTTTTTACGATTTTCTTTGTTTTTGCAGTCTTGCCGGCTATTTTACTCTGGTATAAAGGGCTTGATAAAAAGCTTGTTTTAACATGGCGGGTGAAACGTTTTTTAATTTTACTTGTTTCATTGACTCTCTTTCAAGATATATTATGTACGCTTAAAGAAGGATGTGCAATTTATGGTGTTTTATTGCCACTGTTAGTAGCATATATAGGTTCTACTTTAATAGAAAAGTTTCTTTTTAAGATCTACACAAAAGAGGCAAAGAAAAAGTTGGTTTCTATGCAAGAATTGCAAATTATTTGCGTAACAGGAAGTTATGGAAAGACGAGTATTAAAAATTTTATAGCTGAGATTCTCTCTCATAAGTATCGTGTCTATGCAACACCTCGAAGTGTTAATACTATTGGCGGTATTGTAGCTGATGTTAATAATAATCTTACAGAAGATATAGAGATCTATGTTTGTGAAGCAGGTGCAAGAGAACCTGGTGATATTTATACAATTACAAAGTTTTTAGAGCCACAAACGGTTGTTGTTGGTCGTGTAGGTGAAGCACATATTGAGTATTTTAAAACACTTGATACTATTGTACGAACAAAATTAGAGATTATACAGTCACCTCGTTTAGAACGTGCATTTGTGCATACATCTGTTACTGATGAACCACATGAAAAGGTAACTTTTTTTGGTGATGAGATTAAAGATGTAGTTGCTACTTTAGAAGGTACAGATTTTAAACTTGAACTTGATGGTGAAACTTTAACCCTTCATACTAACCTTCTGGGAGCATTTCAAACAATGAATATAGCAGTTGCTGTTCGTGTAGCAAAAGCATATGGAATGTCAAATGAAGAGATTATAAAAGCTGTTAGAAAATTAAAACCTGTAGAACATCGTTTAGAGCTCATTAAAGCGGGTGGTAAGATTATACTTGATGATGGTTATAACGGAAATATTGACGGTATGCTTGAGGGTGTGCGTTTGTGTTCAACACATGAGGGTAGAAAAGTGATAGTTACTCCAGGGCTTGTTGAGAGTAGTGATGAACTCAATCTGAAACTTATTGAAGCTATTAATGATGTTTTTGATATCGTTATAGTAACGGGTGCACTTAATGCAGATCTTTTTATGAAGAATCTCACAGTAAAAAATAAAATTTTTCTAAAAGACAAAGCAACACTCACTGAAGTCTTGGCAAATCAGACAAAAGCTGGTGATATTATCCTTTTTGCAAATGATGCACCTAATTTTATATAAGAGATATAGTTATTGTACAAAATAACTTTTTAAATTTGATTTTCAGTGTTTTTCTATGCTAAAACTGATTAAATCATTAAAATCAGTTATTTTTAACAATTAGTTGAGTAAGATACGAGCCAATTTTATTTTAAAGGAAAAAGATGAAGAAAATTCTTACTTCAGCTATTATTTTAGGCGTTAGTGCAACATTATTTACAGGTTGTGCGGTACGTCCAACTGCAGGTGCATTATATACAAATGTTAAAGTTCCAGTTACTGCTACTTCAAATGCAAAATCTACTAAAGTAGGTGTATCAGAAGAGTGTGTTTCTATTTTAGGTATTGTTGCTACTGGTGATTGTAGTGTTGCTAATGCTAAGAAAAATGGTGGTATCTCAGAAGTTAGCAGTGTTGATTATAAAGTCAAAAATATTTTAGGTATTATCAGCAAAGGTAAAACTGTCGTTACTGGTAAATAATCTTTACAGAGGAGAGTATAACTCTCTTCTGCCTCAATAAATTTTCACTTCTTCATCCTTCAAAATTCAACTACAATCAGTAAATTTTTTTTAATAAGATATATTTAGAGATTGAAAAGTAATGTAAAATGAACAAATAATGCTAAAATACGATTATAAAAATTAATTGATATGTAAATACTATTTTTAAAAGAGAGTATATGAAATTTATAGATGCTATTACAAAATATACAGCTTATCTGACAGCTTTTATATTGGCACTTTTAGTTATTTTAGTTGTTTTTGATGCAACAAGCAGGTATCTTTTTTCTGCTGGTTCGACAGCGCTTCAAGAGTTGGAGTGGCATTTTTTTGATGTTGTTATACTTTTAAGTATTGCCTATACACTTCGTAATAATGCACATGTACGTGTTGATATTTTTTATGAGAAATTTTCACCAAAAACAAAGGCACTTATCAATATTATTGCTTTTGTCTTTTTTATTCTACCGCTTTCTTTTTTAATTATTTATATTGGCATACATTTTGTTGAAATGAGTTATCTTCAACATGAGGCATCTTCTGATCCAGGTGGATTAAAATATAGATGGATTGTAAAATCATTGATGCCTTTGAGTTTTATACTTTTGGCATTACAGGCTTTTAAAGAGCTTATAGATGATATTAAAAGATGGAGATCTTTATGATAGCCTTGATTATGTTTGGTGCTGCTTTGGCACTTCTGCTTGTCGGTATTCCTGTTGCCTTTGCTTTTGGCGGTGTGGCAATGATCTTTGCATTTTTGGTACCTGATCTTGGTTTTGAGGTCTTTAATATTTTGCCATTTCGTATTTATGGTATTATGAGCAATGCAACGCTTATGGCGGTACCTCTGTTTATTATGATGGGGCTGATTTTAGAAAAATCAGGGATGGCTGAAAAACTTTTAATCTCTATGAGTTCTCTCTTTAAAGGTGTTCGTGGCGGACTTGGAGTTAGTGTTGTTCTTGTTGGTGCAATTTTAGCGGCTTCTACAGGGATAGTCTCTGCAAGTGTTGTTATGATGAGCGTTATTGCACTGCCTTTAATGATCCAGGCAGGATATAACAAAAGCCTTGCATCAGGAACAATTGCAGCGAGTGGAACATTAGGACAGATTATTCCACCTTCAATTATTTTAATTGTTTTAGGTGATGTGATGAGTGTAAGTGTCGGAGAACTCTTTATGGGAGCAGTTTTACCGGGACTTTTACTTGTAGGACTCTATATCTTTTATATTTTGGTTCGTGCATATATCAACAAAGAAGATGCACCTGCTATTATAAGTGATGAGAAGGTGACACTAAAAGATCTACTCTTGGCAATTATTCCTCCGTTACTGTTAATGATTGCTGTTCTTGGAAGTATTTTTGCTGGGATTGCATCACCGACTGAATCGGCAGCTTTTGGTGTTGTTGGTGGTGTACTTCTTGCAGCTTTTAACAGAACACTTAACTTTGAGATGATCAAATATGCACTCTTTGAGACGATGAAACTTTCCGGTATGATCTTTATGATTCTTATCGGTGCAACAGCATTTTCTCTTGTCTTTAACGAGCTGGGCGGAACCGATCTTATACTTGACTTTTTCTCTCATGATATTGGAAATGTCTGGGTCTTTATCGGTGTATCGATGTTTGCTATTTTTATTCTTGGTTTTTTTATCGATTTTATAGAGATCAGTTTTATCATTGTCCCTATATTGGTACCGGTAATGGAGGCTTTTGGAATTGATCCTATCTGGTTTGCCGTACTTATCGCCATGAATCTGCAAGCCTCTTTTTTAACACCGCCATTTGGTCTTTCACTCTTTTTTCTTAAAGGTGCCGCCGGTGGGAAAGTGAGTACGATGGAGATCTATAAAGGTATTATTCCCTTTATACTGTTACAGCTTTTAGGTTTGGGACTAGTGGTACTCTTTCCTGACCTTGTTTTTGCATTTATATAAAAAGGATAAATTTGAACAATATACTATATGCTCCATGGAGAGATGAATATACAATGAAAAGAGAGAGCAACGGATGTGTTTTTTGTTTTATAAGTGAGCATCCTGACAAAGATAGTCAACAGCATGTGCTTTATAGAGATCAATACTGTTTTATGGTAATGAATAAATATCCATATACACCGGGTCATTTTATGATTATCCCTAATATGCACACAGATAAACTTGAAGAGTTACCTAGTGAGACATGGTTGCATATGTCACAGCTGGCACAACAGGGTGTTCGGCTTTTAAAAGAGGGCTTTGGAGCAAAAGCGGTCAATCTTGGAATGAATTTAGGTGCGGCTGCCGGTGCCGGTATTGCAGAACATATACACTTACATCTTGTACCTCGTTGGGAACGTGATACAAATTTTATTACCTCTATTGGTGAAACACGTGTCTATTCTACTGATTTTGAGAAGATTTATGAGAAGATAAAAGCTTTGGTTCCAGATTATATTGATGTTGTTTCTTAGAACTTTTTTTGTGCTTTTTCTCTTTGTTACTTTTTTAAATGCCAAAGAGTATCCAAAAATTTTTTCCTCTTTGGCAACACCACTCTATCAAGCTTCGTATCAACTCAATAGCTTTAAGAGTAATCAAAATTTGAATACAGAGATACTCCACTATCAGAAGGATGCACGGCATGCTCTGCATCATGCTATACTGCTTGAACAAGATCCCAACCAACACACTACCATTGCCTATTTGCAAGAGTTACGAGCTTTACAAAAAGAGTATGACTATACACTTCACCTGATCCGTCAAGAGATACTCAAAGTACTTAGTGAAGATGATTATGACTCTTTGATGCACTTAACATCTTCTCCTTTAATGATGCTTTTTGAAAAGAATTCTTTTCGTGATAGAGTCATTGATTATTATGCTACTAAGCGACTGCAACATACAAAAAAAAGTAAACTTTTAGATGCTTTTGTAAAAGAGAAAAAAGTTATTGATGCTACAAGAGAGCTCTTTTTTCAAGCACCAAAAAGTTCTGCTTTTTCTTCTCATTCAAAACATAAACATAGACGACAAGATGTTTTTGCAACAGAGAAGAGAGGTGATGATTATGTTGATATTTTTTTTACAAATTCAAATAGATATGCAGTGACTATAAAAGTAAGAGAAGATTTTTCACATATTAATAAGAAGAGTTATCAAGACAAGGTTTTTGTTATAAAAGCAAAATCGAAAGTAAAGTATGCACGCTTGTATTATACTTCTCCTCTTGTTAAATACTCTTTTGCATATAAATGGGTGGCAGGTTCCAAAGATGCTCAACATGATAATAACTATTTATATAGACTTCCTTATAGGGTAGGTGAGTCGCATATGGTTTCTCAAGGTTTTCATGGTAAAGCGACGCACAAAGGACATGCTGCATATGCTGTTGATTTCCAAATGAAAGTTGGTACAAAAATTTATGCTGCACGTGATGGCATTGTTTTTAGATTAAAAGAAAATTCAAATAAACATGGATTTGACAAGAAGTTTTCACAAGATGGTAATTATGTGACAATTTTACATAATGATGGAACATTTGGAACCTACTATCATCTTAAAAAGGGTGGTGTTGTTGTGCATAGATGGCAGAAAATTACAAGAGGAGAGCTGTTGGGGTATTCTGGAAATACAGGCTATTCAAGTGGACCGCATCTTCATTTTGCTGTTTATAAAGTGTTGGATAATTTTCATATACAGAGTCTTCCTATAAAGTTTATCTCTGCACGTGGTGTCATTACAAACCCTCAACAGGGTGTCTATTATAAAGCTAGATGATAGGGGTTATTTTTCATAACCTCTATCATCTTCATCTTCAACTTCAAGAAGTGGGATAGCAATACTAATTGCAATTAAAACAACTCCAAAGATAAGAACAGAGAGACCTTGATGATCTTCAAATGCTCCTACAAGGGTTAGTTTTCCTAAATTAGGTCCCATAATTATTTTAAATTGATCATAAAAGAGAGTGAAGACTAAACCACCAAAAATACCACCTATAGCACCAACCATAACATCTATACGTCCCTCTGCAACAGATACCGGTCCTGTTCCTGGACATTTTCCAAAAATAGCCATAGAAGCACCAAAAAGTGTTCCTCCAATAATAAGACCACCTAAAATCATTGGTTTAATATGGAATGAAGCCCAACCAAGTTGGATCATAAAGAAAAGACCAATACTTGCAAGACCTATTGCCAAAAAGAGCATTTTTGGAACGACAGTATCTTTAAGCATTGCAAAACCTGCAATTTTTTCAAATTTATGTACTTTTGTATATTGAATAATAGCTCCAAAAAGAAGTCCAATAATAAAAACAAGAATTACAGAACCATGCCCCTCATCTTGAACTGTTTGGAACATACTTATAACTCTATCTAGCATACTTGTATCTTTACTATAGATCATTTTCATTATCCTTATAGAAATATTTTCCAGTTACAACGAGACTAATCATTACGACCGCTCCAAAAATCATACTGCTAAAAGCAGTTTGTGTCATACCGCTAAGGAAGTGACCGCTTGTACAACCACCTGCCATACGTGCTCCAATAATAAGAAAAAAACCACTCACAAAACTCCAAAAAAGTCTTGAGACAATTGAGTTGTTTTTATATCTTTTCCAAGCTGATGGAACAATAGTTAAACGAAATGTTTTTGTAATAAAAAGTGCATTTAAAAATGAACCGATTAAAACACCAAGAAGCATTACTCCTTCCCATGAACCGGGATTATGAATGTCTTTAAGATAGGTATATTTTTCTGGATCTAAATCAAATAATATCCCTGCAAAATAGGGAACATATGTGGAAGCACCAATAGGTCTATTTGCCCCTATAACAGAAAAAGTAAAAAGTAAAAGCAGTGCCATAAGTACACCACCAAGCCACCAAGGTATTTTTTTTATCATGCATATATCCTTATTGTAATAATAACGAAATATTATAATTTTTTTTATTTACAATGTAAACAAATAAAGAAAAAACTTATATTTAAGTTTCTTTAAATATAAAATGTTAGAATAAAAGAGATTTAACATATTATAAGGAAATTTAATGAAAAGAAGAGAGTTTTTAAAAACTTCTATTGCTGCATCGGCAGCCGTATTAGGTTCCACTGCAGTTGTTGCGGATGAGACACATCAACCAAATGAAACAAGACAAATTTCAAAATATGCTTTTCCGGAGAAGAGACCTTTAATTACATATTCTGATAGACCACCTCTCCTTGAGACGCCACTTTCAGTATTTACAGAGACATTTACTCCAAACGATCAATTTTTTGTACGTTGGCATCTTCCTGATATTCCAACATATATTGATCCTGATAGCTATACGATTCATATTAACGGTTTAGTTAAAAGAGAGTTGAAAATATCGATAAAAGATCTTAAAAATGATTTTGAACAGGTAGAAGTTAATGCCGTTGTTCAATGTGGTGGTAATTCACGTTCTGCTTTTACTCCTATTCCTGGAGGTATTCAGTGGGGTAGTGGTGCTATGGGTTGTGCCAAATGGAAAGGGGTACGTCTTAAAGATATTTTAGACAAAGCAGGATTACTTGAGAGTGCAAAATGGATCGGTTTTAACGGTCTTGAAAAAGCAGCATATTTCAAAACACCAAATTTTGTTCGTGAACTTGAACTTGATGAACTTGATGATCATGTTATAGTGGCATATGAGATGAATGGGGAAGATTTACCTTATTTAAACGGTTATCCTCTTCGTCTTGTTCTCCCTGGATATTACTCTGATTCATGGGTGAAAATGTTGAGTAATATTACGGTGACAGATAAGTATAAATCACTCTTTTTTATGGATAAAGCGTATCGAGTGCCAGATAATGCAACCGAGAGTGAAACACCTCAAGAGCTAGCAAAAAAGACAAAGCCTATTACAATGATGAATGTTAAATCAGTAATTGGTTATCCTGAAAACGGAGCAAAAATTTATCATAATTCTCAAGTTGTTGTTCGTGGTGTTGCTTGGGATGGCGGCTATGGTATCAATAAAGTGATGATCTCCATAGACAATGGTAAAACATGGGAAGAAGCAGAACTTAAAGAGGATATGGGACGTTATGCCTATAGAGCATATCGATATGGATTTAAGCCAAAACAGTATGGTAAACTTAATATTATGGCAAAAGCAATTAACTCACTTGGTGAGGAACAACCTCTCTCTAAAGATATTGGATGGAATCGTGGTGGATACAAATATAATGGTATTCAAATTGTAAATGTAGAAGTAGTGTAAGGGTGAAGAGTATGAAAAAATTGGTATTATTAACAGCGTTATCGGCAAGTGCACTTTTTGCACAGGTAAAAGAGCCTATAGAAGTTCCCTATATTCCATTTGAAATTAAAATGGGAAAAGGTTTTGATACTGTACAGGCTGATTGTCTTATGTGTCATTCATTTGGTTATATTTTAAATCAAGGACCACAATCTAAAAAGTTCTGGCATGGAAAAATTGTAAAAATGATAGATGAATTTAAAGCCCCCATCTCTAAAAAAGATGCAGAAATTATAGAAAACTATCTGTTTGAAAACTATGGCAATGGGAAATTGCAGTAGTCCTTACTCCTTTTTTGAACGTAAAATAAAGAAAAAAATTCCAACAATAACAATTAGAATTCCCATTCTGATTGTTAGTGATGTCATATCTGTAGCGTCATTCATAGTAAAAACTCCTTTTAAAATAATAAAAACAGTATAACAAATCTAAAGAAATAAAAAAGAAGAGAGTACTATTTGTACTCTTTATCGTCAAATGCATTTGAACAAGGTATAATTTGGAGTCTGTAAAAATACTATAATCAGGGAGTTGAAAAGATGAAAATAAGGGTTTATTACGAAGATACTGATACAGGTGGGGTAGTTTATCATGCTCATTATTTAAATTTTTGTGAGCGAGCACGCAGTGAGGTTTTTTTTCAAAAAGGGCTTACCCCTGTTTTAAAAAATGGTCATTTTGTTGCAAGAAAAATAGTTGCTGATTTTTTTAACAGTGCTAAACTTGGTGATCTCTTAGAGCTTACAATGGAACTTGTAGAGGTTAAAGCAGCCTCATTTTTACTAAAACAAGATATTTATAAAGGGGATGTCAAACTGTTCTCTTTAGAAATTTTACTTGTATATATTGATTTTGACGGACGAGTACAGCGATTTGATGAAGAGACAAAAGAGTTTTTAATATCTCTTTTCTCTTCTGCTAGTGTAGGGTAGAAATTTTGTTTTTCCAGGATGTAGAAGCTCTATCTTGTAAACCATTTGATTGTTTTGGAGCGGGATATTGTAATCTCTCGCTTCACCTGTAATTTGACTGTAAAAGTAGTCAATACCAACAGTTGTTGTGTAGTTAATCCAATCATATATAATATCATTTCCAAGAAGTGAATTTGTCTCTATTAAAATATCATTATTTTGAATAATTGAGTTTGCAATGATCATATTTTTTCTATCAACATATTGTGTCATAGAAAGAAGTAATGGTGCATAATTGATCTGTGTTGAGAGTACATTTGTCGTATTTGTATCGTAGAGTGTCAATTGTGAAAGTAGCATTCCTGTCTTAATAGTTGGTGTATTGATAAAGAGTGATGCATTTTCGAGTCTTTTGTTCTTTTTTATAAATGGTGCAAGATTTGTTGTTTTTCTAGGAATAAAATATTTGATGACTCTTCTGTTTGTTGCTGTTTGAACAGGAACCTCTTTTTTTTGTTCTGTTTTACTTGCATTGAAAAAACTGCCAAAAACACCATTCTCTTCTACATCCTCTTCGACTGTTTTTGTTGGGTGTAGAAACTCTTCTTCTTCATAATGAGCAAGTACTTGACCGGTTCTTGATTTATCTGAGAATATAACCAGTGGTGAGACAGCCTCTTTTAAAAGCATTTTACTCTGTGCATTATAATCAATTGCCCCAAAAATATAGTATGGTGATGCTGCTGCAAGATTGTTTGTGTTAATCGTTGGGAAATAGATATAGAGACTAGGATCAAGATCAACTATATTTTGTGCACCTTTTTTTGTAACAGTGGCAATAACATAGTGAAAACCATCATTTTCAATTGCAGTTAATGCTTTTTGTAAATCTTGAGGATCTTCACTCTCTACTCTATATGTTTTTAAATTAAAAGGGTTACTCTTTGTCATCAGATAGGCAAAAGTGGCATTGACTGTTGATGCTGCATATTTTCCAATCTTTTTATAAGGAAGGAGAAGGGCAATTTTGAGCTCTCCTTCATTATTATAAGCGCCTATATGGAGTATAGAAATATTCATAACGCGTGCTTCGTCAAGATCTCTGTCAGAAAGTTTCCCATCTGCATGAGCTAGAAAAGAGAAGATCATATCTTTTTGAAGATACTCTTGCAGACAAATATTGTCACAATTGTAAGGATCAAGATTTTGAATATATGTTCTTGGTAGAGGTATATTAGATATCATAAAGCTTTTGGCAAAAATGATAACAGGCAGTGTCAGTAATAACAGTTTTTTCATAAGCAACTCTTTATAGTATGAAGATCATTCAAGGTTAATTTTTTCAATTCTGGGTTTCGTAAAAGAAATTGAGGATGATATATAGGAATAAGTTTTATATTTTTATAATCTATAACATGTCCTCTAACATTTTCAAAGTTTTCTACAGAGTCATTTGTAAGATGTGAATATGCATCTTCTCCAAGGGTGACAAGCACTTTTGGTTTTATAAGCTCTATTTGGGAAAGAAGATAACTTTTGCAGGAGTTCCATTCAGAAGAAGAAGGCCTATTTGATTGTAGGGGCTTACATTTGATCGCATGTGTAAGATATACTTCTTCTATAGAGAGTTGTAGTACATTTTCAATCATTTTTTGTAAACTCTCTCCTGAACGTCCTGCATAATAGTTGTTTGTATTGTCTTGTGTTTGAGAAACAAGATAGTCAACTATCAAAAGGTTCGCGTCTTTCCCGCCATATCCAGGCATACTCTGTTTTCTTGATTTACTGAGATCACAGAGATGGCATCTCTGTATATTTTTTGTCAGTTCATCAAGGGACGATGCTTCTTTTGTCTCTTTTTTCTCATTTATTTCAAAGTGATCTATATAAGAAAAGCCCATAGCTTTGAGTCTATAGAGGTTTTGTAATAAAACAAGATTTTGAAAAGATTTCAATTATAAACACCAACTTTTAAAATATTCTTTGGAAGTATAGTTTAACTCATGTTAAATTATACTTTATAACAAAAATGTGTTACTATTAATATGGTACCATTACGATATTTGATAATTTTGGGAGTTTTTAATGTCAGTAGAGAGTGATAGGTTAGAGATAAATACTTTTACATTAGAGTCATCAGTTGAAGTAGAAGATATTGTTGCAAAGATCAATCTATTAAAAAAGAATAAAGTGCTTATTCATATAGCATCCTTTATTCATAATACTGTGCTTGTTCAAAAACTTATAAAAGAGTTGGAAAAATCAATACCAGAAGCAAAAGTCGTATTATTAAAGCATGATAATAAAATGATGACCTCTGTAACGCTCTTTACATTTGATACGGATAATGGAGAGTATATTAGTGATGAGATACTAAAAGAGATTTATGAGGATAATGATCACAAAAAACAGAGTATAGAAGAGTATCGCATACAGCTTTTTAAACGATATTTTACCGATCATTTAACAAATCTTCCTAACCTTTATCAGTTACGAAAAGATCTGCAAAGCAGTGAAGATGGTGGCTTGGTTCTTCTAAAAATAGATAACTTTCAGGCTATAAATAACTTTTATGGTTTTATTGTCGGTGATTATGTTTTAGAATATGTTGGAAAACAACTCAAAGATATCTTAAAAGAGCATACTATATATAGACTCTCTGGTGCCGAGTATGCTCTGACACTTGATAACCAACTAGTCTTCTATCAGTTAAAAGATTATTTAAGTGAGCTGTATGAAAAAATTAAAAATATAGAGATCCTCTATCAAGATACAAAGATTTATATTGATTTCACACTTGCTTCATCCTCAAATAGGGATAATACCAATATATTTTCAAAAGTTTCTATGGCACTTACATATGCAAAACAAAAAGGTGTTCCATTTTGGATTTATGAAGAGAAAATGCATCTTGAAGATGAGTATGAGAGAAATTTGAAGCTTTCTCATACAATACGTGAAGCTGTTGAAAATTCAAGAGTTTTTCCATACTATCAAGCTATTCTTGATAATAAAAGTGGAGAAGTTGTCAAATATGAATGTTTGGCACGTCTTGTAGATAAAAATGAGAAAATTCTTCCACCAAAACTTTTTATTCCTGTGGCAAAAAATATTAAAATCTATAATGAGGTGACAAAAATTATTATTAATAAATCATTTGAAGCATTTGCAGATAGTGAATATGATTTTAGTATTAATCTCTCTATTGAAGATATTATGAGTAGTGAAATTTTTCATTTTATTATCAATAAACTGAAAGAAAATCAAGAAAATGCACACCGTGTTACTTTTGAACTTTTAGAATCTGAAGCAATTCAAGATTTTCAAAAAGTCGATCGTTTTATTGGTGAAGTTTCTCGTTATGGTGCAAAAATAGCTATTGATGATTTTGGAAATGGCTACTCTAATTTCTCCTATTTGACAAAAATAAAAGCTGATTATATTAAAATTGATGGTTCTTTAATTGAAAAAATTGATGTTGATAAAGCCTCTTATATTGTTGTTGACACTATTGTTCAGTTTGCAAAACGTTTAGGTATCAAAACAGTTGCAGAGTATGTACACTCAAGTATTGTTATGGAAACAGTTAAGGAGTTAGGTATTGATTATTCACAAGGGTTTTATATTGATAAGCCTTCACTTCAGCTTGAAAGTGCAGGGAGATAAGTTTGTATAAGATAAGGTATCTACAGAGTTAAAATTCTGTAGATAAAAAAGTAAAAACTACTCAGTAACTTCAACAACAACCGGAGTTGATTCCCAGATACCGTGTTTTGTACAGTAACCGTGAGCTACAAGGTTAAGTTTTTTACCCATTGGACGGATAGTGAAAGTTACCTCTGCATGAGATTTTTCATTTCCAAGTGTTCCCGGTACAAAAGTAGCCATTGCAAGTTTAGTATCACCGTTAAAAAGAGTGATAGATTCGATGTAGTGATCGAAATCATCCGGATGTGTATATTCGTTCCCCATTTTTACATTTACTTTAAGAGTTTCACCTTTTTTAGCAACACCCTCAACTGTAATGAATGGTGAGTGACGATCGATTAAATCTTTTTTAGCTTCTCTTTCTACTGTGTCAATATCAACATATTTGTTAATCTTTGGCATATTAAATCCTTTGTTTATTTTTTTAATAGTGTTATTGTACCCGCAAAATCTTTACGCCCAACATAAATGGGACAATATTTATCTTATTTAAGATTAAATTAATTTTATAAGATTTTAACCATTAAAAAGATACAATCGCGACAATTTATAAACAAAAGAGTATAGCAATGTTAAAACCACTATTAATCGAGATTGGTGTTGAAGAGCTGCCGGCTGTTCCACTGTTAAAAGAGTTAAACAATATAGAAAAAAAATATGCAAAGATATTAGAAGAGTATGCACTGCTTTGTGAGTTTGAATTTTACTACACGCCTCGTCGTTTGGTTTTATGGCACAGAGAGTTTCAAACGGCTCAAGAGGACTCGGTAGAGGAGTTTTTTGGTGCACCGTTGGCAGTAGCTTACAAAGATGGCAAGCCGACAAAAGCAGCAGAGGGTTTTGCAAGAAAATGTGGTGTGAGTTTGGATGAACTCTCTACTGCAGACAAAGGTGGCAAAGAGGTACTTTACTATAAAAAAGATATCAAAGGGCGTCCTTCTGTTGAGCTCCTGCCTGAGATAGTTGACAAATGGCTCAAATCTCTTGATTTTGGAAAGTCTATGCGCTGGGGAAGTCTGCGTGAGAGCTTTATTCGTCCTATTCGCTGGGTAAATGTTCTTTTAGATGATGCGCTTGTGCCGATGGAGATCTATGAAGTACCAAGTAAAAAAACTACAAAACTCCACCGCATTGCAAGTTTTGATCCTGTAGAGATTAGCGGTGCAAAAGATTACTTTGAAAAACTCAAAAAGGGTGGTGTAACACTCTATCAAGATGAGAGACGTCAAAAGATATTTGATGATTTCAAATCTATAGAAGCGAACAATGGTGTCACTATTGAGATCGATGCTGATCTTATGGATGAAGTTGTTGCCATTACAGAAAATCCGACAGCACTGCTTGGCTCTTTTGATGAAGCATTTTTAGAGCTGCCGCCTGAGGTTATCATCACCTCTATGAAAGAGCATCAGCGATACTTTCCTGTCTTTAAGGATGGCAAGCTTGTCAATAAATTTGTAGTGGTTTCCAATGCCTTGACGGATGACTTCTCTGAAGTGATCGCAGGAAATGAGAGAGTACTTCGTCCTCGTCTGGCTGATGGACTCTTTTTCTGGGAGAATGATCTTAAAAACGGACTCTCTACAAAAGGGCTTGAAAAAGTTGCTTTCTTTAAAGGGCTTGGATCGGTTGCTGACAAGATTGTGCGTGAGACAAAAATTGCCGAGGCTCTCTTTGATAATTATAAACCGGATGCTTCCAAAGAAGATCTTATTAAAGCGATGCAACTTGCAAAAGCTGATCTTATGAGTGAGATGGTCTATGAGTTTACAGAGCTTCAGGGAATTATGGGTTACTACTATGCGCTTAAAGCCGGTGAGAGTGAAACTGTAGCACTTGCTATAAAAGAGCAGTATCTCCCAGAGGGTGAAGAGAGTCCGCTTCCTTCTACACCGCTGAGTGCAATAGTTGCAATGAGTATGAAGCTCGATACGCTGCTTGCACTCTTTAGCATCAACCAGATTCCAACTGGTTCACGGGATCCGTTTGCACTGCGTCGTGCGGTAAATGGGATCATCCGTATTGTTAATGAGTATGGTTTTACATTCGACATCAAAAAAGATTTGGCAGAGCTTGCGAAAAACTATGAGGGTGACATTGATCTAGAAAAACTTGAAAACTTTATCTTAGAGCGTGTAAAACGCTACTATAAAGTAAATCCGTCTATCATTGAAGCTGTTCTTGCTTCGGGTGAGCGTGAACTCCTTGCTATGGGTAAAAAGATAGCAGCACTCGATGCTTTGGTAAACTCTGAAGGTTTTGATGAAGTAAGCTCGACATTTAAACGTGTGGCAAACATCACAAAAGATATTGATCTCAGTCAAGAGCTCAGTGTTGATGAAGCACTCTTAAAAGAGGATGCTGAAAAAGCACTCTACAGGGCATTCCAAGAGGTAACAGCAAAAAGTTACGACTCTTATGAAGAGGAACTCGATGCACTTCTTGGTCTCAAACCACAGCTGGATGCTTTCTTTGACTCTGTTATGGTAAATGTTGAAGATGAAGCACTTAAAAACAACAGAAAAGCGCTTGTAGCTTCTATCTACAAAGCTATCTTAAATATTGCAGATATTAAAGAGGTGAGTATTTAATACTCCTCTTTTACTGCAGACTTTGTAATGTTTGTAGTTGTCTTTGAATCTTTTTATAGTATATAAGAGCAGTATTGTTTGTTTTGTCAAGTTTGAGTGCTGCTTCAAAATACTTTTTAGATATGTTGAGATTTTTTTGATTATAGGCACTTTTTCCCTCTTTTAAATACCCTTCAAGTGCTTTTGCTGCTTGTTTTTTTGCATCCTGAATAATTTTTTGAGCCTCTTTATTAGAATTTTGAAGTTGGAGAACTTTTTTTGCATAGTTAATAGACAGAAGATAATTATTGTTTTTTAAATTCTGTTTTGCCAATTCCAAGTTATGCTTTTTACTCTCTTTAAAAGCGATTTCGTTAAGATAGTGATTGATAACAGTATCATGTGGATAGAGTGAAAGCAGTTTACGGAACTCTATAGCTGCTTGTTTGAATTGTCTCTTTTTATAGCTTTGTTTTGCTATTGAAAGGAGTCTTTTCTTCTCTGTTGCAAGGAGTTTGTCTGCCCGTTGTGCAGTTTTACTTTTATAATCATATGATAGAAGCTGCCTTTTTTTATTTTTAATTGAGATCAACTCTTTATAGCTATGTTGATAGTTCTGTATTGCTTCATCAATTGAACCTGAAAGATTATTCAAATATATTTTCATATCTCGTCTATTATAGAGCGTTGTGTAGAGTTCTCTTGTGTTTTTATAGTTTGGATCGTTCATCATAACACGATTGAGCTCTTGAAGTGCTTTTTTACTTTGCTTTGTTTGAAGATATTTTTGTGCAGTTTTATAGTGTTTAATAGCTTCACGATGACTATTTTCTCGTAGTGTTTTAAGCTTTTGTGAGGGAATGGCACTATAGCCTTCATAAAAATTTACAAGTTCATAATTTTTCAGAGCATCATAGTAGTAGCCGTTTTTATCTGCATAGTCACCCATCTGTTTATGAAGTTTTATGTCATTTTTGATAGATCTGTATATGAGACGTTTATCATGAGTATCTAGCTTCTTGACCTCTTTTTTGAGTTGCTTTACATGAATTGCTTTTTGCTCTTTTTTACTAATTGGTTTGACCTCTTTGTCTGCACATCCAAAGAGAAGAAGCGCACTAAGAAGAGAGAAAGAGAAGCGTTTGAATAGATAGCAGTTCATTTTAACTCTCCGATTTTGTAATAGAGTAGGCTGTAACATTTTTTGAGATCCCTTTGAGTGTTAATGGCTCTGTAAGATTATAATCACAGTGATAACCGGAGTTTGCAAATGTTTTTTTATCTATGAGGATTTCATCGGCTTTTGCATAAGAGCAGAGTCTTGAGGTCATATTGACAGCAAAACCAATGGAAGTATAATCCATATGTGCATTATAGCCAACATTTCCGACAATAACTTTTCCTCTTGAGATACCTATACCGACATGACACTCGATCTGTTCTTTCTTTTTTCGTTCCTTGTTCGCTTTTTCTATAGCCCTTTGGATTGAAAGAGCACTTTCAATTGCCCTGCAACTTGCATCAGCACCACTAAAAGATGCCATTATTTCATCACCGATAAATTTGTCGATATCGCCACCGTTTTTTTCGATAATTTCTGCTTGGAGTGTAAAGTAGAAGTTAACAATTTCGATCACCTCTTGAGGTGTTTTAATTTCATTGAGTGCTGTAAAATTACGAATATCTGAAAAGAGCAGGGTGAGCTCTTTATATTCACCTATTGAAACAATTGGCTCATTGGTAGAGTTTTGAATCATATTAACAGTTGAGTGTGATACAAATTTTTGGAGTTTATTTTTCTCTTTAAGCCATGCTACCATTATATTAAAGTGCTCTGCAAGATTTTGGATTTCATCATTTGTATGAATGTCAAGATGAATATCAAGTTCCCCTTTTGTAACGGCAGTTGAGGCTTTTGTCAGTTTTAAAATAGGTGTTGTAACACGAGAACCTATAAAATAAGCATAGAGTGTAGCAAGTAGAAGAATAGCAAAGGTAATGGTATAAATATAGTTGAGAACTTGATCAATAATTGCTGTAATTGATCGTTTGTCATAATAGAGTACCGTAAAACCAAGAAGAATATTTTTTCCTTCGTAATGGTAAAGAATAGGGCGAACAAAGCGATAGGTCGGTATGAATTTCTTTGCTGTTGGAACATTGTAACTTTCATAACTTATATCTTCGTTTTGTGCTTTGATGAGTTTACGAATCAGCGATTGCTCAATAGGAAGCGATTTAATATCCTTACCAAAGCCGGCAATATAGTGAAAAGAACTTGTATTTTGATCTTTTTGTCTTTGGTAAATTGCCACTCCCAAAAGACCGTTTAGGTGAGAATCTTTGAGCTTTTTAATAGCATCATTGAGACTTAAACGATTTTCATAAGTTCTCTCAAGGAGAGCAAAAGATGAAAAATCAGAAACATGATCAATAGTTGTGTAACTTACCTCAAAGGCTTTTTGTTCTATACTTTTTTTAATAAAAGGTATAATGAAATAGCTTTGTATAGAGATAGCTAAAAGTATAGATATAAAAACGAAAACAATAAGTTTAAGTTTTAAACCACCTTTATAGAGTAGTTTTTTTAATTTTTGAAGAAACATTGAGCTCCATGAAAATATATAGGCTTTATTATATCAAAAAATAATTAAAAATATGAGAGAAAATTTATATGAGTGATAAGAAAAATGTATGATATCGCAATTATTGGTGCAGGAATTAATGGCTGTAGTGTGGCTCATGAGTTTTTGCAAGATAAAAAGAGTGTTGCTGTTTTTGATCAAAATGGTATAGCAAGTGGTGGAAGTGGTGCTGCAGGTGCATTCATATCACCAAAATTTTCAAAAGCAGGTGAGTTAAAAGCAATTATTGAAGAAGCTTTTTTATATTCAATGGAATATTATGAGCAACATTTTTGGGATGCTTTTACAAAAGCACAACTGATCCATATTGCAAAAGATGAAAAAGATGATGAAATATTACGTATTTTTAAACAAAAAAGTAAACTTTCACTTTGTAGTGTTGACACAAAGGAGCTGCAAAGGTTAACGACTTCTGCACAAGAACGAGAAAATGTTTCTCTTGAAGCAGGTATTGTTAATGCACCAAAAGTTTGTCAAATGATGTTAGAAGGTGCTCAGTTTTTTCAAGAGAAAGTGATGACAATTGTTTGGGAAGATGATTATTGGCTTATTAATGAGACCTATGCTGCAAAAGAGTTAGTTTTGGCTACGGGTGCTTATGAAAAGATTTTAGAAGAGCCTTATATTGAGTTACGGGGTGTTTGGGGACATAGAGTTGATCTGCAAACAACAACTAAAAATCCCCTCTCTCTCCATCAATATGTTTCCATCTCTCCTCAAAAAGAGGGTATATTGGCTGTGGGTGCAACACATAATGTGCATTACCATCCACAAAAGAGACAAGAAGCATATGATATTGAAGCAGGAAGAGCTGAACTTCTGCAAAAGGCTGCACAGACATTGGATCTAAAAGATGTTACGATTCTAAAAGATTATATGGGCTTACGATCGGGTTCTTTTGATTATATGCCGCTTGTTGGTCCACTTGTTTTATCTCAAGAGACTTTAGTATGTTGTGAGAAAAATATTCGTGTCAAAAAACCTGATTTTAGTAAGTTTTACTACTATCCGCATCTAACGATGATTAATGGAAGCGGAGGATATGGTTTTGTTCTTGCACCCTATTTGGCAAAAATTTTAAAAGAGTATATTTCAGGTGCAAAAGAGATCAGTGATCGCATTGCACCTGCCCGTTTTTTTGCACGTTGGGCTAAGAAGAGATCTTAATGATTTGAGGGGGTACTGTTTCAAAGATCTTTTTGAGTCCATTGGCACGTATTTGACGCATTTTCCCTGTAGCAAAAGGAGAGAGATAGTAAGCCAACTCTCGACACTCATGGGCATCATAGTTGTTGTCATGCATAAAAACAACTGTTTTGTCTAGTTTGTTGACATGTTCAGAGAGTGCACGTGCATAGGCAATGATATTTTTATGGTGTCTGTCATATTTGTGACCCATACCAAAAAAGACAAATTTTCCTGTAAGTCGTATATTTGGAATATCAATATAATTGAGTTCTCTGTCGTAGCGTGTCAGCTGCATAGAGTTAAGTTTATCAAGATCGGCATCAAACTCTTCTAAAATAGGTGTTGGTTCAATATTCTCACGGTTGTAGTTAAAGAGGTAGCGGATCTCAATAAGTTTACCTTTATAGTGCTCTTTAAGAGCAGCATTGAGAACATACATTCGAGGCGTCTCTTCAATAGTGACATATTCATCATACTTATCAAATCCATCTTCTTGCAGAAAACGACTCATTTTATAGCCTGTTGGAGTCTCTTCAGGGTTATAGAGAAAGATAGTGCCTGCTACATGTTTACGTTTTTTCTTAAGCTTATTCTCTAAATCATCAAGTGTGATTTTTTCATCTTCACTCTCATTTATGTAAATATATTGCTCTACTAAATAATCCATATCAAAATTTGTTGAAAATTTTCCAAATACTTGCATTTAAAACCTTTTAATTTTGCGAATTATACTATAATTCTAGTTATGATATATGTAGCTTTTATAATTTTTACACTGGCTGTTTTGCTTTTTGCTTTTTATCAATGGCAATATTTTATGATCTTTTCACCTCTTTATTACAGAGAGGAGCCTCTTTGTCAAAAGTGTTCTCTTTTAACGATGATGAGTAATGATGGTGTTGAACTTGAAGGAGCAATATATGAACCTCTCAATGCCAAGGAAACACTGCTTGTTTTTGTAGGACGGAGTCATGATGCAGTTGCTTTGATTAACAGATTAGCAGAGTGCTACAGCAAAACAAGAATTATTACTTTCAATTATCGTTCATATGGTAAGAGTGGTGGAGTTGCAAATGAGAAAAATCTTTTGAACGATGGTTTTAAAATTGCACAACTTGTTGAGAAAAATTATGGACAATTTTTTCTTTTGGGTTTCTCTATAGGTTCAAGTGTAGCAGCATATGTTGCTTCAAAAACAGATCCAAAAGCACTCTTTTTGGTAGGTGCTTTTGACTCTATTGATGCACTGGCTTCTCACAAATTTGGTATCAATTTTTCCAAACTTCTACGCTATAAGTTTGAGACTGTACGTTTTGTTCAAGAAGTAAAAGCACCAACCTATCTCTTTGTTAGCAGAGATGATACGATCACATATATCGAGAATGCTCGTAATCTTAAAAAGAGTATTGCAAATTTGAAAAAGTATAAAGAGTTTGTTGGTTTACATCACAAAGAACTATTATGGGATAAGCGTGTTATCAATACAATTAAAGAGGTCTTAGATGAAAAATAGTTTGTATAAATTGAGTCTGTTTATTACATTAGGAGTTATAGAGTTCTTAGCAACGACGACTATAGAGATCAAAGTAGTTGAATCTTCATGGGACAAGGCAAACCATTTTACTGCATTTTTCGTTTTGTATATTTTACTCTCACTTGCTTATCAAAATTTTGATAGTGGAAAGAAATTTTTATTGCTTTTAGCATTTGGTATGCAGATAGAGATCGTACAGCTTTTTATTGAAGGTCGTTCTTTTTCTTTGTATGATGTTGTTGCTGATTGTGTAGGGATAGTGCTTGGTATAGTATTTTATAAATATGGAGTATCAAAAATAACGATACTCCATAAAGCATTATAAAAGTTTTCTCATAAGCTCAATATGATAGGACTCTTGATAGTTAATAAAGTCGAAAAATTTTGAGAGTTTTTCATCTTTAATGGCATCACTTAACTCTTTACACATCTCTTTTGCAGCGATCTCTTCGTCAATGCCATCACGAATAAACTGATCGAGATCTTTGACAACATAGGTCATCTCATGTAGCTCACGAGGGAGTGCTAAAATACCAAGTTTTGCCATCATATTTCCAAAAGATTTGAGGTGGAAATGTGATTCATCAATAAGATCTTGATAGATATTATAGTGTAAAATAGAGTGTGTTCTGGCCTGCATATAAGCATAAACCAAAATAAGTTCGTATTCTTTATATGATTCATCAAATAAAAAGAGTGTCATTGCATCAATTTGTGTCTGATCGAGATCTTCCCATTTTCTTGACATATCAAAAGCAGTTACTTTTGCATCATTTTTCGGATCGCTGAGTAACTCATTGATATACTCAAGCAGGTAAGCATCATCTGTTTTCATACGTTGGGCAAGACGATTGTCTGCATAGTAATCTTCTATAGATATGAGCTCCTCTTTGAGTGCTTGTAAAATAGCAAAGTTAGACTCTCTTTTAAGAAGCAACATATCTCTGTCATAGTTGTAATCATCACCATTCTCCAAGATCTCTTGTGACAACCACTTCATATGACGAAAAGTAATCTGTGAAAAATCATAGAGTCGTGATTTAATTGCTTCATCTTCTATAGCAAATGAGGCAAAGAGTATGCTAAGCCATAATTCATGTTTTTTTTGGAAAGTTTTATTTTTCATCTGTTTGATCCTCTTGTGGTACTTCACAGCTCTCTTTCATTTTTAAAAGATGAAGCTCCTCATCTGCACCGTTTTGTTTGTTTTCTACATTTTGTAAAGAGGCAATAAATGCTGTAAAAACGATATCGGCACATACCTGTTGTTGAGGAGAGAGATCTCCGAGTTTTTCGTGCATTTTATCAATTGCTTTTTTTGCATACTCTAAGTCATTCTCTTTAATCATCTCTGTAAACATTGAACCGATTACAACAGTATCTTGACATCCGTTTGTTGCAAATTTTACATCTTTAATAATTTCACCATCAAGATTTACATAAAAGATTACATACTCTTTTGTTTTTTCATCAAGAGCAACACCTACACCGTCTGGTTCATCTAGTTTTCCATAATTTTTTGGATACATTAAGTGTTCAAGAGCTTCTTTACTCATTCCTGCCGGCATTTTTACATCTTCAAACATAGAGATCCTTTTCATATTTTATTTTAGCAAGATAGAGTCCGTTTGGTTTTGCGGAGTCTATTTTATAATTTTTATTTGTAAGTTTTTCTTCGATCTGCTTGGGTGTTAGTTTTAGCAGAGAGCCTACCATCATACGAATTTGACTTCGTAAAAATCCGTTTGCTTCAAAGTTGAGTATTATATACCCTTTATGCTTATATGCAAATGCTTTATAGATTATTCTACGTGTTGTTTTCTCATCACTGCCATTTTTTTTAAAATTTTTGAAATCATGTTCACCACAAAAGAGTTGCATCTTTTCATTAAATTCTTCAATACTAAGAGGTGTTTTGAGTTCTGTAACAAAATCTGCTTCAAAAGGGCTGAGTGGAGCTGCTTTGAAGATGTATCTATAGACTCTTCGTTTTGTTGAATAGCGTGCATGAAAATCTTTTGTAACCTGTTGTATTTTAATAACACGAATAGAAGAAGGAAGCATACAGTTTAAAACATGGTGTAGTTTTTGAATATTATTCCAATAGAGGGGCAGATCAAAGTGACAAACCTGTCCGGTTGCATGGACTCCTTTGTCTGTTCTTCCACTCACAACAACTCTTTGATCAATGCCAAGCTTCAGAAGTGCTGCTTCAATTTCACCAAAAACAGTTGGTGAAATTTCTTTTTGAATTTGTGAACCAAAATAGTGTGTACCATTATAGGCGAGGGTAACTGCTACACGCATTAAAACTTCTTCACTATACTTTGTCTGTAGACCAAATAACCGCCAAAAAGCCATCCTAATGCAACTGCTGCTATGGTATAAAAGCCCAGATACTTTTCAAGTATTAAAAGACCTGAATAGTAAAAGAGTATGGTTAAAAATAAAAAGAGATAAATTCTTGATTTTTGATGTCGTACCTGCACAACTCCAAATGAAACAACTAAAAAGAGTGTCGCAATAGGGAAAAGACTTAGAAGTGTATTTCTAATAAAGAGGTGCTTTTTTCTTCCATAATTTTCTTTAGAGAGCCAATATTGCAGTGGTTTTTTATAGTTCATAAGATCGGTTTTCATTGTGTCATTAATGAGCATTGTTTTAAAATCAATTTGCGAAAACTTCTCGGTTGAGTAGCTATATCCTTGTCCATTTGTAAGTTTAAGGCGTAAAATACCGGAGTCGTTTATTACTTTTGCTTTTTGTGCAGCTATCAAGATCTCCTCTTTTTGTTTTTTGTTAAACAAAAAGACCTTCTCAAAGGTACCATCTTTGTTCTTTTTACCAAGATATAAAAGCCAGTCACCAAAACTGTTTCCAAATTCACTTGCGGAGAGGTTAAATTTTGCTTCACTCTTTTTATAGGAGATAAAGTTTTTAGAGAGTACGGTCGTATGGGGATCAATTACCAAAAAGTTAAAAAACAGAACCAAAGAGAGTAACATGGCCGGCCAAAAAAAGGTACGTACAATAAAAAAAGGTTTAATACCAAGAGCAAAAAGGACAATAATTTCATTATCATTAGAGAGTTTGAACAAAGAAAGTGTTGCTGCTATAAAAAAGGTAATAGGCAGTGTATAAAACAGTAGTTGTGGCAGAATAAAGATATAGAGTTTTGTCATCTCCCAAATACTTAACTGAATAATTGCCGTATAGGCAGCAAGTTTGATAAGAAATATTACCGAGGCAATGGCAAAGAGCGGTAAAAATATAGAGAGAAAGAGTGATGAAAAGTTACTCAGTATATATTTTCTAAGTCGCTGCATTAGTAATTTGCCTCAATATAGTGCATAATTTGAGAGTCATATAAAAAGACTATAAATGTTGCCATCGCTAAAAAAGGTACATAGGGAACACGTTGTTCTTCTGTCGAACGACCAAGAAGCAAAAGCATAACAGGAAGGGCAAGTAGTGCCGATAAAAAGATAGCGACGAGACCGAGTTGTACACCTAATAATGCACCCATTGTCGCAGCCACCATAATATCTCCTTCACCCATTGCTTCAATAAAAGGTGTTCTGTCATAGTGTCTGTTCCAAGAGGTTTTTGTCTTTTTCCCTGCTCTGTATATGGAAGAGGTTAAATAGTAAGAGAGTGAAAAACGAAGCAGTGTAAAACCACCTGTAAAGAGAAGGGCATTTTCAAAATTATGAAACAGACTGTTGATATTCCATGCTCCAAGTACAGCAAAAGCAATCGCAAGGAGATTGAGTGAATCGGGAACCATTTTATAACGAAAATCTATGACTGAGAGGGCTAAAAGCATTACAAAACTCATACTGATAAAGAGTGCAGGGAGTGAAAGTCCATATTTTGTTGCAACTGCTGTAAAAATGAGCCCGGAGATAAATTCAATAATAGGGTATTGTATGGAGATAGGATCATGGCAGTAGGCACATTTACCTCGTAGGAAGATCCATGAAAAGAGTGGAATATTATGCCAAGGTTGGAGTTTATGACCACATTTTACACAGTGAGAAGCTCCAAAAACAATACTCTCTTCTTTGGGTATGCGGATGATGACAACATTTAAAAACGATCCGATGAGTACGCCAAAGACGAAAGCAACAAAGAGTGTATATTCCATCATTTTAAGCCTCCAAATCGACGTTCGACTTTGTGAAATTTTTTAATAATTTTTTGTAGATCTTCAACTGTAAAGTCAGGCCAGAGCGTATCAACAAAAAAGAGTTCTGCATAGGCTGATTGCCAAAGTAAAAAGTTTGAGAGACGTTTGTCTCCACCGGTACGAATGAGCAGATCGACATCATGTTTGCAATCGAGACTGTTATTAAGCATCTCCATTGTTATATGCTCTTTAGACTCTTTAAGTCTGTTTAAGGCACGAAGAATCTCATCTTGTGCTCCGTAGTTGAGTGCTAATGATTGCACTAAACCGTCACAATGTGCTGTTTGCTCCTGTACTTTTTTGATCATATTTTGGAGAGATTTTGAGAAAGCACGAATATCGCCAATAGGTTCAAAACGGACATTGTTTTGAAGGTAAATGGGAAGTTCTTTTTTGAGATAGTTCTCAAGAAGTTTCATTAAAAATTCAACTTCAAGGCGAGGGCGTTTCCAGTTTTCTGTAGAAAAAGCATAAAGTGTCAATCGCTCTATTTCTGGATCGTTAGAGCAGTATGTTGTGATTGCTTTGACAATTTTTGCACCTGCTTCATGCCCTTTGACACGTTTTTTACCTTGAAGTTCTGCCCAGCGTCCGTTTCCATCCATAATTATGGCTATATGTTTTGCTTGATTCATTTATGACTCTTGTAATTGTTTTGCTTGTTGTGCAATTTTAAAAGAGATGGAGAGTTTATCCTCTTTTGGAAGTAAAATCGTGCTCTTTGATGTTATAAACTCGATCTCATTTTCTACTGTTCCAAAACTCTCCGAGTTCTCTAAAATATTGAGACAGACAGCATCAAGATTTTTTTTCTGAAGCATATCTATTGCACTTTTTTGTGCACTCTCTTTATCCATCTCTGCTTTGAAACCGACAACTGTGATCCCCTCTTTATCAAGAGAATTAAGAATATCAATATTTTTTTGTAATTCAAAAGACCAGTGATCCCCAAGTGCGTTTTTTTTGAGTTTACCACTCTGTTTATATTTTGGAACATAGTCGCTTACTGCTGCTGCCATAAAAAGATATGGCTTTTTTTGAATAAGGTGAATATGCTCATCTCGCATGAGTGTCGCTTTTGAGAGTTTGCCTTTTTTTGCAATGCGAATGGAGTCTGTGAGATATTCAAGCATCTCTTCTGAGCTCTCAACAGCTATTGTGTGCATGTTTTTTGGAAGATCCTCTTCAAAACGTGTAGCAATGAGGTTGACATCTGCACCTTTGAGATAAAGAGCAGTTGCTAAGGCACTTGCCATTTTCCCACTTGAAAAGTTCGAAATATAGCGTACATCATCGATCTTCTCAATGGTTCCTCCACCGGTTACAATGACACGTCGATCACTCCAAAAATCTTCTCTTAAGAGTTCTCTTGCTGTTTGATAAAATACATCTATCGGATCTGCCATAGCACCATCCCCAGTCGTTTTACAGGCAAGCTCTTTCGTCTGTGTATCTAAAATCATATAGTTGGCGATCCCTAACATCTTTAGATTTGCCTGAGTAATGGGATTGTGGATCATGTTGGTATTGGCAGAAGGTGCAAGAACTTTTATGTCACTATAGGCAAGTGCACATTGTAAAAGCATTGTATCGGCAATGGCATTTGCAAGTTTTGCAATTGTATTGGCTGTTGCCGGAGCAATTACCATTATATCTGCCCATTGTGTAATCTTAATATGATTAAAATCACTTGACCAATCTTCATTTGTATCATCAAGAACTCTGTTTGCTGTGAGTGTTTCAAAACTCAGAGGTGTTACAAATTTTTTGGCACTTTCACTCATAACAACACGAACATTGGCACCTGCTTTGACAAACAGTCTTGTCAATTCGAGAGATTTATAAACAGCAATAGAACCTGTAACAGCTAAGAGAATATTTTTATTATGAAGTAAAGTATCTGTAATATACATACAATGTTTCTCTATTTTTTCGCAAAAAATTTATAGTAAAAATCTTTTATAAGGCGTATTTTTGTACGACTAAGGACAAGATTTCCACTTGGGACTGTACCACTTGTTACTGTAGTTCCTGCTGCTATCATAACATCATCTTCTATGGTAACAGGTGCTACAAGTTGTGAATCGCTGCCTATAAAAACATTTTTTCCAATAATAGTTTTATATTTGTTCTTACCATCATAATTACAGGTAATTGTACCTGCTCCGATATTTGTTCCCTCATCTATCTCTGCATCACCTATATAGCTGAGATGACCTGCCTTAACTCCTTGGAGTGTCGCTTTTTTAATCTCGACAAAATTACCTACATGTGTGTTTTTTAAGTTTGAGAGTGGACGAAGATGTGCCATTGGTCCACAGTCAGAGTCTTTCATTATACTCTCTTCTACAACACTACCTGCTTTAATGTGTGAATTGATAATTGTACTCTCACCTGTAATACGACAATTATTCTCTACTATACACTCACCTTCAAAGTTAACACCTTCCTCAATATAGATAGTTTCAGGAAGTTGCATACTGACTCCTGCTTCCATCCATCTGTTTCTAATGCGGTGCTGCATAATAACTTCTGCTTCTGCAAGATCTTTTTTAGAGTTGACACCTTTAAAGTACTCTTCATCAACCAAGAGTGGTACAATAGAAGCTTCATCCTCTTTTGCCATGGCAATAATATCTGTTAAATAGTACTCTTGTTGTGCATTGTCGTTAGAGAGATCAGGAATATAGCGATCAAGAATGCTGCGAGAAAAAGCGTAAATACCCGCATTGACTGTAGTTACATTAAGTTCTGCATCACTGGCATCTTTTTGTTCTACGATATATTCAACCTCGTTGTGACGAATAATAACACGCCCATAACCACTAGGATCTTCAAGATCAAAGATACTCATAATAATATCTGCCTCAATTTCTAAGAAACCTTTGAGTGCTTCTGCCGTAATGAGTGGCATATCACCATTTAAAACGAGAACTTTTTCATGTTTTGGTGTTACATTCATCACGGCACCACCAGTACCTGGATACTCTTTTGCATTTTGTTCAACAAATGTTATATTGTCAAAGTAGTGTTGCATACTCTCTATGACAGCTTCTTTTTGGTGTGCAACAACAACAGTAATGTCATCAGAGAGCTTGAGAGACTCCTTGATAATATGATAAAGCATTGGTTTTCCACTGATGTTATGTAAAACTTTTGCTTTTGATGACTTCATACGGGAACCTTTTCCCGCTGCTAAAATTACGATACTGAGATTTTTTTTGTTCATTTTTGCTCTTTGTTAAGTGATAATGCTATTTTACCATTTTTTGCTTTTACTTCCTATTCATTTTTTAAATGTATAATTACATATAGTATCAATATTATTAAATATGAAAGAAATGCCTTTGAAAAAAATTACACAAACACAACTTATACTCGTAACGAGTCTCTTCTTGGTTCTTTTTGACAACTACTCCTTTTTTGTCAATTTGGTAAAAGTTTATCCTCTGTCAGATAGCTTTGGTTTTGTTGCCTCAACGGCTGTTGTAATTTTCTTTTTTACAACACTTCTGCTCTCCTTGGTGAGTACAAGATGGACAATCAAGCCAATTATTATTATTATTTTGTTGGTTTCATCACTGACAAACTATTTTATGAATAGTTATCATGTAGTTATTGATGATAGTATGATCCGTAATATGATGCAGACAAATATGCATGAATCAATGGATCTTTTAACGTTAAAACAGGTTCTCTATTTTCTTATTCTTGGAGTTCTCCCTTCAATTTATGTTTATAAAGTTGAAATTGAAAAAAAAGGTTTTAAAGCAGAACTCTTTTCTCGTTTAAAAATTATTTTTCTCTCTATTGCTGTTATTGTGGCTTCTTTCTTCCTCTTTAGTAAATATTATACCTCTTTTGCTCGGGAACATAAACCACTTCGTTTTACGGTTAATCCTGCTTATTGGATCTACTCAACGGGAAAATATATTCATAAGACATTCAATAGCGGACCAATTGTTGTAAAAGCTATTGGTCAAGATGCAAAAATAGTTACACCAAATGATGATAACCGATCAAAACTTGTTATTATGGTTGTTGGTGAAGCTGCACGTGCCGATCACTTCTCTTTAAATGGATACAAGCGAAATACTAATCCTCTGTTGAGCAAAGATGATGTTATTGATCTTAAAAATGTTAGTTCTTGCGGAACTTCTACGGCTGAATCGGTTCCTTGTATGTTTTCAATGTATGATCGTGGTGATTATAGCTATAAAAAAGGAATCACGACAGAGAATGTTTTAGATGTTTTAAAGCATACCGGTAAGGTTGCTATTCTTTGGAGAGATAATAACTCTGACTCAAAAGGGGTGGCGCTACGTGTTCCATATCAAGATTTTAAAATCCCTCAAAACAACTCTGTCTGTATTGATGGAGAGTGCCGTGATATAGGAATGCTCAAAGGACTCGATAGTTTTATTGCCAAAAACAGCGGTAAAGATATTCTGATTGTATTGCATCAGATGGGAAATCATGGTCCGGCATACTATAAACGCTATCCGAAAAACTTTGAAAAATATAAACCTGTCTGTAAAACCAATCAACTTGAAGAGTGTTCACAGCAAGAGATTATTAATGCTTATGATAATGCTATTCGCTATACAGATTACTTTTTAGATCAGGTGATCCAATTTTTGAAAAAATATGAAGATAGATATGATGTTGCTATGATCTATATGTCAGACCATGGTGAAAGTTTAGGCGAGGGCGGTGTCTATCTACATGGTCTTCCTTACTTTATGGCACCAAAAGCACAAACACATATTGGTGCTATGATGTGGTTTGGAAAAAATATGAGTCGAGAGTTACATATTGATAATTTACGTGCACGGAGAGAGAAGGCCTATTCGCAAGATGATCTCTTCTCAACACTGCTTGGTATTTTCAATGTTCAAACGAAACTCTATAAAAAAGATATGGATATTATTAAACAATGAGCCTCAAAAGACAAATTATAGTAACATCACTGCTTCTTGTCGCAGTTATTTTGCTCTTTGGAATAACAGATATTGATTTATGGGTTCAGAATCTTTTTTATAACTATGATACACATAAATGGATTTTGGATTGGCATGCACAGCCTTATAAATTTATTTTTTATGATGGTGTCAAAAAACTGCTGATTCTGATAGCACTACTCTTCTTATTGACATTGATCTTTTTTTGGAAAAAACCGTTCTTGCAAGGATATAAGAGGGGTATGCTTATATTGATTCTTTCAGCTATTTTTGTCCCTGCTATTGTCAGTGGCTTAAAAAAAGAGACAAATATGCCCTGTCCAAAAGATGAGATTCAATATGGTGGTCTCTACCCAAGAACTGCTGTATGGGACTCTTATTCAAAAGAGTTTACACTCAAACATAAGAGAACTAAATGTTGGCCGGCGGGACATGCAAGTGGTGGTTTTGCACTCTTTAGTCTCTTTTTCCTTTTTAAAAAACGACGCAATAAATTCATAGGTCTTGGCATTGGTTTTGTTACAGGGTGGAGTATGGGACTCTATAAGATGCTTATTGGTGATCACTTCTTTTCACATACGGTTATTACAATGATTTTGGCATGGCTTATTATTCTTATAATAGCCAAATCTGTCTATTCTATAAAAAGTTTAAAATTATAAAAATTGTGGTATTATAAGGTAATTATAATTTTTGACAAGGTAATTAAATGGATTTAGGTACGGTCATTGGTATTGTTTTAATTATGGCGCTTCTTTTAGGTTCCATGGTTATGGGTGTTGGTATCGGTGCATATATTGATATTCCTTCTGTCCTTATTGTTGTTGGTGGGAGTATCGGTGCCTTAATGGTTTCATTTAAACCTGCACAAATGAAACAGTTCGTAAAAGTTTTTATGAAAGCTATTAAGCCGGGTGAAGAGGATGTCGGTGAGTTAATTAAAAAACTTGTCGAGTTTGCAACAAAAGCAAGAAAAGATGGTATTTTAGCACTTGAGAGTGAAGTTAATGATGAAGAGAATGAGTTCTTAAAAAAAGGACTCTCTATGGCAATTGACGGAAATGAACCCGATACTATTCGAGAGTTACTTGAGATTGAAATGGAACAGACAAGTACTCGCCATAAGATCCACGGTTCTATTTTTAGCCAATGGTCTGGGCTTGCCGGAGCAATGGGGATGATCGGTACACTTATCGGTCTAGTTGCAATGCTTTTAAATATGGCGGATCCTTCAGCCATTGGGCCATCAATGGCAGTTGCTTTGCTTACAACGATGTATGGAGCAATGATTGGGAATATATTTGGTGCGCCTATTGCAAATATTTTAACCATTAGAAATGATGATGAAACAATGGTCAAAGAGATGATTATTGAAGGTATTATGTCTATTCAATCAGGCGATGCTCCTCGTGTACTTGAAGCAAAACTCTTAGCCTATCTAGCACCTTCAGACCGTGTTAGCCAATTTGATTAAAGTAGTTTGTAATGGGTAAAAAAAAGTGTCCTGAATGTCCTGAATGTATGCCTGAATGGCTTGCTGCATTTGGGGACTTGATGTCTCTTTTGCTTTGCTTTTTCGTGCTTCTTCTCTCTATGAGTAGTATGGATGCAAAGAAAGTTTCCGAAGCTATTGGATCTCTCTCTGGGGCTATGAGTGTTTTAGAAGGGGGTACAAAAACAGAAATTTCTGAGCAGCGTATTCAAGAGTCAACACCGATTGAAGCACAAGATGAGACAAGTGATGCTGTAAATAGAATTCAGCAGGCAGCAGCAGATGCAAATGAAATGATGGAAAAAGCACAAGGACCTGAAGTCTCTGTAGATGAAGCTGAAAATGGGTTTGTTATTAAAATGCCGGCTGCACTCCTATTTAAACCGGGGAGTGCTACCATTGAAAATCAAGATGCACTGCTCTTTTTAAAACGTGTTGCATTAATTATTGGTCAATTGCCAAATGACCTGCAAGTCAGTATTCAAGGTTATACAGATAATACACAACCCGGACCAACATCTCCTTTTAAAGACAACTGGGAACTCTCTACAGCACGTGCTATAGCTGTTTTACATGAGCTGATTTTAGATGGTGTTGATCCTGCTCGTATGTCAGCTGCCGGTTTTGCGCAGTACCATCCCATTGCAACAAATGCAACGGCAACGGGAAGAGAGAAAAATCGTCGTGTAGAACTCCATTTCTTTGGTACAAAAAATCAAGAAGATAATAAAAAAACAACTTCTATTTTAGATAAGGTAAATAAGTAAAATATGTTGAAAATATTTCTTCTTTTTATTGCATTGAGCGGTTTGGCTTTTGGTGCTGATGCAGTGACGATCCCAACAGTAAATTTGAGTCTTTCTGCTCCTGATACGCCTCAACAACTTGTATCATCTTTAAATGTTCTTGTTCTTTTAACACTGCTTGTACTTGCCCCGTCAATGGTCTTGGCTATGACAACATTTACCCGTTTTGTTATTGTTTTCGGGTTTTTGCGTCAGGCATTGGGAACACAGCAGGTACCGCCGACACAACTGCTTGTAATGCTGGCTATGATCTTAACTTTTTTTGTTATGGAACCCGTTGGTACAAAGGCTTATGAACAAGGTATAAAACCTTATGTTGCCGGTCAAATTGGTTATGAAGAGGCTTTTACTAAGGCATCACTCCCGTTTAAAAATTTTATGATTAGAAATACACGAGAAAAGGATTTGGCACTCTTTTTACGTATTCGTAAAATGCAAAACCCAAAGAGTGTTGCGGATGTCCCGCTCTCTATAGTTATTCCTGCTTTTATTATCAGTGAGATGAAAACAGCTTTTGAGATCGGTTTTTTACTCTTTTTGCCGTTTTTGGTTATTGATATGGTTGTCGCCTCTATTCTGATGTCGATGGGTATGATGATGCTGCCGCCTGTTATGATCTCCCTGCCTTTTAAGATACTTGTCTTTATCTTGATAGACGGATGGAATCTTTTAATTGGCAATTTAATTGCTTCTGTAAAATAGTGAAGAGGAAAAAATTTGGATTGTAAATATTTTGGTGAATGTGGGGCATGTCGGCTATATGAGAGTGGTTATGAAGGACAACTCAACGAAAAAGTAGCTCTAAACAAAGAGCGTTTTGCTCCTTTTTTTCAAGGAGAGATAGCAGTTTTTAAATCGCCTGATGCCCACTACAGATCACGCAGTGAATTTAAAATTTGGCATGAGGGCGATGCACTCTTTTATGCCATGAATCACAGAGAACACAAAGGGGTTGTTCTTATTGAAGCGTGTCCTCAGGTAAATGAATATATTGCAGCGTTGATGCCTAAACTTTTAGCTGCCGTTAAAAAAGCCGACATAGGTTTTAAACTTTTTGGTGCTGATTTTTTAAGTTCAAGCAGCGGAGAGATTGTCGTATCACTTTTGTACCACAGAAAAATTGATGCGGAGTGGGAAGAGAAAGCCAAAATAATAGCAGAGGATCTTGGGATCTATATTATCGGCAGAGCCCGTAAACAAAAAGTGGTTATCGGGCAGGATTATATTACAGAGTCTTTAAATATTCAAAACACAATGTATAGATTTGATTATATAGAAAACTCGTTTACACAGCCAAATCCACGGGTCAATGAGCAGATGATCAGCTGGGCAATGGATGCTTTTGGAAAGCGTGATGGAGATCTTTTGGAACTCTATTGCGGTGCTGGAAATTTTACTATCCCATTTGCATCGTTGTTTGCAAAAGTTTTAGCTACAGAAATATCAAAATCTTCCATTCACGCTGCAAAACGAAATATGGCTTTGAATAATGTTGAAAACATTGAATTTGTCCGTATGAGTGTAGAGGAGTTTGTTCAAGCGCTTGATGGGCAAAGAGTCTTTAAAAGAATGAGTCATATCGATATGAAGCAGTATAATTTAGAGGCAATTTTTGTGGATCCGCCTCGTAGCGGTATGGATGAATATTCATGTAAATTTGCTGCCCGTTATGAAACCATTGTTTATATCTCCTGTAATCCAGAAACACTCTATCGGGATCTTGAAACACTTTTAGAGACGCATGAGATAGTCTCTATGGCACTTTTTGATCAGTTTCCTTATACACATCATGTCGAGATGGGTGTCAAACTCTGTAAAAAGAGTCTGTAATGAAAAAAATATTAATTATCAGTGATGGTGTTATTGGTGAACACTTTATTCAGCGTGTTGTTGAAACTTATACAAGTGAAAATATTTATTATGTAGTGCAACTCAAAGCAAAAGAGTTTTCTGATGCTAATCCTGCACGTTTTAAATTTTTTGAATTTGATCCGACAAGTTTTTATAAGCTTTCAAATTTATTGAAAATGGAATTTATGCAGGTGATTATCGCTATGGATAATCAAATTGATGTTGAAAATACCATTAAAAATATTCGAGTGATTAAAAAACAGTTACGTATTATTGTCTTAAATCAGTGGAGTATGACAAATGAAGATGCAAATGTTGTCTTAGTCAATGCCCATGAAATTTTAGCATCAAGACTTTTAGATTACCTTCCTAATGTTCCTGTAATAGCGCAAAATGTTGGCTTGGGTGAGGGTGAAATTATGGAGGTACTTGTCCCTTTTGGAAGTTCATTTGTTTATCGTCATATAGGGGTGATTGAGCAAAAAAATTGGAGAATTGTTGCTATTTACAGAAACAGACAGCTGTTAATGCCTTCAAGACGACGAATGATTCAACCCAACGATATGCTACTTCTTGTTGGTGAACCGGCTGTTTTGAAATCGGTTTATCGTGCAATTAAGAGAGAACTCGGGCAGTTTCCTGAACCTTATGGTACTAATATATTACTCTATATTGATATGAATATTGTACCGCATAAACGGATTAAAGAACTTGTTGGAAGAGCTGTTTATGTGCATACAAAGTTTAAGCATGATCTCATTATTAAAATTGTAAATCCTTCAAATATTGAGTTGTTGCAGTACATTAAAGAGTATAGAAGTTTAGATATTATTGTTGATATTGATTATGATAGTCTCAATTTGAAAGAGGGATTTTTTAGAGATGTAAAATCATATCATGTAGGGCTTGTTATCGTCTCTAAAGAGATGTTTAAAAATTACTATGTTCGGCGTGCTCTTTATGAAGTTCATGTTCCTGTTTTAAAACTTGCAAATAGAAGTTTTTCAAATGTAAAAGATGCTGCATTAATACTCTCTGACAATCGTGATCTAGAAAAAATCTCGGCGACTATTTTTGATATCTCCGAACAGATGAATTTAAAACTAGAACTCTATAATTATATGCTGGAACATCAAGAAGAGAGAGAACAGGTTATAGAACATTTCCAAAATCTCTCTACAATTTTTTCTAAAACTATTAAAATTATTGAAGAGAATGAAAATCCTGTTCGTGTTTTAAAACAAAAAGAGAATTTTTTACAAATTCTTCCTTTTACGGCAAAATTGATAAATCGTCGTATTTATGCACTCTTCTCTACTGATAGTGAAAAACTCTATTTTAAACTTGATGATTATCATCAAATATTTATACCCGTCCAGCTCTGATTTAGGTACTTTTTAGCCATTTTTAAGTAATATCTATCATATTAGAATTTTGGACAGATAATGCAAGTAAATATTTCTTTAAAACAAGTGGTTGATAACTCTTATGATATTACAATAGATGAACTTTCAGAACTTTCGTTTGATACAAAAGTAGCTATTGTTACAAATCCAAAGGTTGCTGGTTTACATCTTGGCTATCTTCTCTCAAAGCTTCAAGCAAAAGAGCTCTATATCATTACTGTTCCCGATGGTGAAAATTATAAAAATCAAGCCTCTATTGATCTAATCTTAGAGTCTCTTTTTAATCATCGTTTCAATCGTAAATCGCTGCTTATTGCTTTTGGAGGTGGTGTTATCGGTGATATGACAGGCTATGCTTCAAGTATTTATCAGCGCGGTATTGATTTTGTGCAGATCCCGACAACACTGCTCTCTCAGGTAGATGCAAGTGTCGGTGGGAAAACAGGGATCAATAACAGTTACGGAAAAAATCTTATTGGTGCTTTTCACCAACCGCGTGCAGTCTATATTGATCCATACTTCTTAAAGACTCTGCCTCAGCGTGAATTTGGTGCCGGTGTTGCTGAAGTTGTTAAAATGGCTGTTACATTTAACAAAGAGTTTTTTGAGTATCTTGAAAGTGTAGATCTTAATGAACCTGGAGTTTTGCAAGAGGCTATAAAACAGGCTGTTGAGACAAAAGCAGCCGTTGTAGCGCAAGATGAAAAAGAACACGGTCTTCGTGCGGCATTAAATTATGGGCATACTTTTGGGCATGTTATTGAGAATGAAACTGCTTATAAAAAGTATCTTCATGGTGAAGCAGTTGCTATTGGTATGGTTATGGCAAATGCTTTAGCTGTTAAACTTGGGTTTATGCGATCAGATGAAGCGCAACGTGTTCAGGCACTCTTAGAGAAATATAATCTCCCGACACGCTATGAAATAGAAGATACAGAGAGTTTTTATGAGACTTTCTTTTTAGATAAAAAGAGTTCTGATGCAACGATTACATTTATTTTGCCTGTAGGAATTGGGGATGTGAAAATTACTGATACTATAGAAAAAGATCTTGTTATTGCTGTTTTAGAAGAGTTTGGAAAATAGAGATGAGATGCTTGCGCTTTTTTCTCATCTTTTTATCTCTTTGTGTAACGTTGCTTTTTGGAGCTGATGAGAATCTCTCTCTTGATCAAAACGATACAAATATTTCGCAAGAACAAGCAGCATATTTAGCAAAACAACAAGAGATTGCTGCACAAAAGCGACGTCAAAAACTTTTAAAAGAGGCGCAAATAGGGCGTTATTTAAAAAAATTAAATCTTCTGGAGTCACAGATCTCGGATGAAAATGTCTGGATCAAAAGTTATGCTTCATATATGACCTCTTTAGAAGTAAAAAATAATCTTGATACGATTAAAAAACGTATAGAGTGGCTCTCTAAGCATGCTAAAAATTCAAAAGATATGGATGAGTTAAACGGACTGATCTCAAAAGAGAATATTTTAACTTCTCAGGTTACAAAGCTTAAAGGAAAAAACAATGCCCCTTTTTCTGACCTTATTACCCCTCCAAAAATTGATAAAATTCCAAAAATTTCAAATCCATTTGAGATCTTTCGAGGGCTCTCTTTAGTCAAAAATATAGATGCAAATTTTGAAGATTATAAAAAGAGAAAAGAGAATTTGACACAACTGATTTTTTTACTTCGTAAAGAGTTAAATCTTTATAAAAAACTCACAAAACTTGATACTTCAAAATATGACGCTCTTTTAAAACAAAAAGAGACAGAGCTAGAACGTTTTGAACAAGCTCTTGATACTATGAATGTGACACTTGATGTTTATCAAAAACGGCTTGAAATTGCAAAAATCAGTATCAATAAAGGGATCGAGAAACAGGTATATAGACTCGCTAAAATTGGTATTGCAATTCTTTTGGTCTTTATTACCTTCTTTTTATTAAAACTTATTGTTAAAAGATATATTACCGATAATGAACGCTACTATATGGCCAATAAGATCATTACTTTTACCAACTTTACAGTAATTTTACTGATCCTCTTTTTTAACTATATTGAAAATGTGAGTTATCTTGTAACTATTTTGGGATTTGCATCTGCGGGTATCGCTATTGCTATGAAAGATTGGTTTATGAGTATGCTCGGTTGGCTTGTCATTGTCTTTGGCGGCAGTATTCATGTCGGTGATCGTATTCGTGTAGATATGAATGGTATGCGTTATGTTGGTGATGTTTTGGATATCTCCCTTTTGCGTATGACAATTTTAGAAGATATTACCCTTACTTCCATTATGCATAATCGTCGTGCCGGTAGGATTATTTTTGTGCCAAACAACTATATCTTTACCCATATGATCGCAAACTATACACACAACTCACTCAAGACTGTCTGGGATGGTGTCAAGATCAGTATTACTTTTGATTCAAACCATAAAAAAGCGATGCATATAGTAAAAGAGATAACCAAAAAATACTCAAAAGGTTATACTGACATCACAAGAAAACAGCTGAACAAACTCAGACAGCACTACTCTTTAAAAAATACCAATGTTGAGCCTCGTATCTACTCCTTTATTGAACCGCAGGGAATAGATATTGAAGCGTGGTATTTGACAAATGCCTATGCGACATTGACACTCAGAAGTACGATCTCAACAGAGATATTGGATGCTTTTAAAAATGAAGATGATATTACCATAGCATACCCTACACAAAAGCTTCATCTCTCAATGAAGAGTGAGAAACCTATACAACATAATGACGAGTTGGTATAATGAAAAAAAAAGTATATTTTAAAACCTTTGGATGTCGTACAAATCTTTACGATTCTCAAGTGATGATGAGTGCACTGCAGGAGTATGTGATCACTGAAAATGAAGCAGAAGCCGATATTGTTGTGATCAACTCCTGTACTGTTACAAACGGAGCCGATACCCATGTCCGATCCTATATCTCTCATCTTGAGAAACAAAATGGAGAGAAGAAACTTTTTTTGACCGGTTGTGGTGCTCATACCAAGGGTGCTTCTCTCTTAAAAGAGGGGAGAGTGCACGGTGTCTTTGGACAGAGTGAAAAAGAGAAGATCGATACGCTTTTAAAAAGAGAAGATCCCTTTTATGACAAAGGAGATCTCAACCATATAGACAAGATGGTTGTTGATGAGTTTGTCGGTAAAAGTCGTGCATTTATTAAAATTCAGGAGGGGTGCAGTTTTCGTTGTTCGTACTGTATCATCCCTTTTGTTCGCGGTGATGCGAGAAGTATGGATGAAAGCCGTATTTTAGAGCAGGTAAAACGTCTTGCATCAAATGGTTTTGGAGAGTTTATTTTAACCGGTACAAATGTAGGATCATATGGTCAAGATACAAAAACATCTTTAGCAAAGCTGATGAAAAAGATGTCACAAATCAGAGGTGTTCGCCGAATACGTTTAGGAAGTGTGGAGCCTGTACAGATTGGTGATGAGTTTAAAGAGATTCTTGATGAGCCGTGGATGGAGCGTCATATGCATATTGCCTTGCAGCACACATCACCAAAGATGCTCAAACTGATGAACAGACGAAATGTTTACAGACAAGACAGAGAGCTCTTTGAGTTTTTGGCAGAGAAAGGCTATGCTATAGGAACAGACTTTATTACAGGTTTTCCGGGGGAGAGTGAAGTGTTGTGGCGTGAGGCGATGGAGAATGCAAAAGCACTGCCATTGACGCATCTGCATGCTTTTACCTACTCCAAACGTGACGGTACACCGGCTGCGGTTATGAAACCTGAGGTAAATGGTCGCGTGGCAAAAGAGCGCCTACATGAGATCGAGGCGCTTGTTAATGAAAAAAATTTTAAATTTAGAGAATCATTAAATGGTGAACTTGATGTTTTGGTAGAGTCTTATAAAGAGGGACTCTATCATGGTTTAGACCAATATTTTAATAAAATTGTAATCAAATCAGATGCGGATCTACTTGGTAATTGGATCAAGGTTTCAAATTTTGATGTGAGAAGGGAGTATAATTATGCCGAGTTCTAAAGTCAATAGAATTATTCTTGTTATCTCTGCTTTTGCCATTATTGCTCTTGTTCTTTTTGCACTTTTGCGTGATAATGCAGAGGCCATTACACTACAAGATGCAAAAACACTTTTAAATAACAAAAGTGTAACCAAGGTTATTGCAACACGAGATTATGTCTATCTTAAAACAAAGACAGGTTATTATAAAATTGCATCTTCTCAGGTAACACCTCGTATGTTTGTGAACTATAAAGTGGAGGTTGGCAATGAGTCAAATATTATTATTTATATTCTTGCACTGATTCTCTTTTTAGGAATAGGATCGCTTATTTTTTCCTTTTTTCAAAAGCGGAAACTTCCAGAAACATCTTCTTATACAGATAGTAGTGAGAGTGGAGGTGCTAGTAATAGTTTAGCTATGAGTACACCTATTGAAGCAATTAAAAGTGATGTCAGTTTTGATGATATTGGTGGTATCAGTGATGTGAAAATTGAACTTGAAGAGATTATAGAATTTATGCGAAATCCAAAACGCTATAAAAATTTTGGTGCTCGTCTGCCTCGTGGTGTGTTACTTGTAGGACCTCCGGGGGTTGGTAAGACAATGATCGCAAAAGCTGTTGCAACGGCCGCTGATGTACCGTTTTACTATCAAAGTGGTGCCTCTTTTGTTCAGATCTATGTTGGTATGGGCGCAAAACGTGTCCATGAACTCTTTGCTGCGGCAAAGAAGAATGCACCCTCTATCATCTTTATTGACGAAATTGATGCTGTCGGAAAGAAGCGTGACGGGCAGAGAAATGATGAGCGTGAAGCAACATTGAACCAACTGCTTACGGAGATGGACGGTTTTGAGGGTTCAAGTAGTGTTATTGTTGTTGCCGCTACCAATAAAATAGATGTACTTGATCCGGCACTTTTGCGTGCAGGACGTTTTGACAGACGTATTTTTGTAGAGTTGCCGACAAAAAAAGAGCGTGAGGCTATTTTAATGAAATATCTGCAGAAAGTACCTCATGACCTTGATGTTAAAGTGATTGCAAATATGACAGTTGGTTTTAACGGTGCTGCACTTGCGGCACTTGTCAATGAGGCAGCACTTTTGGCATTGCGTCAAAATGATTTTCAGGTTACTTTGGAGCATTTTTATCAGGTAAAAGATAAAGTGATGTTTGGTAAGAAGAAGTTAAAAATGCTCAATGATAAACAAAAAGCATATAGAATCACTTATCAATCGGCAAAAGTTGTTGTTGCAACTTACTATGATTTACCATTTGAAAAGTTAATGCTCTCGAATGAAAAATTAACACCTATTACAGATGAACCTTTTATCAAGCAGGAGCTTGAAGCACGTATAAAGATGCTGATTTCTGGCAGTGTTGCCTGTGATATGAAGTTTAAAGAGCATGCAAGTAGTGCAAAAAATGATCTGAGTGAAGCAAAAGAGATCACCAAACGTATGTGTCAGGAGTATGGTATGGGAACATCTATTATTCCTGAAGAGAATGAAGAGGAGTTAATGCTCAAGCGTCTTTATGAAGAGACAAAAGCTCTTCTTGAAGCACTTGCTCCTGTTATGCAAAATGTAGAGAGTGTTTTTCAAGAGTGTGAGAGCATCACTAAAGAGCGTGTAAAAGAGTATATGAATGAAATTTTTTAGCGGATTTTCTCTTCAAAAAGAGGCGCATTTTTTTGAGCCTTTTATAGCTGAGAGTGACTATAGTGTCTGTGGTTTTAGTTATGGAGCCATAAAAGCTTTTGAGTATGTTGAGAAGTTACTCTCGGAGGGAAAAAGAGTCGATAGATTACAGCTTTTTTCCCCTGCTTTTTTTCAGAGTAAAGATGAAAAGTTCAAGCGATTGCAACTTATGGCATACAGAAAGAATGAAGATGAGTATTTGCGTCAGTTTCTTAATGCCTGTTTTTTACCCTATGAACGCAGGGAAGTAGTACGGGATGTAACAGTTTTAGAAGAGTTAGAAGAGCTTCTAAACTATGAGTGGAACAAAAATGCACTGCATGCTTTGTGTGAGTCCGGGGTGATTATAGAGGTATATCTTGGTGGTAGAGATCAAATAGTAGATAGTATAGCGGCAAAAGAGTTTTTTTTGGATGTGGCTACAGTAACACTCATCAAAGAGGGGAATCATTTTTTATTAACACAATGAAAATATAGAGTTGTATAAATTATTGGTTTAGCTTTTTAACCATATTTCTATCTTTGAAACTCCGAGGACAAATCATCCCTTCGGTCTGAGCCTCTGCGTTTAAAAGATAGAAATATTATATTTAAGTATAAAACATAAGGAGAAAACATAATGGCAGAGATAAAAATAGGTGTAATAACGGCAAGTGACAGAGCAAGTAAAGGCATTTACGAAGATATCAGCGGTGTGGCGATTCAAGATACGATGAAAGATTACTTAAAAAGTGATTTTGAGATTGTGTATAGATGTATTCCCGATGAGCAGGATGTTTTGGAATCTACTATGAAAGAGCTGTGTGATGAAGCAGGGTGTTGTTTGGTTGTAACGACGGGAGGAACAGGTCCGGCACTGCGTGATGTAACACCGGAAGCTACAGAGAATGTATGTGATAAGATGATGCCTGGTTTTGGTGAGTTGATGCGTCAAGTAAGTCTGCAGTATGTACCAACAGCTATTTTATCTCGTCAGACGGCAGGTATTCGAGGAAACTCTCTTATTATTAATCTTCCGGGAAAACCAAAGTCTATTCGTGAGTGTCTTGATGCTGTTTTTCCTGCTGTTCCTTACTGTATTGATCTGATTGAGGGACCGTTTATAGAGACAAACGAGGATGTAATCAAAGCTTTTCGTCCAAAAGCAAAATAGGATATTAACATTGCAGTAACAGGAAAGTTATATAATTTTGTAAAATTAATTTATTAGAGGGATGAAAGAATGAAATATTTAGCATTTTTTGATGATATAGAAAAAATAGTTGTCTATGATGATTTGTGTCAGTTTTTAGGTGTCAATGATGATGGTATTATTGATATCAGTTATGTAGATATCGTAAAGAGTGCAGGGCATAGCTGTGGTACGGTAGCGGGTGCCTATCTGATTGCATTAAAAGGTCTGAAAGCTCTTTATGGAGATGAGATACCAAAACGTGGTGAAATTAAAGTAGAGATACAAAAAGCACCAAGAGAAGATAATGCCGGTGTAATCGGTTCTGTTCTCTCCAACATTACTGGAGCAACGAAAGATGATGGTTTTGGCGGTATTCCGACAGGAAAATATAACCGTAGAGATTTACTTTTCTTTGAAGCAGATATTGAGAGTGATGTTCTTTTTACGCGTCTTGATAACGGAAAACAGATAGGTGTTAATTACAGACCGGGTAGAGTTGTTAAACCGATGGAGATACTAAAAAGTGCTATTATGCCAAATGCAAAAGAGGAAGATATTAAAAGTTTTCCTGTTCGTTTTCAGGCTATGGTACAAACTGTTTTTGAAAATGCCGACAAGGTTATAGATATTATTGAATAATCTCTTGTAATTTTACACTCTATAAAAAGAGTTACAACTCTTTTTATAGGGCAATACGAATACCGACAGGGCAGTGATCAGAACCTTCAATATAGTCTAAAATAAAGGCATCCTCAAGACTCTCTGCAAGATCTTCAGAGATAAAAAAGTAATCGATTCTCCAACCCACATTTTTTAGTCGTGCACCAGAACGATAACTCCACCATGAATATCTGTCAATTTCATCACCATTTACATAGCGAAAGGTGTCAATATAACCATGATCCAAGAGTTTGTCTATCCATGCACGCTCTATTGGTAAGAAGCCGCTTGTTTTGGAGTTTGCTTTTGGATTTTTGAGATCAATTTCACGATGGGCAGTATTGACATCACCACAGATGATGATACTTTTGCCATCTTCACGTAGTGCTTCACAGTGTGTTAAAAAATCATCATAAAATTTCATCTTATGTTTGAGTCTCTCTTCATCTTTTTGACCGTTTGGAAAGTAAACATTAAAAAGAACAATATCATCATAGTGTGTCTCAATGATTCGTCCTTCGTTTGTTGTGTCTATCTCTGGACAGGTAGAGTGATAATTACTTTGCAGCATACTAAATGTGGCTGTACCGCTATAGCCTTTTTTCTCTGCAGAGTTTATAATAACTTCACAAAACTCTTTTTCAAAAAGATTATCAGGGATCTGATCTCTTTGTGCTTTAATCTCTTGCAGGCAGAGAATATCTGTATCTCGTTCATCTATCCAGCGCAGTGCCTCTTTGTTTGCAATAGCACGAATACCATTAACATTCCAAGAGATTATTTCTATTGTATTTGACATAAGTTTTCCATGAGTAGTAGTGTAGTAGTTATGAAAGAAACTCCCATATAAGGGAGTTTATAAAATATTTTTAAACGAAATTAACGTTTGCAAGGTGGTGTTGCAATCCTAACTCTTCAGGAGAACAACCAAGTGCAAGACCAACCATTTGTTGCATGTGTAAAACAGGAAGTTCTACATCACGTCCAATTGCTTCACTTGCATGTGCAGTTTGTGTATCAAGTTTGAGGTGACAGAGTGGACAAGGTGTTACCATCCAGTCTGCATTACCATCCATCGCACCGGCAATTGCATTTCCTGTAAGAACTGCTGCCGTATGTGGTGCTTGTAGTTCAACATGGAAACCACAACATTTATTTTTCTCTTCATAATCAACATTTTTACCACCACACGCAATGATAAGATCATCAAGTGAAGTAGGGCGGTATGCAGATTCCGGAGTTTTGTGTGTCTCATTTTGTAACTCAGAAGGGCGGATATTGTGACATCCGTAAAATGGTGCAATATTAAATTGGCTCAGTGGTGTAACAACCATCTCTTTAATCTTGTCAAGACCAATATCGTCAATAATAGCATATAAGAAGTGTGTAATATCAGATGTACCTTTGTACTCTAAACCAACCTCTGCAAGTTTCTCATTGACTTTAGCTTTTAACTCAGGATCATTGTCGAGTTTATGTTTTGTCATTGCAGTATTGAGCTGGCATGTATTACAGATCGTAACCATTGTAAGCCCTTGTTTTTCTGCATAGGCAATATTTCTTGCATTTAAAACAAGAGATAAAAACTCATCATAGTCTTGAAGGTGAGAAGCACCACAACAAGATGCTTCTGTCAATTCGATGAGTTCAATGCCTAACTTTTCAGCTACTGCCATTGTGGACATCATCTGCTCTGGAGTACTTTGTTTTGCAGTACATCCTGTAAAAAGTGCGTATTTTAATTTTTCCATTCTTTAACTCCTAGAACTTTGCTGTCGATGAAGATTCAACAAGTTTTTTGATCTCATCCATATTGTCTGATGTCGGAATATCCCATGGCATTGCAATTTTGCCTTTTTTGAACATTTTGAGTGCAACAGGAATATGTTTTACAATAGAAGGACCCTCTGAGTAGAGTACTAAGCCACCCTCATCAAGAACACCGCGTTTTGCAATTGAATTTTTAAATCCAACAGCGTGACGTACTGCAACATTGTTTTTAGCAATACCTTTTTGGAAAGCCATTTGGTGTAGTTTAGTGATTTTTGCAATTGGGTTGATCTCTTTTGGACAAACTTCTGCACATTCAAAACATTTTACACAGTCCCAAACACCTTGTTTTTCTTCATTAACATCTGCAAGTCTTGATTCTGCATTATCACGAACATCGGCTTCAAATCTGTAAGCAGCTGCAAAAGCAGCAGGCCCCATAAAGTCTTCATTAACGGCAACAACAGGACATGCATAGTGACAAGCACCACATTGAATACAAAGGTCAGCATCATCAAGTGCATCTGCATCTTCTGGTGATACAAGGTTTTCAGCTTCTGGATTTTCATCAATGTCAGCAACAAGGAATGGTGTTGCAGCTTCATGTTTCTCCCAGAAGTCACCTTTGTCAATGATCATATCTTTAACGGCACGTTTAATACTTAATGGTTCAATAGTAAGTTCATTACCAAAGAGCTCTACCATATCATTCATACTCTCTTTACAAGCGAGAGTGCTTCTTCCGTTTACTTTGATCGCACATGCACCACAGATACCGTGACGACATGATCTTCTATATGAGAAACTTCCGTCGTGATCCCATTTAATTCTGTTTAATATATCAAGTACAACTTCTTCTGAAGTGACATCCATATCATAGTTCTCATAATATGGAAGATAATCTTCATCAGCATTAAAACGAAATACTTTGAAGTTTACTTTTTGTGTAGTTATTTTATGTTCTGTACTCATAAGTTATCCTTAGTAGTTTCTTGCTTTAAGTTCATGTTTGCCAAGAACAACATCCATGTAATCAAGGTTGATTTTTCCATCTTTGTCCATATACGCCATTGTGTGTTTGAGGAAGTTCTCATCATCTCTTGATTCAAAATCTTCACGATAGTGTGCACCACGACTCTCTTTACGAGGAAGTGCAGACTCAACAATAAAGAGAGAATAGTCAAGCATATGTCCAAGTTCAATTGCCTCTTGAAGTTCAGTATTGAATACTTTTGATTTGTCTTTGATGCGAATATTTTTAAATCTTTCGCGTAACTCTTTAACAGTTTTGACAGCAATTTCAAGTGATTCACCTGTTCTAAATGCACCTGCATTGGCAGTCATACATTGTTGTAGTTCTTCACGAATTGCAGGAACTGTTTCATCACCATTGTTGTTAAGGATAAAGTCGATCTCTTCAAGTGCTCTTTGTGCATCCTCTTGAGATGCTTTACGAAGTTCAATAGAGTCTATCTCATTAACCATTGTTTTACCGACAAAACGACCAAAAAGAAGTGCTTCAAGAACAGAGTTTGCACCTAAACGGTTTGCACCATGAACAGATACACAAGAACACTCACCAGCAGCATAGAAACCTTCTACATACTCAGAGTTGTTTTTACGAACGTTTCCTGCAATATTTACCGGAATACCACCCATAGAGTAGTGTGCCGTTGCAGAGATGAGTATTGGCTCTTTAATCATATCAAGCCCCAAGAATGTAATAGCAAGTTCACGAAGTTCAGGCAGTTTATTCATAATAAGCTCTTTACCAAGGTGTGTTACATCAAGGTAAACAGCATCTTTTCTTGGTCCTACACCACGACCTTCGCGGATCTCATTAAGGATAGCACGACTTACAACATCACGAGATGCAAGCTCAAGAGCATTTGGAGCATATTTTTCCATAAAACGCTCACCCTTAGAGTTAAAGAGACGTCCACCCTCACCACGAGCAGCTTCAGAGATTAAAACTCCGTTTCCGCTGAGTCCTGATGGGTGAAATTGTACAAACTCCATATCTTCCAAAGGAAGACCGTGACGAGCAACGATACTAAGACCATCACCTGTATTCGCATGTGCATTTGAGTTGATTTTGTATGAACGTGCATATCCACCTGTTGCAAACATTACTGATTTTGCATTGAAGATTGCCATCTGCATATCACGGATATTAAAAGCAACAACACCGGAAACCTTACCATCTTTATAGATGATATCAGCAGCATACCATTCGTCCCAAAATTTTACACCTGAACGATCAGCTTGTTCGTAAACTGTTTGTAAAAGTGTTAAACCTGTTCTATCTTTTGCATAACATGCACGAGGAGAAGATTGACCACCAAAAGGGCGTTGTGCGATCTGTCCATCAGGCTTTCTACTGAATGCTGCACCCATTCTCTCTGCCCAACGAATTGTTTCAGGTGCATTTTTACACATAAACTCTACAGCATCTTGATCAGCAAGATAGTCAGAACCTTTTACTGTGTCAAATTCATGAAGTTCAACAGAATCTTCATCACTAAATGCTGCATTAATACCACCCTGAGCTGCACCGGAGTGACTTCTTAAGGGATGTAGTTTCGTAATAACAGCGACTTTTTTTCCTGCGTTTTGCAACTCTCTGGCTGCTGCACATCCCGCAAGACCCGCACCAACAACAATTGCATCGTAAGTATAAATAGGAATACTCATTAACTTTCCTTCGATTAAAGAACTAAAATAATGCTGATTATATCGCAATCAGCCTTAGTAGAGGTTAAATATTGAGTTTGTAGCAAGGAAGTTTGAGTTTGTTACTATTTGAGACATATAACGCAAAATGATATTATATGTCTCTGTGTGCAAGATCTCGTGTTTGTAGAATTTTATTTTTTCCTATAGATTGTGCATAATGCATAATCTCTTTTGCCTGTTTCATAGCTTCTTCAAGTGATGCATTATTTGGTTTAATCAAGAAACCACCACTGACTGTAATCTGTACAGTTCCTTTGTGTGGTATGTTAAAACGAAGTTCAGAAATACTCTCTCGTAAAATTTCAATATCTTTATATGCCTGCTCTTTAGAAGAGCGTGAGAAGATGATTGTAAATTGATTGTAACCGGTACGTGCAATTATATCTACCGGTTGTTGATGGAGAGAGATTGTATAGGCAATTTTTTTCAATATTGCCTGTGTCACCTCTTGAGAGAATGGTCTGTTTGATTTTGAAAAGTTGTCTATTTCTAAAACAGTTACAGAGGTAAAACTATACTCTTTAGTAGATTTTTTCTGTGCATTTAAAAAGAGAAGACCTTTGAGGTTATTAATATTAGTAACAGGATCGATAAAATCAGGGTTCTCTTCAGGAAGATTTTTTCTATTCATACGCAGAGCAATAGCATCAGCTTCCAGGGTAGATATATGATAATTCTTTTTGTAATTATTAATTTGAGATAGAAAATGTATATCTTTATAAATAGTATTAAGGGCACGACGATAGTAAAGTGTAGCCAGTAAAATAAGAATAAAGAGTACATATACAATATATTTAATATAATGAAATTTTCTCTCATTATAATTAATGTTTTTGAGTAATATTGTGTCAATTTTACGGTTAATTGTAGTAAAAGCATTCTGCAGCTGCTCTTTTGTCTGTTTTTTTGCCTCTTCATCTTGTCCATCTACATAATAGGCTTTTGCTGCTTGATTAAAGGTATCAGTTAATTGAGAAAGCTCTTTTAAATCATGAAAATACTCTTGTTTATTATGAAGTAAATATCTTTCAAAATAGGAGTATTGATAAATAAGATGGAGTTCACTGATAAGTTGGTGCAGTTGTGTACTTTTTGCGTTAAACTGGATTAATGCTAATTCCATATCAGTTGTATTGAGGTGTGTGAGTGAAGAGATAATCTGTTTTTGGTGTTTTAAATTATCTACCTTGTCGTAAGACAATGAGTGTTCAAATATAAGCAAAAGAGCTAAAGCGGTTGTAAGAAGAACAAAAATCAGATATGTGTTTAGATTCTGAAATGTTTTTTTTATAGATTGTTTCATATATTAATTTTCCTAAATAATGTTATAATATTCTACTATTCTATATTGCTTATAATTAATTGAAGCTTAATGAAAAGAAGGAAAATTGAATTTAGAAAATTATTTTATATCACTTTTTAACAATAAATACATAGGTGATGATGCTGCAATTGTTGACGGAATGATCTATTCACAAGATGCTTTTTTTGAGAATGTACATTTTAAAAAAGAGTGGATGAACTATGAGCAAATAGCCAAAAAAGCGATGTTAGTGAATATTTCAGACGCAATTGCCATGAATGCAAAACCTCTTTATGCACTTTTGAGTGTGGCAATGCCAAAAGAAATGAGACGAGAAAGTATGCAGTCATTAGCTAGAGGTTTCAATAGTGTTGCAAAATGTTATAATTTGCAAATTATTGGTGGTGATACAATAAGTAACACAAAATTAGATATTTCTATCACAATTATATCAAAAAGTAAAAAACCACTCCATCGTAAAGGTGTCAAAAATGGTTATCTTTTTGCCTATACGGGTACGCTTTCTCAGAGTGCAAAGGAACTCAAAAAACTTCTTAATCTTGGAAAAATCCATGCAAAATCAAAATTTGTCAATATAGAGTTAAGAGCTGACTTTATAACAAATACAAGACGGTTTTTAGGAACCGGTATGGATGTTTCAGATGGTCTTTTTAGTGATCTTGAGAAGATGATATTAATTAATAGAATTGGTTTTTCTTTTCTCAAATCAATTGGAAAAGATATAGGTTGTAGTGGTGAAGAGTATGAGATGTTAGTCTCTTTTGACCCTCGTTATAAGAAAGCAGTACTACGACGTGCAAAGCAGAGCAGAACACCGCTTACAATTTTTGGAGTTGCTACGCGCAACAGATATACAAACAGGTGTAAAGCACACCATTTTTAAAAATTAGGAAAACAATTATATGGACAGATTCTATTCACTTGCGCATGCAAGTATCGATTTTCATTTCAAGCAGACACCGCGAGACTTTGTGGTTGAAGAGATCCCTCTTTATGAATTTAGCGGGGAGGGGGAGCATTTAATACTTTTTGTACGTAAGAAAAATCTCTCAACGACAGAGATGGTAGGTCAAATTGCCCGTTATCTTGGCATAAAAAATAAAGAGATAGGCTATGCAGGGCTAAAAGACAAGCATGCTATGACTAAGCAGTATATCTCTTTGCACAGAAAGTATGAAGAGGCAATGGACAATTTTAACTTTGAGGGTATTAAAATTCTCTCAAAAACTTATCATAACAACAAGATCCGTATTGGACATTTAAAAGGGAATCGTTTTTACATTAAACTCAAAAAGGTAAATCCTACAAGTGCTGCAAAGATTGATGAGGCACTTAAAAGCATCGACAAAGAGGGGATGCCAAACTTTTTTGGATATCAGCGTTTTGGCAATGACGGAGATAACCACATCTTAGGCGAGAAGCTTGCAAAAGGTGAAGCGCGTGAGCGTAATCCTCGTGTAAAAAGATTGCTTATCAATGCCTATCAGTCACACCTTTTTAATCTTTGGCTCTCAAGAAGATTGGAGATTAATTCACTTGTGAACAGTTTTTCCGTAGAGGAGTTAGAGACTCTGCTTAATATGCCAAATGGTGAAGTAGCGAAGATGAAAGAACAAAGCCATCCTTTTAAACTTATTAGTGGGGATATAATGGAACACTATCCGCATGGAAGGCTTTTTGATTATGAAGGTGCAGCGGATGATCTCAAGCGTTTTAATGAGCGTGATGTAAGTGTTACAGGGCTTCTTCCAGGCAAAAAAGCACGTCTTGCAACTCTGGAAGCAAGAGTGATAGAAAAAGAGTATGACGACACTATCAATGCAGATGGTGCACGGCGTTATGCGTGGGTCTATCCTACAGAGATAGAGGGGCGTTTTAACCCTGTGGAAGCACAGTATGAGTTAAACTTTACGTTGCCGAAAGGATCGTATGCGACGGTGCTCATCGAAGAGATAGCAAAAAGAAAAATCAACTAAGATTACGAAGAGTAAAGCCATATTTTAAAAAAAATACTCTTTGACGAGGACAAATCCTCCCTTTGGTCTGAGCCTCATCAAAGAGCATTTTAAAATATTACTCTTATGGAATTTTTTTTAAATAAAATTATAATAAAAAGGTAAAAGATACAATGCAAAAAAGACATATAACATCAGCAATTTCACAAACATTTGGAAAATTTGCATCCAAAGAGTTTCCTTCTTGGTTTCAAAATATAGTCAATCAAAGTTATGTAAGCCTGATGGGGCTTGATATGAGTGAGTTTCATTCACCGAGCAGTTACAAAAGCTTAAATGCACTCTTTACAAGAAACCTGCGTGAGATGCGAAGGTTTTCGCTTGCTGCGGAAGATTTTATCTCTCCGTGTGACTCTTTGATCTCTGAGTGTGGTGCACTTGTGGATGACTATGCACTCCAGATTAAGGGTATGCGTTATAAAACAGATGAGCTTTTGGGAAAAAACTTTACACAAGAGGAGAAAGATATTGTCCATAATGGAGATTTTATAAACTTCTATCTCTCTCCAAAAGATTACCACCGCTATCATATTCCGACAAATATGAAAGTTTTAAAAGCTGTCCATATTCCGGGGAAATTCTACCCTGTAAACTTTCCATCACTTAAAAAACGTTTGAACCTTTTTATAGAGAATGAACGTGTTGTTTTGCAGTGTGAGACGATGGAAGGCAAACGCTTTTATATGGTATTGGTTTCTGCACTGAATGTTGGTGTAATGAAAGTGAGTTTTGAACCACGTATTCAGACAAATGCTGATGTAAATGAAGAACAGGTTTATGAGTTTGATGATCTTTACTTAGATAAAGGTGATGATTTTGGCTGTTTTGAGATGGGATCGACTATTGTTATACTCTCTGAAAAAGGGATGTTTGAAGAGATCCTTGTTAACGCAGGAGAAAAAGTAAAATTTGGTGACACAATAGCTAAACTTGCTCTTTAGCAGGTAAATTCAGAAAAAGTTAATGACCTTTATGGCATAAACTGTTTTAAAAAATGAAAAGTGATGAAAATGTTAGAAAAACTCTATCTTGGAAATACAATTGAGACTTGGCTTTATGCCTTTGCAGTGGCGGCTGGTGCCGTTATACTTGGACGTTTGTTATATTGGGTCATTCAAAAGACCTTAAAGGTTTATACCCAGAAAACAACGAATAATCTTGACTTCATATTTATAGATATGTTGGAAGAACCACTCTCTTTAGCAATTGCGCTTATTGGAATTTGGTTTGCTATGGATATTTTAACACTGAGTGCCGGTGTGAGAAAATTTGTTGATAGTATCCTCTATTTTTTAGTTATTTTAAATGTTGCATGGTTTCTTTCTAGATTTTTTGATGTTATTGTTGAAAAATATATTGCACCAAAAGTCGAAGAGACAGAGACGGATCTTGATGATATTTTACTTCCAATAGTAAAAAAACTTGTTAATATAGGTATTTGGGCAATTACAATTATTATTGGTATTGATAATGCAGGTTATAATGTAACGACAATGATTACCGGTTTGGGTATTGGTGGTTTGGTCTTTGCTCTGGCGGCAAAAGATGCTGTTTCTAATCTTTTTGGCGGATTTGTTATCTTCAGTGATAAACCTTTTAATATGAATGATAGAATTATTTTGAATGGTTATGAAGGGTATGTTCGTGAAATTGGTCTAAGAAGTACAAAACTAGAGACTTTAGATGGGCGTATCGTTACAATGCCAAACTCAAAAGTTACAGATAATCCTGTTTTAAATGTTTCAAAAGAAAAAGGCAGAAAAACAAAATTTTATCTTGGACTTACATATAATACAACTCCTGAAAATATTGAGTTGGCAAAAGATATCTTAAAAGATATTTTAGAAAAAAATGAAGATACTCAAGATGCTGTAGTGGCATTTGATTCGTTTGGAGATTTTTCACTTAATATTTTAGTAATTTATTGGATCAAGCGTGGTAGTCCTATTGTGCACGTGCAAGATGCTATTAATATGAGTATTTTAAAAGAGTTTAATGCAAATGGACTTGAGTTTGCATTTCCGACACAAAGTATTATTTTAGAAAAAAATTAAGAGAGTGTAATCTGTGTCTTATGACACAGATTGAAAGAAGAGAAGATTAAACATTAAATCTAAAGTGCATAATATCGCCATCTTGTACAATATACTCTTTTCCTTCTAAACGCATTTTACCAGCTTCTTTTGCTCCTGCTTCTCCTCCATACTCAATGAAATCTTCATAAGCAATAACCTCAGCACGAATAAAACCTTTTTCAAAGTCGTTGTGAATAACCGCTGCTGCACGTGGTGCAGTTGAATTTTGTTTAATAGTCCAAGAACGAACCTCTTTTACACCAGCTGTGAAATAGCTCATAAGTCCAAGTTTCTCAAAACCTTTATGGATGATCTGTTCAAGTCCTGACTCTTCAACACCTAACTCATCAAGAAATTCTTTAGCTTCATCTTCTTCAAGGCCAATTAGCTCTTCTTCTACTTTTGCACAGAGTTTAATAAGTTCACAGTTGTTTTTTTCTGCATGTTCACGGAGTGCTTTTACATATTCGTTGTCTTCTAAAAGACCATCTTCATCTGTATTAGCCCCGTACATAATCTCTTTATCTGTTAAAAAACGGACTTCACGAGCGAGTTGTTTATACTCATCACTATCAGCTTTTTCAAAATTTCTTGCTAAGTTACCTTCTCCGAGAAACTCTAAAAGTTCTTCTGCTATTTCAAGTGTGCTTTTGATACTTTTGTCTGCTTTTGCTTGTTTTTTGAGTCTCTCTATTCTGTTCGCGAGAACTTCAATATCTGCAAGAATCAGTTCTCCTTCAATGATTTCAACATCACGAAGCGGATCGATACTACCTTCGTTGTGAACGATGTTTTCATCTTCAAAACAACGAACGATCTGTAAAATTACTTCTGTTTCACGAATATTTGAAAGAAACTTATTTCCAAGACCTTCACCTTGCGAAGCTCCTTTAACAAGTCCCGCAATATCAACAAAATCAAGCGTAGAGTATTGGATACGTTCAGGATTTACAATTTTTGCAAGTTCATGTAGTCTTTTATCTGGTACAGGAACAACTGCCTTGTTTGGCTCAATAGTACAAAACGGATAGTTTGCCGCCTCCGCATTTTGTGCTTTTGTTAATGCATTAAAAGTTGTTGATTTACCGACATTTGGAAGTCCTACTAAGCCTATTGCTAATCCCATAATTATCCTTTAAAAGTTTTTTGCAATTATAACGAAGTAAAGTTAAAATAGACTCTTTTAATCTTTAAGTTGCATATGTATTTTTTTAAAGGCTTCAAAGTTTTTTGAAAAGAGATCAACAATCTTTGGTTCAAAAATAGATCCACTGTTCTGTTGAATAAATGTAAGTGCTTTTTCATAACTCCATGCATCTTTATAGACGCGTTTATGAGTGAGAGCATCAAAAATATCTGCTAAAATAACTATACGTCCTGCAATATCAATCTCTTCTCCTCTCAAGCCATTAGGATATCCACTGCCGTCCCAACGTTCATGATGCTCTTTTGAAATAGTTGCAGCCATTTTAAAAATAGGTTTATGAGAATCTTTGAAAATTTCATATCCTTTCATGGCATGCCCTTTCATAATTTCCCATTCTTTGTCTGTTAATGGACCGGATTTATGTAGAATTTCATCAGGGACAGCAGCTTTACCTGCATCATGAAGAGGCGCTGCTTTGTATATGAGAGTAACTTCTTCTTCATTTAAACCATAAAGTTCTGCAAGAAGTTTTGAAAATTCAGCTACACGTAAAACATGTTTTCCTGTATCATCATCTTTTGCCTCTAATATTGCAGCAACAGTTACTATCATTTCATCTTGTGTGAGTTCTAGTTCTTCATTGAGTGCTTTAATATCTTGTAAACCTTTTTTTACTTTGGCTTCTAAGTTATGTTGATAATCTAAAAGCTCAAGATGCGTTTTTACTCTTGCTACAACTTCTTCACTGGCATAAGGTTTAATGATATAGTCTATACCTCCAAGATTAAAAGCAGTTATTTTTGATTCAAGATCATTGAGTGCACTAATAAACATAATAGGGATAGAGGCTGTTTTTTGATCAGCTTTTAATTTTTTGCAAACTTCAAAACCATTCATATGAGGCATATTAATATCTAAAATAATGAGATCCGGATGTTTTGCTGCAATACTCAGTAGGGCAGTAGGACCATCAAGAGAGTTTCTGAGCTTATAACCCTCTTTTTCTAAAAAACTATTGAGTAATTTAATATTTTCTATTTTGTCATCGACAATAAGTATCTCTTTTGGTTCTAACATTATTTTTTTCCTTACTTGAGTTGATACTTTATACCAAAAGCAATAGAGGGAGCCATCTCCCTGTATTGCGAAGTATAAAAATAAAAGTTTCTTTTATTATATGTTTTATTGAAAATACCTAAAAGATTATATCCATACAATGAAAGTGTTGTTTTTTTATTTATATTCCATATTAAAGAACTATTGTAGTACATACTCTCTTTAAAAGCTCTTGTATGCCCATCTTTATAATAAGGGAGTTGATAGAGAAGTCTTTCTTTTGTACTGTTTATAGACTTGTTATAGTTTGCCATATCTATAGCACCGGGCATACCCCAAAAAATTCGTAGAGAGTTTATCCATTTAATGTTTTTACGAAATTGATAATTAAGCCGTACTTTTGTAATGTTGTTATTCCAATTTGCAAAATCATCCCCGTATCCATAAGGCATTGCAGAAATATTTTGTACTTTTGTTTGTGAGTTTGCCAATTCAAATTTGGAGAGCTTAGTATAACTGTGTGAAAGATTGACAAAGAGTTTCTCTTTTTTGTAACTGAGTTGAATTTCTGCTCCATAGGAGTCTACTTTCCCTAGCGTTGTTGTTTTGTCTTGTGTCGAGTTGTAGGCTATCACTTCATGTTCATTATAAAAAGAGGAGAAGTCTAGTTGAAAATTTCGCATATATTTTGTATAAATAGCCTCATAGGTATCTATCTCTTCGACATTGTCTTTTTTACTTTGTGCATTATTACTTTGATAGAGCTCTGCTTCATCACTATATCTATTGGATCGTACCCAGTTTAATTTAAATACATCTCTGTTTTCAATATTGTAAATAAAGCTTAGACGAGGAGAATTGATCCAGCGAAGATGTGTATGTTTATCGGTACGGAAACCTGCAAACATTGTCAATCGATCTGTAAAATGTCTTTGATACTCTCCAAAGAGAGAAAATAGTGTTGTATTCCATTGTTGTTTTGAAAGATTCTTATTTATATAAGAGTACTCTTTAAAACCTATATCGGAAGGTTTTCCAAACCAATTGTAGTTATATTCACTTCCAAAAGCAAAGAGGTTTGAAGTGTTGTAGTTGTAGCTTGCATCTATTTTTGCAATAATATTGTCTTCTCTCCATGCTTTTATTCCTAATGAAGTAGAATTAGGTGGTGCATAATAGGTGTAGAGACTGCTTCTTTGGTAACTTAAATCGTAATTTATCTTGAAATTTGTATGGAGTCGTTGTCTATATTGGGTAAAGAGTGTAAGTTGCTGATTTTGAGTTCCTGTATGCCGATATGTAGGTGCATTTCTTTTTGTAATGTATTGAAAAATATTTTGTTCTGCAGGTGTCTCTTGTGAACTCTGTGTAAATCGTATCCATGCTTGAAAATTTCTACTGGTAATTTGTAGATGAAGTTTATGACGTATATCATTGTGAAAAGATGCACCGTCATTTGTTGTAAGAAAAGGGTATGGTTCGTCTGCTTGTGTTCTGATATTGCTGTTCCAAGGATAGGGACCATTATAATCAAAAGCAAACTGCATAGGTGATTTTGCATTATTCGTACCATCTGCCTGATCAATACCATAGTAAAAATAGAGATCAACATTATCAAATACTCTTCTGCTATAACTTATTTGTGCCATTGCAAATTTATCATAAAAGCCTGCTTTTGCTGATATTTCTATACCTCTTTTATTACTCCCGTTAAAAGTTTCTATATTGATGACACCGGAAATAGCACCTGTTCCATAAATTGGTGAACCAGGGCCTGTAATAATAGTTATTTTTTTAATATCTCCAAGCATGGAAAACCAACGTTCAGTTAAAGCCCCTCCGTCACTTGTTTTTATATTCATAACTCTATTATTTACAAGAAGGAGTATTTTATTATTGCGATCACTGGTACTTCCTCGCATTCCCATTTGTGAGCCATATACTTTATACATATATGCAAAGGAGGGAACATAAATTTCAAGAAGTTCATCAAGATTTTTTGCTCCTGACTCTAAAATATCTTTTTGTGTAATAATAGTTACGGTAGCAGGTGTGTCTTGGGATGTTGTTTCTGTAAGTGAAGCATTAGTATTAGTGACCATGATTTGAGTCAGATCTTCTAAGTTGAGATCAAGCAGATTTTGTGCCTGTATTTGGGAGATGAGAAGAGTGGCAACTGCTATAATTTTGTTCATTAATGACAACCAAGAATATTTTTTTATCAATTTTATCATAAAATCGTTATTATTGTTGTTATAATAGCGTAAAAATTAGGGAAAAAATAGTGAAGTTACGTATTGTATTTATTTGGAGTATTGCTTTAGTTATTTCATTGTCAGCAAAACCTTTAATCAGTACTCAAGAAGATCTTGATGCTGCTTTTATATTTCTTATTAGTAAAAATACGACTTGGCCAGATGAGGAAAAACTACATAGTTTTAATATTGCTATTCTTGGTCATAATAGAAAACTTTTAGAGGCTTTTAAACGACTTACAAAAGGTTTGGAGCTGAAAAAACATACTATCTCTATACAATTACATTCACTCTACCAAATTCAACAATCATATAATAGATTTCAAGTCATATTTGTCCCTAAAAGCTATAGTGAAGAGCTTCCTTCTTTATTCTATACTATTGCAAGCACTGCACCTATCCTTATTATTAGTAAAGATTCTCAAAGTGATGGTCCCTATATGATTAATCTTTATGAAGATAAATTCGATAAAATTAATATTCAGTTAAATTTGGCGACGATTCATCAACATCAATTGAGTGTTAGTGATGAGATTATTCTTGCCGGTGGTAAAAAAGTTGGTATTAGCAAACTTTTTGAAAGTTCAATACGGGCATTAAAAAGACAAGAGATAAGTTATAAAAAATATTTAGAACAAAATAGATTACTCCAACAAGAGATTATTCATTATAAGAAAAGTGTTATAGAACTACAAAGCACAATGCATACATTACGGAAAGAGATTGTTTCTCGAGAGGATGAATTGACGAGAAAACTTACAAAAATCAATAAAAAAGATCAAGAACTTGCACTCATTATAACAAGTCTTAAAAAAGAGAAGAGGGTTCTCCTTAACAAACAAAGAAAACTGAAAGCTTTGCAACATGAGTATAACAGTTTAAAAAACAGTTTGCAAGTACAAAAAAAATTAATGCAAGAGCAACAGAAAATTTTACAAAAAAAAGAGCAGATTGTTGAAAAAAAACAAAAAGAAATTAAACTTTTAGATGAAAAAATTGAAAAACAGCATCGTATGCTTGTCGATAAAGTACAAACTATACAACAGCAGGGAATGGTGCTTTACTTACTTATAATTATTGTAGTTCTTATGATTCTTTTCGCTATTTATTTTTACAGTACAAAAAACAAATATAAATCTTTAAGTCATGAGTTGGCTGTAGCAAAAGAGAGTGCAGAGTATGCAAATCATTCAAAATCTGTTTTTTTAGCCAATATGTCTCATGAACTAAGAACACCGTTAAATGCAATTTTGGGTTTTTCACAGCTATTAAAAAAAGATAGTGCTATTTCAAAAGCAAATAAAAAAACGATTGCTTCCATTTATAGAGCAGGTTCATTTCTACTTGTTTTAATTAATGATGTTTTAGATCTCTCTCGTATTGAAGCGGGGAAGCTTATATTACATGAAGAGGCTACAAATATTAAACAGATGCTCTCAGATATTTTTTCATTTGTACATTCGAGAGCAGAGCAAAAGGGGATGAAGATCTCTATTCATCTTGATCATGCATTGCCGAATTGTGTTTTACTTGATGGTGACAAGTTACGTCAAATTATTTTAAATTATTTAACAAATGCTATTAAATACTCTGACCATGGTACGATTGTACTCTCTATAAAAGCACAAGATGAAACACTGTTTATATCTGTCAAAGATGAAGGCTATGGAATTAAAAAAGATGAGGTAGAAGATGTCTTTAAGCCTTTTGTTCAGGTAGGTGATGCAAGTGAACATACAGGTACAGGACTTGGGCTTACAATTACCCAAAAATATGCACAGAGTATGGGTGGTGATGTTCGTGTTGAGAGTCAATATGGTAAAGGCAGTATCTTCTATGCTCATGTGAAATATACTCCGTGTTCAAGTACGCAAACACCAAAGCATGAGCATTTAGGTGAAATTATAGCTATAGAATCAAATCATCCTATTAGGGTTTTAATTGTTGATGATAAAGCGGACAATAGAGAATTACTTGCAACTATTTTAAATAAGAAAGGTATTGAAGTTTCTGTAGCTAAAAATGGAAAAGAGGCACTTGAACACTTTAAAAAGTACCATCCTGATATGATTTGGATGGATAGAAAAATGCCTTTAATGGACGGAGAAAAAGCAACACGTGCAATACGCCATTTAGAGGGAGGAAAAAAAGTTATAATTATTGGTATTACAGCAAGTATTTTTAAAGAAGATGAAGAAAAATTGCTTGCAAGTGGTATGAATGAATTAGTTTTAAAACCTTATAATGTAGATAAAATTTATAAAATTATGCATAAATATTTTCAAAGTGTTCTCTATATTTATAGTGATGAAAATATAGAAACAGAGAGTGAATTTAATTTTTCCTATGAGAAATTTACAAAACTTTTAAAAAATTGTGACAGAGAAGTTTTACAAGAACTTTATGATAAAACACTCTTGCTTGATAATGAAGAGATTGTAAAAGTAATTCAAAAAATAGAGGAGAATAAAGAACCTGCACTGGCAGAAATATTATATTATCTTGTTGATGAAATGCAATATAATGTTATTATGAAACATCTTTCAGAGATCTTAGGTGTTGACAAAACTTAACGTTTAATTAATACTTTTATGGGATAATACTTTAAATATTACAAGGAGTTTTTATGAAATATACAATAGTTGCAATGATAGCTATTTTAGGTACAACGACACTTTTTGCTGCAAATGATGCAGAGAAAATTTTTGATAATAAATGTAACATGTGCCATATTAAAACAAGACCACAGCACCACTCTAATTTGGTAGCCCCTCCAATAATGGGTGTTTTATATCATGTAAAACAAGCTTATTCAAATAAAAAAGATGCTGTTGCTTTTATAGTAGATTATGTACGCGAACCGAGTAAATCAAAGGCACTCTGTATGCCGCAAAAGATTAAACATTTTGGTCTTATGCCTTCACAAAAAGCAAATATCTCAAAAGAAGATCTGCAAAAAGTTGCATCTTGGCTCTATGATACATATCCACCGGCTAACTTTAAACATAAAGGTATGCGTCATTAAGAAGTCCCTAGAGGACTTCTTCTCTTATTTCTTTTACCGCTTCTACCATGTTTTTTAAACTCGGTTTTACCTCTTCCCATTTTCTCGTTTTTAATCCACAGTCTGGATTTATCCAGAGTTGTTCTTTAGGCAATACTTCTAAAAGAGCGTGAATTTGTTGTACAATTTCATCAACTGACGGAATACGTGGTGAGTGAATATCATAAACACCAGGGCCAACCTCTTGTTTATAGTCAACTTTTGCAAAGATTTTAAGCAGTTCATTCCCGCTTCTTGCTGTCTCTATGGAGATCACATCTGCATCCATAGCTTCAATTGTTGCGATAATATCGTTAAACTCACTATAACACATATGTGTATGGATCTGTGTCTCTTTTTTGGCAGAACTTACGGAGAGTTTAAAGTCTCGTACAGCCCAATCTTCATATGTTTTTACTTTAGAATTTCTAAGTGGATACCCCTCTTTAAATGCTGCTTCATCCACCTGAATAATCTTGATACCTGCATTTTGCAGATCATCAACTTCATCTTGTATGGCAAGTGCAATTTGTTTGCTTACTTCACTTCTAGCCATATCATCACGAACAAATGACCAGTTTAGAATGGTTACGGGACCTGTCAGCATTCCTTTCATAATTTTGTCTGTTTTACTCTGCGCATAGGTGATCCAATCAACTGTCATTGTTTGTGGACGACTGATATCACCATAGATAAAAGGAGGTTTTACACAACGGCTTCCATAACTCTGTACCCAACCATTTTGGCTAAATCCATACCCTTGAAGTTGCTCACCAAAGTACTCTACCATATCATTTCTCTCAGGCTCACCATGGACAAGTATTTCTAGTCCACACTCCTCTTGAAATGCTACACAATCATCAATATAGTTTTTCATCTCTTTGGTGTAAGCAGCCTCTGTAAGATTACCATTTTTAAATTCGCGTCTTGCATGACGAACTTCAGGAGTCTGTGGAAACGAACCGATCGTAGTTGTTGCAAGCTCTTTATAGCCTAAAAGCTCTTTTTGAATTTTGATACGCTCTTCATAAGCGCCGTCACGTTCTAGTTTTGTGATTGTAGCAGTGCGTTGTTGCACTTTTTCATCATGAATACGTTTTGAAGTTCTACGTGAGATATTTGCCTCTTTATTTGCACTAAGGAGCTCTTTTTGTGCATCATTAAGTGATGCCTCTCCATCTGTAAATATTTTTGAAATCAGAGCTATCTCATCTAACTTTTCAACGGCATATGCCAACCAATTTTTAATTTCATTATCCATTTTCTTTTCATACTTAAGCGTGAATGGAACATGCAGTAGTGATGAAGATGAACTTACAAAAATTTTCTCTTTTGAAACACTCTGTGCAATCTTTTGAAGTTTAGTAAGTGTTGCATCTATATCAGTTTTGTATATGTTTCTTCCATCAACAACACCGGCAATCAGAACTTTGTTTGATTTTGCAATAATATCTAGTGATTTGTAATTCTCCTCTCCATATAAAAAGTCAACTCCAAGTGCCCATACAGGTGTGTTTACAAGGATTTTAGTCGCTTCATTTGAGTGTTCAAAGTAAGTCACTACTGCTATTTTAATATTGTTTGATATGAGTGCGAGTTTATCATATGTCGGCTTGATAAGTGAGAGTACTTTGGTATCTAAATCTTTTACAAAAATAGGCTCATCAATTTGTACGACTATTTCATCATCAAGCTTTGCTATCTCTGCTAAAAGCTCTTCATAAAGTGGTAAAAGTTTTGCATAGAACTCATAAACATCACCACCATCAGCTCTTTTTGAAAGACCTAAATAAGTAAGTGGACCTATAAGATTGATCTTTGTTTTAAGACCTGCTTCTTTTGCCTCCTTATACTCATTAATGAGTTTGTCGGCATTGAGTTTGAATGTTGTGTTTTTAGAGAGTTCAGGAACGATATAGTGATAGTTTGTATTGAACCATTTTGTCATTTCACAAGCTGTTGCTTCTTTGTTTCCTCTTGCCATTGCAAAGTAGAGTGCTTCATCACAAAGCCCTGTAAAACGTTCAGGTATAACACCAAATAAAACAGAAGTATCAAGCATATTATCATAGAGTGAAAAATCATTTGAACTGATATGCTCTATGCCTGCATCTTTTTGGTATGCCCAGTGTCTCTTTTTTAACTCACTTGCAACTTTTGTAACTTCGCTAAAGTCACTTTTACCACTCCAGTAACTCTCTAGCGCAAACTTTAGTTCTCTTTGCTCACCGATTCTTGGAAATCCTACTACATAACTATTTTTTGACATGACAATATCCTTTGTTTTATCTCATTTTTGAGAAATATTTATCTGTTATACAGATAAAAAAGGGCTAAAAATTGGACACTATTAGCCCTAAGCCTGATTTAAAGGCAACATTTTTTATGATGATAGTAAATTCTAAAAAGAATTTTAAATTAAAGGGATATTGAAAGAGGAGGGTGAACACCACTACGACGAAATGCAAAACATACAGTATAGTATGGGCATCTTGGAATGTAGTGGTTGAGTAAAATCATCAGTTTTGATTTTATAGTAAAAAAGAGATGACAATGGCATGGTTTTGAGTTATTTTGCAGTGCTTGTTTGGTAGCAGCAAAGAGTTTATTGAGTGCCATTATCTTCTCCTTTATAGATTTTTTGAAATTATATCAAACTATTTTATACTTTTGGCAAACTGCGTTAAAAAACGTACTCCTGCACCTGTAGCACCATAAACATTTACATCCCATGGACTCTCTGTATAAGCAGAACCTGCAATGTCAAAATGGAGCCATTTGTTTTTATTTTCTTCTTTAATGAAATTATCTAAAAAGAGTCCTGCTGTAATAGCTCCACCATATGGTTTGTTTGAGATATTACAGATATCTGCGATCTCACTTTTGAGCTGTTTTTTAAGGTGTTTGTTAAATGGAAGGGTTGCTGTAAGCTCACCTGCTTTACGAGAAGCTTTTCCAAGATCATGTTTAAGTTTACTTGAGTGACCCATTACTCCTGTTGTGTATTGACCAAGTGCTACCATACACGCACCTGTAAGTGTTGCAAAGTCAAAAAGGTAGTCTGGTTTTGTTTTCTCTTGTGCATAATCAAGAACATCAGCAAGTACCAAGCGACCCTCTGCATCAGTGTTACGTACTTCAATAGTATCGCCTTTTCTTGAGACTAAAACATCATCTGGTTTATAAGCATCACCACCGATCATATTTTCAACTGCACCGACAAAAGCGTGTACTTCAATGTCAAGTTTTAACTCACTGATAGCTTTGATAATACCAAGCACCGCACAAGCTCCAGCTTTATCCATCTTCATTGTAACCATACTTGTAGCTGGTTTTAAGCTAAGTCCACCACTATCATATGTGAGGCCTTTTCCTACAAGTGAGAGGATTTTTTTGGCATTTTTTGGTTTGTATGTAAGGTGAATGAGTTTTGAGTCATGACGAGAAGCACGGCCCACTGCAAGCATTGCAGTACACTTCTCACGTTTGAGTTCACGTTTACCTAATATATCACACTCTAAACCATTTTCACGAGCTAGTTTTTTAGCAACTTTTGCCATTACTTCAGGGTACATGTCATCTGGTGCAGTGTTTACGATATCACGTGTAAAACATGTTGCTTCAGAGATAATAATAGCCTCTTCAAAAAGTGCAGTAAGTTCTGCTACATTATCACAAGTAAGATAGATGTTTTTAATCTTTGGTTTTTTTGCTTTTGATTTATAGTCATTAAATTCGTATCCACCAAGAACAAAACCTTCAATAAGTGCTTGTATATTTTTTTTGTTTACATCAACTGAAAGTGATTTGTAGTCATAGTTTTTAATTGATTTTGCAACAGAAGCTGCTGCTGTACGAAGATTTTCTTCAGTATGATCTTCAAGACCACAGAAGAGAAGTGATTTTCCATGCATTGGAGCAAGGGAATCTTGTTCTGCTTTAAAGCCTGCTTTTTTTAGTGTTTTTTTAAATTTTGCCTTTTCAAGACGATCTTTGGTAATAAGTTTGAGTGTTAAATTATTTTTTGCATCAAATGCTTTTGTATTGATAAGTTGTATATTCATTGATTGTTCCATTTTGTAATTTATTTTTTATATAATAACAAAATATTAGAAACAGAGAGAAATTTACTCTCTAAAAAAATAATTTATGCTAGAATCTTTCTTATGACAGTTAAACAGATTTTAATTATAGAAATTAATGAAGAAAACTATACAACTTTAGATAAACTCTTAAAAAAAGCAGCGTGCCTCTGTACACCTGTTTTGGATAGTGAGAGTTTTAAAGCACTTGAAACCAATGATGACTTTGATCTTATTGTTGTTAATGCAAATATAAGTTATGCTTCTATCAATGATATTATTCATTTTGCGCACAATAACAGAGAATTACCACTTCCTGTTATCTATATAGATAGTGCAAAAGAACATAATAAAAAATTGCTTGAAGATGCTTTTAAAGCCGGTGCATCGGAATATATAAAAAAACCTTTTGATTCAAAAGAGATTTTAGCCCGTATTAATTATCATAGTGAGCAACTTGATACTTTACGAAATTATAAGCAACGTCTCGACAAATTAGCTAATTTAGCAACAATTGATCAACTTTCAAAATCAACATCAAAAATGCATATGCAGGCAATTTTGAAGCATCAACTTAATAATTTCAAGCGTTATAAGACAGAGACTTCTGTGATCTATCTCAGTTTGTTAAATATCGATAAATTAGTAGGTACTTTTGGTTTGGAAAAAGGAGAACAGGTTATTGCCCAGTTTTCAAAAGTTCTTAAAGAATCTATACGAAAATCGGATGTTTTAGGACGTTGGGCTGGTTCGGAGTTTATCATTTTGTTAACAAATACAAGTCTGAGTGCTTCTGAATATCTGGCAAAAAAACTTAAAACGAAACTTTCAGCTATAGAAATTATGAAAGGTATTAAACCAGATCTTGCAATGGGTGTTACAACATTTTTAGATGAAGATGATGAAGTACAAGAAATTATAGAAAGAGCAAAATATGCTCTCAAAGAGGCTAAAAAGCAGACCTATGGTAAGGTGCAAATAGCCTGACTTTTTAATTAAAGTGGAGTAAATCTTTGGCTTGGATCATATCTTTATCGCCACGTCCTGAAAGATTAACAATAATGAGTTTATCTTTAATATTTGGCAGTTTTTTAAGATAAGCCACTGCATGCGAAGATTCAAATGCAGGAATAATTCCCTCTTTTTGACTCAGCCATACAAAGGCATCAAGAGCCTCTTTATCTGTAATGTAGTCGTAGGTTACAGACTTGTTGTCATTATGAAAAGCGTGTTCAGGACCTATTCCCGGATAATCAAGTCCGGCAGAGATAGAGTGTGCCTCTAAAATTTGACCATCTTCATCTTGAAGAAGGTAACTCATCTGTCCATGTAGTACTCCCGGACGACCTTTTTTAAGGCTACAGCCGTTTTTATCATCGATCCCAAGACCACCTGCTTCAATACCAATACACTCAACGGCTTCATCTTCTAAAAAGTGTTGAAACATTCCAATAGCATTACTTCCACCACCAATACAAGCGATGATGTGATCAGGAAGACGATTCTCTTTTTCCAAAATCTGTTGGCGAGCTTCCCAACCGATGATAGCTTGAAAATCTCTTACCATCATAGGGTAGGGGTGTGGTCCTGCTACTGTTCCGATGATATAAAAAGTATCGCGTGCATTGGTTACCCAGTGGCGAATAGCATCATTCATAGCATCTTTAAGTGTTTTACTTCCACTCTCTACTGAATTTACTTTTGCACCAAGGAGTTTCATCCGAAAAACATTCAGTTCCTGACGTTCAACATCTTTTGCACCCATAAAGATCTCACACTCTAAACCAAGGAGTGCTGCAATGGTAGCTGTTGCTACACCATGCTGTCCGGCACCGGTTTCAGCAATTACTTTTTTGTATCCAAGACGTTTAGCCATAAGACCCTGTGCAATTACATTGTTGACTTTATGTGCTCCCGTATGGTTGAGATCTTCACGTTTTAAGTAGATCTTTGCACCAAGCTCTTTAGAGATATTTGCAGCATAGTAGAGTGGTGAAGGGCGACCGACATAATCTTTGAGATAGTAGTCAACTTCTGCCCAAAAATCTTTGTCAAAACGAATTTTATCATACTCTTGGCGCAGTTTTAAAAGTGCTGGCATAAGTGTTTCTGGGACATAACGTCCACCAAAAATTCCAAAGTGTCCGTTTTCATCGGGATCAAATTTTGAAGGAGTCGGAATATACATTACTGAACCTCTATAAGTGAATAAACGTCTGTTTTTTCTTTTAATTTTTCTATGCCGTCTAAAAATGTTAGACCAATAACAAAACAGCACTCAACACACTTCGCACCTGTTTGATTGACAAGGGTTGCCGCGGCATTTGCAGTCCCACCGGTAGCTATTAAGTCATCAATAAGAAGAACTCGAGCTCCCTCCTTTTCTCCAAAAGCATCGATGTGAACTTCGATCTCATCAACACCATACTCTAAAGCATATTTTTCGCTGATCGTTGTATAAGGCAGTTTCCCTTTTTTACGAATTGGAACAAAGCCAATGCCAAGCATTTGTGCAAGAGCCGCACCAAAAATAAAGCCTCTTGCATCAATTCCTGCAATATACTCTAAATTGTACTCTTTGTAGCGTTGATAGAGATGGTTCATTAAAACACCATAGGCCTCTTTGTTATTGAGCAGTGTTGTGATATCTTTAAAAACAATTCCCGGTTTTGGAAAATCTTTTATATCACGAATAGAACTCTCTATAATCTCTTTTTCTGTTTGTGTCAGTGTTAGCATTTTTTTATCCTTATAGCAGTGCATCAATACGACTCTCTAATGCTTTGATTTTTGCATTGAGACGATCAACCTCTTGTCTGTGTTTGGAGTTTCTCTGTTTGAGAACTTTAAGCTCATTTCTGAGTTTACTGAGCTCTTCTGTTAAAATATCAACATTGCCAAGGGCACGTTGGAGTTGGATTTGATATTTTCGGATCAGGATCTCTGCTTCTTGAAGGGTTAGTTTCATTAGATCATTGCTTCTTTGTTCTTTGTTTGTAATGCTTTTAAAATAGAACATTTTCACAAAGAGGTAGATAGAAACAATAGAAAGGATTGTAAGCAGTGACCATTCCCAAAACATATCTATACAGCCTCTATCTTCTCAACTCTTTGAATGTGTCTTCCACCTTCAAAACCATTTGCAAGCCATGCATCAATAATAGACTCGGCAACACCTTTGCCGACAATACGTTCACCGAAACACAATATATTTGCATCATTGTGTTCACGAGCAACCATTGCCGTATAGGCATCATGACAGAGTGCTGCACGAATACCATGGTGTTTGTTTGCTGCCATACTCATTCCAATACCACTGCCGCAAATTAAAATCCCCTGAGCATCACTGTTCTCAATAACGGCACGGGCAACTTTGTGTGCATAATCAGGATAGTCAACTCTATCTTTGCTGTATGGTCCAAAATCTTCTACTTCATGCCCTTTTGAGCGTAAAAGCTCTACTGTCCAATCTTTAAGATCAACGCCGGCGTGATCGGTTGCTATGTAAAATTTCATATTCTCTCCTTAAGATAATAATAGGTTTATAATAAACTGTACGGGCATAAAAAGCACATATTGATTGAGTGGTGTCATTAAAAGCACAAGGACAATCAACATACCATATCGTTCATATTTATAGTAAAACTCTGCTACTGAACGTATATTGTATTTTAGCGCAAGGTGCATTAAAAAATGACCACCGTCAAATTGTGGAATAGGAAGCAGGTTAAAGACTCCTAAAACAATGTTAATAATAAGCAGTTGATAGACAAAAATATAGAAGAAAATATATGGAATCGAGTCAACTGTTGTCGGTGCACTCATAGCAGTTAGAGCAATGGCAGCAAAAGCTCCAAGTGTAAAGTTATAGACAATACCTGCAAGATCAACTTGCATAGCAGCATTATATCCACCTCGTTGAATTACTTTATACATATCAATAGGTACCGGTTTTGCCCAACCAAAGAGGATACCTCCACTTGTTCCTAAAAGAAGTGGCACAAAGTAGAGAAGAGCAGGAACAATAATAGTACCGACAAGATCAATGTGTGAGAGGGGATTGAGTGTGAGCCGACCTGCATTTTTTGCAGTATCGTCACCATACATATGAGCAACCCAACCATGCATAATTTCATGTCCGATAATGGCAATAGCTAATGCTAAAACAGCGGCAATTATTTTTAATATATCAAGTAAGTCCATAATACTCTTTATCTTCTCTTTCTCTCTCTTGTATAGCCTTTTTTAAATGAGAAGGCTCTTCTAAATCGTGTGGAGTTTTTCCGATACGATCCCAACGTACTTTCCAGTTTTTATCAATAGAAAAGTAAATAAACCATGGTGTCCCTTCTATATTTTCATATGGAACACTTCCCCAAAAACGACTATCATTTGAGTGATCACGATTATCACCCATCATAAAGTAGTGATCTTTTTCTACTTTAATAGGATTCATATAAAAAATTTGTATAGGATAGCGTCCGTTATTGATAATTTTTGGATCGTGATGAATACCGGGATGAATTTTCATATAAGGGTTTTCAACCCAGAGTTTACCATCAAGGCGTGCAATTTTATAACCTTTATAATGTTCTTTAATCCACGTATCCCCTTCATGAGGATGTAAAAAAAGATTTTTTTCTGCAACAAAGATCTCATCACCCGGAAGACCGACACAACGTTTTACAAAGTGTTGTTTGATATTACCAGGATAGCGGAAAATTACAATATCACCACGTTTAGGTTTGTCTCCGTCAATAATTTTTAGTGTTTTACTCCATGGAATAACAGGAATCTCTAAAAATGGAATATATGGCATTGGTACACCATAAGCAAATTTTTTGGCAAAGAGATGATCACCAATGAGAAGAGAGTCTTTCATACTGCCACTGGGAATTCTAAAAGCCTGAGCAACAAAAAAGATGATAAAAAGGACAATGACAATAGTCCCTGTCCATGAATTTGACCATTTATAGGCTTTGTGTAGAAAGTTTTTCATTAATTGCTCTTTTGTGCATTTAATTTTGCAGCTTTTAAAGTGTTGCTTAAAAGCATAGCAATTGTCATCGGTCCAACACCTCCAGGAACAGGCGTAATATAAGAGCATTTTTTACTTACGTTTTCAAAATCGACATCACCAACTAGTTTGCCGTTGTCTGCACGGTTGATTCCGATGTCAATGATAATTGCACCTTCTTTAACCATATCTTCTTTAATAAGGTTAATAACACCAACACCTACTAAGATAATGTCAGCCTGAAGTGTATGTTTTTTGAGATCATCTGTGAAGATATGACAAACTTCAACAGTTGCATCTGCATTTAATAGAAGTGATGCCATAGGTTTTCCTACAATATTAGAAGCACCGACAACACAGCAGTTTTTTCCCTTGACATCAATATTATACTCAGCTAAAAGTTCCATAACACCAAGCGGAGTACAAGGAACAAAGCCATCAAGATTTGTCACCAAACGACCAACATTATATGGATGGAAACCATCAACATCTTTTGCCGGATCAACAAGTTCTAAAATTTTAGTCGTATCAATTTGTGGAGGAAGAGGGAGTTGTACTAAAATTCCATCAATATTTGGGTTTTGATTCATCATGGTAATGGTGTTTTCAATAGCCTCTTGTGAAATATCTTCAGGCATCTCATGAGAAACTGAATAAAATCCAACACGATCGCAGGCTTTTTTCTTCATACTTACATAGGCTTGACTTGCAGGATCACTTCCAACAAGAATTACTGCCAAACCGGGAGTTCGTCCGCTTTTTTCTTTTAATTCAACAACTTCAGAAGCAACATTTTTTTCTATTTTTTGAGCAAGAGCTTTACCGTCAAGAATCTGCATTTAAACCTCGTAAATAATATTTTTGTTATTATACCTTTTTAAAATAATATTGGGATAATAATGCGATTTTTTTTATTTTTATTAACAACACTACCTCTTTTTGCTGAAACAAGTTTTATAACCGAGTCTGAATATGCACAGCAACTCTATAATAATCCAAGAGGAATTGCCTGTGGATTATGTCATGGCGAGAGAGGTGAAGGAAAAGTTATTGCAAAATACAAACATAAAAACAAGTTAAAAGTTTTTGTTGGTCCTGCTATTAATCAGGTTAAATATAATGAATTTTATAGAGCATTAAATAGCCGTAAAAAGGGTATGCCTCGCTACTATTTGACTGCTTCTGAAATTAGAGCACTCTATTTTTATCTGCATCAATATGACAAGAAGAGAGAATCTGATGATAAATGAGATAGTAAAAGCTTATGAACAAAGGGATCTGGAAGCTTTAGATGCTTGTGCAAAACCGACATTTAGAAAACTCAATAAAAAGCAAAATTTTTCTGCACCTTTAATGCTTTCGGCAAATAAAATAAAGCATTTGATGAAGATAGAATCATTGCAAGCAGATGCAATTATGATCAACCTTGAAGATGGTGTATCCAAAGAGGAAAAACCTTTTGCTCTTGTTTTGGCCGCTATTTTTTTAAGTCGTCTTCAAGAGTGTGATAAAAAACTTATTGTTCGTGTTAATGCTCTTGATGCAGGCGGGTATGAAGAGATTACCTACCTGAACCAATTTATGCCTGATGCTATTCGTGTTCCAAAAATTAAAGATGAAAAAGAGGTACGCAATATATTGCACCTTCTCAATGAAGAGATAGAGTTGCATCTCTCTATTGAGACAGCTTCTGCATGGCATCAACTCTCCACGTTAGCTGTCAATAGAAGGGTGACAACATTTTATCTTGGAGCTTTAGATCTGTTTGCTGATATGGGATTACCGCAGAGCCTTATTGAGTTGAATAATCCGACAATGCACTATATGCTTTCTCACTTTTTGGTAACTTCCCGTGCCATGGGTGTCAAACCTGTCTCTTTTGTTTTTCAGGAGTATCAGGATCTCGATGCTTTTAAAGAGTGGCTTGCACTGGAACATCGAATGGGATATGATGCAAAAGGGTGTATCTCTCCAAAACAGGTAGAACTTGTACGAAAGATCTTTGTCAATAAAGAAGAAGAGATAAAACGAGCAAAAGTGATTGTAAAGCTTTTTGAGATGCATAGAGATGAGGGGATAACGGGCTTTAGTGATGAGGAGTATGGCTTTATCGATGAGCCAATCTATAAAGGAGCGCTAAAGCTCCTTGAAAATGAAAAGTGATCTACTTTCCAATAGCGTGGTACATATTTGCCAAGGCATCATAGTAGTTGTAGTACTCAATGACCAAAGATGATTTTGCATCAATATAGCTTTGGCGCGCCTGTTGGAGTTCTATATAGTCTGAAAGACCGTTTTCATACCGTTTTTGCGCCTGTGTAAACTTCTCTTTTGATGCTTGAAGCAAAGCTTCAGAGAGTTCAACTCTGTCTTTGGACTCATGTAGATTTATTGAAGCTTCTGTCACCTCTTTTTTAATCTGTAGTTTTAAAAACTCAAGTCGTGCCGCAGAGATGTTGTCTCGAATAATTTGCTCTTGAATAAAGGCTTTGCTTGCCCCTCCCTGATAGAGGTTCCAATCTAAACTCAATGTTGCCTGCCATGTGTTTTTCGGCAAAAAAGTATTGAGAGAATCAGCCTCAAGCCTTGAATAGTTTCCACTGAGATATAACGATGGATAGTACTCTGACTTGGCAACTCTGATATGCTCTTTTGATGCTTTTTTCTCTGCAATCAGTTTTTGAATGATATATCTGTGCTCATAGGCAAAGAGTATAGAGTCATAAAGATTCATATTATAAGGTGCCAAGGTGGAAAATATATCATCAAGTTGCAGTTTTTGTGCATTGATCGTATAGGGTGATTCTATATCTGTACTCCCTATAACCTGATCAAGTGTGCTGTATGCAAGTTTGAGATTATATTTTACTTTTTTGAGATCTATTTTTGCTTTGATAACATTTACTTTTGCATCTGATATATCAATTTTTGTTCGGATGCCTGCCTTAAAATATTTTTTTGATCGATAGAGCTGTGCCTCATTGAGTTTAAGGTTCTCTTTTGCTACGTTGATAAGTGCCATAGAGCGTAAAACATTGTAATAGGCACTCTTTACATCACGAATTTTATCTGCAATACTTTGGAGATTATGCATACTAGAAGCATTCTCTTTGTATTTTGCAGCATCATAGTTCCCGCCTGTTTTTCCAAAGTCATAAATGAGTTGGGAGAGTGTAATCTTTCCCAAAAGCATTGTATCTTCTTCCATATTGCCCGGATCCAGAATAATCTGGCTTGATGCAGACGCTCCGGCAGAAGCCTGTAGATCAATTTTTGGTAAAAAGTAGGAAGAGGCTTGTTTTGTCTGTTGTGAAGAGAGTTGATACTCTTTGCGTGAAATTTGCAGATCGGGTGAGTGTTTGAGTGCATAGCCGATAAGCTGATCAACACTGTAGAGATCTTTGGCTTGTAGTTGTATGCTAAAGAGAACCAAGGCTCCGTAAAATAGATGTTTTTTCATTTAAAGTGACTCCCTTCTTGCTATCTCATCTTCGACACTGACAAATTTTTCACGCATACTCTCTAAAAGTACATATAAAACCGGTACAAAGAGTGTAGATATAAATGTTGCAGCTATCATACCAAACATTAAAACGACACCGATAGATATCTGTGTAATAGCACCGGCACCGGTTGCAAATGCAAGCGGAAAAATACCAAACAAAAATGACAAAATAGTCATCATAATTGCACGAAAACGGAGTTTTCCTGCACTGATGGCTGCATCAACTATACTTTTCCCGCTCTCACGCTGCTCTTTTGCAAACTCAACAATGAGGATGGCATTTTTGGCAGCGAGGGCGACAAGCAGTACCAGACCAACCTGTGCAAAGGTATTGAGTTCAATACCCATAAAAAGAAGTCCTCCGACTGCTCCGGCAATAACCATCGGAACAGAGAAGAGGATCATCAGTGGAAGGATCCAACTCTCATACTGTGCTGCAAGAACCAAAAAGACAACAAGCGTAACAAATATAACAATATAAATTTGAGCATTGCCTGCAAGTTTTTCCTGATAACTCATACCCGACCACTCATAACCGTATGTTGAAGGAAGCACACGATTGGCGATCTCTTCCATAGCTTTCATAGCCTCACCGGAGGAGTAGCCCGGAGCCGGAGCACCGTTTATTTGAATACTTCTGTACATATTAAAGTGAGAAAGGTTTTGTGGTCCTATAATCTCTTTGACTTCAAGCAGTGCCGAGAGTGGTACCATTTTGCCATTAATATTTTTTACAAAGATTTTACTAATGTCATTTTTAGAACTTCTGTACTCTTTGTCTGCCTGAACAAAAACACGAAATACTTTACCAAATTTTGTAAAGTCATTGACATAGACAGAACCAAGATAGATCTGCATAGTGGTAAAGAGATCGGACATATTGACGCCAAGTGCATTGGCTTTTTGGCGGTTGATTTTTATATCGTACATCGGATAGTTGATAGCAAATGTTGTAAAGGCATGTGAGATACGTTTGTCTGCATTCGCCTCTTTAATAATCTCATCTGCATAGTGTTTAAAGGTGTCGAGATCGCCGGAGAGATAATCTTGGAGTCTAAAGTCAAATCCACCAACAGAACCGATCCCCGGAATTCCCGGAATATTAAATGCAGCGATATTTGCATCACTGATATCAGCTGTAATTTTTCTGATCTTTTTGATAACAGAGTCTACATCTTGACCAGGTTTGGCTCTCTCTTTCCAATCTTTGAGTGAAACATACATAGCAACAGAAGCACTGTCAAGTGATGATGTTACAATATTGTAGCCATCAATAACAACAACATTAGCTATCTCAGGAATTGTATAAAGACGCTTTTCAACCTCTTTTCTTATATGAACAGTTTGCGGTAGAGCCGTACCTGGTTTAAGATTTATTGAGACTATACAAATCCCTTTATCTTCTGAGGGTACAAATCCTGTAGGAATAACACTAAAAAGATAGTATGTAAGATAAAAAATTCCCAAAATAAGGGCAAGTATTATATAACGGATCTTTACAAAGAAGGTAATAATAGCTGTATATTTTTCTGTAATATAGTCAAAAACAGCATCAAATTTTCTAAAGAAGATAAACTTTTGCTCACCTTTTTTTCTTCGCTTAATAATGATAGAACTCAGTGCAGGAGAGAGTGTCAGTGCATTGAGTGATGAGATCATAACAGCAAAAGAGATAGTCAGTGCAAACTGTTGATAGAGTGCACCGGTAATTCCTGGCAGCATTGAAACAGGAACAAAAACGGCAACAAGCACAAGTGTTGTTGAGATAATTGGACCAATGAGTTCAATCATGGCTTTTTTTACAACTTGCGGTACTGTAAGATCGGGCTCTTTTTCCATAATAACTTCAACATTCTCAACAACCAAAATAACATCATCTACCACGATCCCAATGGCTAATATGAGTCCAAAGAGTGTTAAAAAGTTAATTGAGAAACCGTTAGCCATCTGCATAATGGCAAAGGTACCGATGAGTGAGACCGGAATAGCAACAGAGGCAATGACAGTTGGTCTCCATGATCCCAAAAAGACAAAAATAATTAAAATTACAAGACCTATTGCCATAAAGAGGTTAATAACAACATTGTTAATAGCTACTTTTACATATTTTGTTGTATCGTAAGGAATACTCCACTTGACACCATCAGGAAAACGACGCTCAAGTCGCTCCATAGTCTCTTGAATACGTTCACGAATTTCGAGTGCATTTGCATCACTAAGTTGAAAAACTCCGATAAGACCAGCCGGCTGTTTGTTTGAAATTGCATTCCAATCATAACTTTCACTTCCCAAAATAACACGCGAAACATCTTTTAAATAGACTAACGAACCATCTTTTTTATGTTTGAGAACAATATCTTTAAACTCTTTTACATCAGAGAGGCGACCCTCAGTTGTTAGAGTAAACTCCTGTTTTTGATCATCATAAGCAGGCATCCCGCCTATTTTACCAATAGAAGCCTGTTTGTTTTGACTTTTAATGGCATTGACAACATCCATAGGTGTAAGATTGAGTGCTTTGATCTTGTCCGGATCGAGCCATATACGAATAGAGTACTTCTTCTCACCCATATTTTCAGCTTTACCGACTCCGGGAATACGTTTGATCTCATCTAAAACATTGATGTTTACAAAGTTTGAAAGGAAAGCGGCATCGTAGCGTTTATCACCCGTAATAGTAATCAAACAGACGATAGAGGGACTCTGTTTGTCAATGATAACACCCTGTGCAACAACTTCAGGAGGCAGTGAGGCAGTAGCCGTTGCAACTTTGTTTTGCACATCAACAGCCCCTATATCTATGTCATAACCGGGTTTAAAATAGACATTGATATCTGAACGACCACTAGAAGTGGAGGAGGAGTCCATATACATAACCCCTTTGATACCGTTGAGTTTGTCTTCAAGTACCCGTGTTACCGTATCTTCAACAACATAGGCATTTGCACCGGTATAGGTAGCACTTACTTTAACATTTGGAGGAGCTACATCAGGGTACTCAGAGATAGGAAGAACACCAAGAGAGACAAGACCTGCGGTGATAATGATTAAAGAGATAACGATCGCAAGAATAGGGCGTTTAATAAAAGTTACTGAAAACATTGCTTATCTCTTTTTTGGAATAAGATTGTTTTTTTCCAAAACAGCATCGATTCCTTGCTCTTTTGTAACATCCGTCGCTTTTACTTTTCTGCCGGGTTTGAGTTTCATTAAAGCAGAGACGATAAGTTTGTCACCATCTTTGAGACCCTCTTTAACACTTACATAGTAACGTGTTGCGTATCCTGTTTTTATATCAGCTCTTTTAACGGTCGAGTTATTATCTACGATATATACATACTTACCAAGCTGATCGTTAAATATAACTTCAGGTGGGATCATTTTAAATTTTTGTTTGTCTGTAACAAAGACATTGACATAGACAAATGTTCCGGGAAGTACTTTGTCATCAGGGTTGTTGATCGTTGCTCTCATTGTAATTGTTGAAGTGAGTGGATCAACACTGTTGTTTGCAAAATCAACGTAACCGTCAAGTCTGATATCTCCAAGTGAACTCTCTACTTCAATAAAAGCATCAGGTTTTTGTTTCTCTGTGTACTTCTGCATTACTCTTACATCATTTTGTGATGGTGAAAAGTAGGCATAGATGGGATCAATGCTCATAATAGTAGTCAGCAGTGTTGACTCACCCTGTCCGACAAGGTTGCCAACATCGACTATTCTAGCACTCACACGTCCGGAGATCGGAGCGCGAACGATAGTGTAGTTGAGTTTTATTTTTGCTTCACGTATCTTTGCGCGATCGCCTTGTATGGCAGCTCGAAGAGAAGCTAGCTTTGCCTGATACTGTTCAAGTGTTGCACGAGGAGCGAGTCCCTCTTTGACAAGTGGTGTATAGCGTGCCACATCAGCTTTTGCAAGTGCAAGTGCTGCTTCATCCTGAGCCTTTTGTGCTTTGGCAGCATTGAGTGATGCTATATAGGGAGCCTGTTCTATTTTAAAGAGTTTTTCTCCCTTTTTTACCTTCTGCCCATCTTTAAAATAGACCTTTTCCAAGACACCTGCTACTCTGGCTCGTACCTCTTGATGTGAACTTGCACGTGTCTTTCCTGTAAAGCGGCTCCAGATAGGAACAGTTTTGTTCTCTACTGTAATGGTATTAACGGCAAGTGGTGGCAACTCTTTTTTGGCTGTTTGTGTTTTTGTATCTGAGCAGCCACTAAAGAGAAAAAGTGCTGTGGCAGATAGAGATAGAAGTATCTTTTTTGTCATTTGAGCATAACCTTAAATATAAGTAATTGTATTATTATAGCTCAAATAGATACTATTTGTATCTGAAGTTATTAATATCCTGCTAAATTGTAAAAAACATTGTAACGTATAAGGGTTGTCTCTTTTGGTCGTGGATATCGGCTGTAGGCATACTCTATAGTCTCTTTTGTTGTGTCATCCAAAATATAATATCCGCTTTTTGAGAGAAATTTAAAATCGGTCATATCGCCGTTTGGATGGAGTTTAAACTCTACAATATTGTGACGGTTTACATGAAGATCCCGCGGAATATTTACTCGTGCAACACGAATAAGTACTTGTTGTGTAATACGGCGCATAATCTCCTGATTATCCAAGATATACTGCTGTTGCCCTGGTGTGAGTTTTCCAAACTCCTCTCCATAGAGCTCTTTTATATTTTGTGAAATACTACTATTGTCTTTTATGCTTTTGTCTGATTTTTGTTGTGGTTCTTTGGCAGCTACATCTTCATAGAGCCATGCTAACGCTTTTTTAGTTTTTAGTTTTTTAGTTTTATTTTGGTCTGTTTTTTTTGTTAAAAGTGGAATATAGGGTTTTTTTGGTGGGATTGGCTCTATTTTTTTCTGTTTTTGTTTTACTTTTGATGGTTTTTTCTTGGTCGCTTTTTTTACTTTGTTGAGTTTTGGTTTTTTTACTCTTTTTTTTGGTTCATATTTTACAGGTTTTGCCGCTTTTGCAGGTTTTACTATCTTTTTAAGCTGTGAGCCTTTTGGCATAGGTGGAGCGATTTTAGGTTCTGGAACTTTTTTCTTTGTAAGTCCTGATTTTTTATGTTTTATAGGCATCTCTTTGAGTGAGATCTTGATCTTTTTTTCCTGCTTTTTGAGCTCTTTGTTTATATCTGTAGATGCGTGAGAAAAGATGATCCACAGGAGTAAAAAAAGAACAAGGTGAATAAGCAGAGCAACAAAAAGAGCAAAAGAAGAACGATTCACCAAGCTACCCCGTATATTTTTTAAAGATTATAACAAATCAATATTAACGTAAGGTTGGATATAATAAGAAAAATATAATATGGTAAGGTTTTTAATGAATACAGAAGCATCAAAAAAAGCATTTCAAGAGGCACAGAATTTAATTCCCGGTGGTGTTGATTCACCTGTACGCGCATTTAGCAGTGTAGGCGGTACGCCGATTTTTATCAGTGAAGGCAAGGGTGGTTACCTTCAAGATATTGACGGTAATGAGTATGTTGACTTTGTTCAATCATGGGGACCGCTTATTTTTGGTCACAGAGATGAGACGATAGAGGCTGCCGTTATAGATGCAGTAAAACATGGTTTGAGCTTTGGTGCACCGACACTTGCTGAGACTGAACTTGCAAAGATGGTTGTCGAGCTCTTTGATTCTATTGACAAAGTTCGTTTTGTAAGCAGTGGTACAGAAGCTGTTATGAGTGCTATCCGTTTGGCACGTGGATTTACGGGACGTGATGATATTGTGAAATTTACAGGATGTTACCATGGACACTCTGATTCACTTTTAGTTCAAGCTGGAAGTGGGGCAGCTACTTTTGGTAACCCTTCAAGTCCTGGAGTTCCTGCTGACTTTACAAAACATACACTGCTTGCAGAGTATAACAATATTGAGAGTGTCAAACAGTGTTTTGCAGACTCAAAAGATATTGCCTGTGTTATTATTGAACCTATTGCCGGTAATATGGGACTTGTTCCTGCCGATAAAGAGTTTTTACATGAGTTGCGTGAAGTTTGTGATGCAAACGGAGCACTTTTGATCTTTGATGAAGTTATGAGTGGTTTTCGTGCAACACTTCATGGAGCGGAGAGTATTACAGGTGTAAAACCAGACATTGTAACACTTGGAAAAGTGATCGGTGGCGGTATGCCGGTTGGTGCTTTTGGTGCTCGTAAAGAGATCATGGCAAAACTCTCTCCTGAAGGTCCGGTCTATCAGGCAGGTACACTCTCTGGAAATCCGGTAGCTATGGCAGCGGGTCATGCCGCACTGACAAAACTCAAAGCAAATGCAAAAGTACTTGATGTCTTAAATGCAAGAGCTGTCCGTTTGTTAGAGGGTATGAAAGAGGCTGCTGCTGAAAATGGCATTGCTATGCAGACAGATTCACGAGGAAGTATGTTTGGCTTTTTCTTTAATGAAAAACCGGTTAAAAATTTCAATGATGCAACAGAGTCAGATGCAGATCTTTTTGCTAAATTTCATGCCGGAATGCTTAATGAAGGTTTCTACTTTGCATGTTCACTTTATGAGACAGGATTTATCTCTACTGCGACAACAGATGCAATGATAGAAGAGACTATTGAAGCAAGTAAGCGAGTATTTAAGGCTATAAAAGATGCCAAATAGAGAGCGTGAAGAGAAAAAGCCTCGTATCAAACCGATCATTGAAGCAGCTGATAGTCTCTCTTTAGGGCTCTCTATGGTTGTTGCTGTTTTAATGGGTGTTGGAATAGGTTGGCTCTTAAAACATTTCACCGGAGTATATTGGACCTTTTGGATAGGCATTGCTATAGGAATTGCTGCGGCAATACTCAATGTTTATAAGGCATACTCAAAGCAGCATAAAATGTTTGAAGAGTTGGCTAAAGAGCCACGCTATGCTATTAAAAAACAGATCGATGATGATGAAGATGATGAGGATTATGGTGAAAAAAACTATTAGTATCTTTTTTGGTGTAGAGTTTGTTATCGGGATGAGTTATTTTATTGCACCGGCAATCTTTGTTAATATTGAGGTAGCATTTCTCTCTTCTCTTTTTATTATTTTGGGTGCATCATATGCTTATAAACGTATGGTTTTATCAAAAGTGGCATCGGGTGAATATGTAGAAGATAGGGACTTGCTTGATAAAATAGAAGATCCGCATGAACTTTATGACGGTAAAGAGATTAATGATGCACCTCCTCAAGAGTTAAACCTCAGAGAAATTGTTAAAGAGGAAAAGGCAAAAGTTAAAGTGCTTAATGTTAAAAATATGAAACATGGTATTAAAGGGAGTCTCTCTCTTTTTCGATTGTTGCCATATCTCTTTTTAATTCTTGGATTTATTGCACTGAAAAATAATAATATTTTAAATCTGTGGTACTATTTACCGGCACTTTTTGTCGGTATTATCACCGGTGCACTGCTCTCAAAAGAACTTTTTACGGCTAAGCAGTTATCATCGGAAGATTAATAATGACTTGCTGCTTGGAAATATCTATATAAAAGCTACTGTTTTTTGCAAGAAGTTCTAGCTCCGCAACTTTTTTTTCATTACTTGTTTGTGCTTTTATCGCAATAGAAAAAATACTATATTTCTTCTCTTCAAATTTAATGTGTTCTCCGATTCTAAAAAATACTTTTGTTGTAATTTCATTGTTTTGCTGAAAATATTCATAAATTTTATTGAGAAGTTTGATTAGTTTGTTGGAGTCCACAATAACATCAGGAATTGTCGGATCAAAATCTTTTTTAAAGAGTATTTCTGAGTTAATAGAGTTTGTTGCAATGCAGAGGTCAATAATGGTAAAAATATTGGTCAACTCACCGTGTGGTTTTGTAGCAGTGAGTTTGTAAGAGGGAGCTTGATAGAGTTTAATACCTATTTGCTCCTCATCTTGATAGCCTACAGTAAGACCAAAAAACTTATATCGACCATACTCAAGTTCAATAAATGTTGTTTTAAAACCAAAACTGATACTTGCATAGGTTTGCGCAAGTTCAAAAATCTCATGTGCTGTAGTGGATCCAAGAAGAAATTGTGCTTCTGCATTAAGTGAAGCTATTTTTCCGTTGGCATGAAAGAGTATGAAAGGGTTATAATCATACTCGATCCACTGTTGCTCTAATGTCATAATTACTCTTCAATATAATTTTTCAGTCTTCGACCAACTTTAGGGTGTTTGAGCTTTTTGATAGCAGATGATTCTATTTGACGAACTCTTTCACGTGTAACGCTGAGTTCTTTTCCGATCTCTTCAAGTGTTCTGTCACTCTCATCATCCATAATTCCAAAACGGAGTTTGATTACCGCTTTTTCACGCTCATTAAGCTGCTCTAAAACCTGCTCGATCTGAATACGGAGGTCATCTTTTAAGATGGCATCTGATGGGCTTAGTGAAGTTTTATCTTCAATGAAGTCACCAAAACGACCATCATCTTCACTACCAATAGGTGCTTCCAAAGAGATAGGTTCTTTTGTAATCTTAATAACATTTTTAACTTTTTCAACTGAAAGACCGACCTCTTGTGCGATTGTATCAACATCCGGCTCTTTACCATGCTCTTGGAGGTGTTTACGCATAATTTTATTGATACGGTTGATAGTCTCAATCATATGAATAGGAATACGAATAGTACGTGCCTGATCAGCAATGGCACGTGAAATTGCCTGACGAATCCACCATGTTGCATATGTTGAAAATTTATACCCTTTTTGATATTCAAATTTATCAACAGCTTTCATAAGACCTATATTTCCCTCTTGAATAAGGTCAAGGAAAGGAAGTCCTCTATTTGTATAGCGTTTAGCAATAGAGACAACAAGACGCAAGTTTGATTTTGCCATTTTTGTTTTTGAGATCTCTGAGATATTTTTACCACGTTTGATCTGTTCTAAAATATCAGCAAGTTTTTCAGGTTCCATATCAAAAGAGTTTTTAGAAGCCTCTTTTGTCTGAACAAGTTTTTTGATCTCCATATAAGTTGAAACCATTGTAGCTTCAGGAACCATATTTGCAATATCTTCTTTTGTTAAATCTTGAATCTTTTCAACTAAGATCTTGTGATTTGCTTTGAGTGTAGCATTGAAAAGTGGAAGTTTGTACTCAAGACGTTTAAGCTCTTTGTCATACCCTTCATCACTTTTAAGTGCTGTCTCCATAGCTTTTACAAGTTCATTGATCAGTTTTGAAGTCGGTCCAAGATCAAGAAGTTTCTCTTTTAAAACAGCTTTTTTCCATGTTACTGTGAGATAGAACTGTACGCTCTCTTCTGTGAGTTCGTTGTTATCAAGATCCTGTGGTGCTTTTTCAAGAATTTTTAACCAATCTTTTTTTGCTTTTTCAAGTGCTTTAAAGCTTGTTGTTACTTTTTCAACTCTGCTTTTGTCTTTTACAGAGAGTGTTTTATTCTCTCCATCATCATCACTATCATCATCGCCATCATCTTTTTCATCTTCAAATGATTTAAAGAGCTCTTTAACACGTCTTTCACGGTTAATGAGTGGTTCTTTGTAATCTAAAATGAAATCAATGAGGTATGGAACGGAACAGATAGCATCAATAATAATACTCTCTCCGGCCTCAATTTTTTTAGAGATTTCAATCTCTTCTTCTTTGGTGAGAAGAGGGATTTGTCCCATTTCACGAAGATACATACGTACAGGAGAGTCTGATCGTGACCATTCAAGAAGTTCATGCTCTTTTAAGATGTCAAATTGATCCGTTTCATTGTCTGCAAGCATCTGTCTTTGTGCATTACGACGTGCTTCTGCTTCTTGATCGTTGAGTTTTTTTGCGTGTTCACTTGCTGTATAGAGGCATTTATTATGCTTTTTTGCAAGTTTTAAAACATTTTTTGCTTGTGCGGCGGTAGGTTGCTTTTCAAAAAGGTCAATGATTGATTCATAGGTAATACAATCTTTTGATTTGTGTTCTTGGAAAAAGCTTTCAAGTGCCTGGTTGAGTTCTTTTGCTGTCATATGGGAGGTTGCTCCATTGCTTTTAAGGTTTTTAAAAGGTGGATTATACCGAAATAATCTTAAGTTCCTCTTGTTTTTTACCTTTTTATTGTTGGAACACTCTTTGCTATTAACTCTGAAAATAATGCAAACAGGGGCAAAGTAATGCAAACTGGCTACTATAGTTCTGCTGCTGGAATGGTGACACAGTTTAACAGACTCAATGTCATCTCAAATAATCTGGCAAATGTCAATACGGACGGCTATAAAGAAGATAATGTCATTATTGGTGATTTTATGCGGCTCTATCAACAAAAGAGAGATGAATTGCCAAATGAAGACAATACCAAAGAGGCTGCTAAGTTTTTAAACAGAACAATGGCGCGTGCACCGCAAATTGTGGATGAATATACAAATTTTTCTGTAGGTAATATGGAAAAGACCTCTAATGAACTTGATGTTGCACTTACAAGAAAAGATCTTTTTTTTGTTGTAAAGACACCACAAGGTATCCGTCTGACAAGAGATGGATCTTTCTCTTTAAATGATGAAGGAAAGCTTGTTACAAAAGAGGGTTATGCTGTTCTTGGAGATGATTATGAAAAGACAAAGCAAGGTATTGAATTTGCTACGACAGACAGTGTCATAACCATTGATCAAAATGGTCAAATTGCCACAAATGTACCGGGATCTTTTTCATTAACCCAAAACAAAAAACTTTTTATTGCCACAGTAGATAATTTGAAATACCTTAAAAAAGAGGGTGATAACCTTTATAAACTTGATGATATGAGTAGAATGCATAAAAGTGAAGAGAGTGGAGCTGTAAAGCAGGGCTTTTTGGAAAAAAGTAATGTGAATGCTGTCAAGATGATGACACAGCTTATTGAGACAAACAGACTTGTCGGTATGTATCAAAAAGCGATGGATGCACAGATGAATGATATGAATAGAGATGCAATTGAAAAAATTGCTCGAAAAGCTTAGGGTAAGGGAGAACTAAAACAATGATGCAATCACTTTATACTGCTTCGACAGGAATGCTCGGAATGCAGACACAGATCGATACTACAGCCAATAATATTGCCAATGTGAACACTATAGGCTTTAAAAAAGGGCGCGCGGAATTTGCAGACTTGATGTACCATGTTATGGAATATGCAGGAACTTCTACTAGTGATACGACAAAATCACCGACAGGTATTGAAGTGGGACTCGGTGTTCGTCCGACAGCTATTAACAAGATCTTCTCTGAAGGGAGTTTGAAACAGACGGATAATCAGCTTGATATTGCCATTACTGGAAAAGGTTTTTTTAAGCTTGAATTACCGGATGGTACAGAGGTATATACAAAAAATGGTGCTTTTAAGGTGGATCAAGATGGTACAATTGTAAATAGTGATGGTTATACACTTATTCCTCAAATTGTTATACCGCCTGATGCAACAAATATTAGTATAGGAACTGATGGTACTGTAACAGTTGTGCAACCTGGACAGACACAAGCAACTCAGATAGGACAGATCCAGACTACCGATTTTATTAATCCTGCCGGATTACACTCTATGGGTGATAATCTTTATCTTGAGACAGACTCATCAGGGCAGCCTGTTGAGGGTATTCCTGGTGTTGATGGTCTTGGCACAATTAGACAAGGATTTGTCGAGCTTTCCAATGTGCAACTTGTGGTTGAACTAACGGATCTAATTACGGGTCAACGTGCATATGATGCTAACTCAAAAATCATTACAACAAGTGATGAAATGCTTCAAACTACAAATAATCTCAAACGTTAAAAATCCCAAAAATAGCCTTGATACTTTTTAATATTAAGGCTAAAACCTCTTTAGAAAATTAAATTTAATCAACTTCAAACAACTATTTCGATATAATCGCAAAATTATTTTACATTAGGATTTTATATGCAAAAAGCAAACATAAACGGTAAAGTTTGGAAGTTTGGTAAAGATATTGATACAGACTTAATCATAGCAGCGCGCTACTTAAACACTTCAGTTCCTGAAGAATTGGCAAAACATGTTATGGAAGATGCCGATCCGGAATTTGTAAACAAAATGACTCCGGGTGATATCATTGTTGCTGATGAAAACTTTGGTTGTGGTTCTTCACGTGAACATGCACCTATTGCTCTAAAAGCTGCCGGTGTTGCTGCAATTGTTGCACCGACTTTTGCAAGAATCTTTTATAGAAATGCATTCAATATGGGACTGCCTATTTTTGAACTTAAAGAGGCTGCTGAAATTAAAGAGGGTGATGAGATCTCGATTGATATGAATGCAGGAACAATTACAAATAAATCAACACAAAAAACATATAGTTTTACGCCAATTCCTGAATTTATGCAGGAGTTGATCGATGCAGGTGGATTGATGAACTTTGCACAAAATGAAATAGAAGGTAAAAAATAGATGAAATCATACAAAATAGCACTTATTAAGGGTGACGGTATTGGTCCAGAGATCATTGATGAAGCGGTAAAAGTACTAGATGCTGTAGCTTCATATTGTGGTTTTAATTTAAGTTATGAAGAGCTTTTAATGGGTGGTGCCGCTTACGATATTACAGGCGATCCGCTTCCACAAGAGACAATTTCAGGTTCACTGAACTCTGATGCTGTACTTTTTGGTGCAATCGGTGGTGAAAAATGGGATTCACTTCCACGTGAAAAGCGTCCTGAAAGCGGGCTTTTACGTTTTAGAAAAGAGTTGGGTGTCTATGCAAATCTTCGTCCGGCTGTTGTATATGATGAGTTGATTAATGCATCTTCACTAAAACCAGAGATTATTAAAGGTGTTGATCTGATGGTTGTTCGTGAACTTATTGGTGGTATCTATTTTGGTGAACCAAAAGGGCGTGATGATCATAAAGGATGGAATACTATGGTTTACTCTCGTGATGAGATCGTCCGTATTGCACATCAGGCATTTAAAATTGCTATGACAAGAAGCAAACGTGTATGTTCTATTGATAAAGCAAATGTACTTGATGTGTCACAACTGTGGCGAGAGACTGTTGAAGAAGTTGCCAAAGAGTATCCTGAAGTAGAACTATCACATATGTACGTAGATAATGCTGCAATGCAACTTATTCGTGATCCAAAACAGTTTGATGTTATGCTTACTGGAAATATTTTTGGTGATATTTTAAGTGATGAAGCATCTATGCTGTGTGGTTCAATCGGTCTCTTACCATCGGCTTCTGTCGGTGATAAAATCGGTGTTTATGAACCTATTCACGGAAGTGCACCGGATATTGCTGGTCAGGGAATTGCAAATCCTATTGCTACTATTGCATCTGCGTCTATGATGCTTCGTTATGCACTTGGTGAAGGTGTTGCTGCAGATAAAATTGATGTTGCAATTAAACGTGCACTCAGTGAAGGTTACAGAACTGGCGATTTGGCTCAATTTGATGCAAAAGAGATCTGTTCAACAAGCGAAATGGGTTCTATTATCGCAAACTATATTGAGAAATAGAGTTATAAAAGCATGCAGACATTAACTTTAGCAAATATCTATGAACTGCAAGGTTTAAAAGAAGAAGCATTGGAGATCTACAAAGAGATACTAAAAAAAGATCCCAATAACTCCGATGCCAAGATTGCTATAAGACGATTGTCAGGAATGCGTAAAAAATTTTTAAGAGTAAACTCACAGATGAAAGATTTTTTTATAAAAATGGATACAGATGTTGAGTTTAATGAGTTTGAAAGGTGGTTATTAAAAGCATGGAATTAAAAGATGTGATTCTCTCTACGCTTGCTGAAATGGAAGATGAAAGCCCTGAATTTAAAGAGGCTCTCTCTGTTGAAGAGGCACAAACAGAGAGTGTAATCAAAGAAGAAAAACCACTTTTTGAGCAAAATAGTACAAGTGTTACGGTTGAGAGTGAACTTATTTTTCTTAATTCAATTCGAGAACGTCTTCTTGTCTTGTTTGAAGGTTTTCAAGCACCAAATAATGCAAATATAGAAGCAAAAATAGATATGACACTCAACTTCTTAGAATATACTCTCGCAACTATTGATGCTCGTGTAGAAAAATTGGAAAAAGGGAATAGACCATGAGTCAATATCGTGTTTTAATAGATGCCAATGATGAGAAGGGTTTGGTGCATAAAGTATCAAGTGTCTTTTATAATTATGATCTCAATATGCTCTCAAATAGTGAGTTTGTTGATAAAGAGAGCAATAAATTTTTTATGCGTTCTGTTGTCGATGGAGCTGTTGATAAAAATGAACTTTCAGATGCTATTATTAAAGTCTTGCCTGAAAGCTCAACTATTAAAGTCATTGAGCCAAAGAAAAAAAATATTATTATCATGGTGACAAAAGAGCTTCATGCTCTTGGTGATATTTTAATACGTCATGAAGCCGGAGAACTTGATGCAAATATATTAGCAGTGATTTCCAATTATGACAAACTGGAATCACTTGTGGCTAAATTTGGTATACCTTATATAACCATTTCGCATGAAGGTTTGGAACGTGCAGAGCATGAGGATAAACTCATTGAAGCAATAGGTGCTTTTAATGATCTTGACTATATTGTTCTTGCAAAATATATGCGAATATTAACACCACGTTTTGTTGAGGCATATGAAGGAAAAATAATTAATATTCATCATTCCTTTTTACCTGCATTTATAGGTGCAAACCCTTATAAGCAGGCTTATGATCGTGGTGTTAAAATTATAGGTGCGACAGCGCATTTTGTTAATAATAATCTTGACGAAGGGCCAATTATTGCACAAGATGTAAAACATATTACACATGCTTACGGGTGGCGAGATATGCAGCGTCTCGGTCGTGATGTTGAAAAGGTTGTACTCTCACGTGCTTTAAAACTTGCACTAGAAGATAGAATTTTTGTCTATGCAAACAGAACGGTGATCTTTTAATGGCTTTTAATATTGTACTTGTTAACCCTCAAATTCCTAATAATACAGGAGCAATCGGCAGACTTTGTGTAAATGCAGGCGCATCATTACATCTTATTAAACCTATTGGATTTGATATTGATGAAAAAGCAGTTAAGCGTGCAGGACTTGATTATTGGCACAAGCTTGATCTGTATGTTTGGGAATCAATTGATGAGTTTTTTGAGAAAAATATAATAACAGACAATGCATACTTTGCAACAACAAAGACAGAGAAACCCTATTTTCAAGCAGATTTCAAAGAGGGTGATTATATCTTTTTTGGGAGTGAAACAGCAGGTATTCCTATGAAAATATTAGAAAAATATCAATCTCAAACCATTACTATCCCTATGACAAAAGAGGGTCGAAGTCTTAATCTTGCCATCTCTACAGGTATTGTTCTTTATGATGCCATTCGTCAAAATTATAATACATTTCCAAAGGCATAAATATGAACAGTTTTATTGATACGGTAATGCTTATTCTCTTTTTTCTTTTTATGGTTTTTATTTTTGGTGGTTACCATAAAACAAAATTTGATCAACGTGAATCAGAACGAAAAAAGAGAGAAAAAACGAATCAAGAAAAGAATAAAGATTAAAAAATTTTCTCTGCCCAAATCTCCATTTTATATTCGAACTTCTCAAAGAGTGTTTCTGCATTTTTTATGAAAAGTGACATTGTTCATCCTTTTTTTTAATTGTGTAAATATGACATATAAATAGAATAAAAATTAAAAATATTGCAAAATGACATATTTTTGTTGTTATGTTTCTTGTTTTATACTATAATTTGATATATATATGAAAAAAAAGGAGTGTTGATGAATAGTTTTGCTGATATTGTAGAAGAGATCAAAAGTATAGTATCTAAAGAGTATGCACCTAAAAAAGTTTTTGATAAAGATGTTGCTGAAATTCTTGGTATATCGCAAATGAATTTTGCAACAATGAAAAAGCGTGATAAAATACCTTTTGCCGAATTACTTGATTTTTGTGCAAAAAGGAGTATATCTATTAACTGGATGCTCTATGGACAGTCCCCTGAAAGTTTGGTTGAAGCAACAAATAATTATATGGTCAAATATTTTAGTGATACCAATGCGAGTGCTGGCGGCGGTGCAGATAATAGTTTTGAATTAATTGAAGAGATAGAGATTCCAGAACAGTTTGTTGCATCACTTGGAGGAGAGCGTGAATTAAAAAATATTGAAGCAATTAATGTCTCAGGTGATTCGATGGAGCCTACTTTTAGTTATAATGATATTGTATTTATCAATAGAGCCAAAACAGATCTTAATCGTGGCGGTATCTTTACAATTCGTACAGAAGCAGGACTTTTTATTAAAAGAGTACAGAAACGTATGGATGGGATGATTGATGTTATTTCTGATAACTCTGTTTATCCTGCCCAGATCTTTAATCCTCATGAAATAGAGGTAATTGGAAGAGTTGTCAGTAGATTTGGAAATGTTGACTAAGGGAGTATCTTGAAATATATTTATACGACATTTGCACTTCTTATTTTTTTGTCTGCCTGTACGACTACTCCAAAAAAAGAGTTTGTGGCAGATCTAAAAAGTGTTGATCAAAATATATCGGCATATGTAACGGATGTAGATGGAGATTTTATTGGTAATGAGCAAAGTTATTTAAATAGCTATTTTAAACCGTGGGAAGATAAACAAATTACACTCTCATTAAAGAGTGCTATGTGGGCATATCGTGCATTTAATGAGCACAATAGCTATGGAGAAAATCTATTACCACGGAAAAAAGCTTTTTTTACAAAAATGTTGCAACGATCAAATTTTAAAGAATTTGCGACAATCAATCAGCCTGCAATAACGCTTAAAGTACTTAATATTCGAGCCTATCCGACAAATAAACCGCTATTGCTAGATCCAAAAAGAGCAGGGGAGGGTTTCCCTTTTGATTATTTACAAAATTCAACAATAGCACCCAATAAACCTATTATGATCTCTCACTACTCTCAAGATAGAGAGTGGGCTTTTATAGAGGCTAGTTTTGCTTATGGTTGGGTAAAAACAGCAGATATTGCTTTGATTTCAAAAGATAATATTAAAAAATATGAAGAAACTTCTCCTGCTTTTTTACTGAAAGAGTCCCTTCCTCTTTATGATGAGAATGGTAATTTTCTCTTTCGTTCACGTATTGGTATGTTATTACCATTTGTAAGCGAAAATAATGAAACTGTAACGCTTTTAAGTGTAAAAAAAGGATTAAATAACGAAGCTCTTTTTACACAAAGTACTCTCTCTTTGGAGTTTGTGCATAAACATATTTTAAAATTTAATGCAAAAAATATTATAACTGTTTTTAATGAAGTCTCTAATGTAAAATATGGTTGGGGTGGTATCTATGGTGATAGAGATTGCTCCTCTACGCTTCGCGACTTCTTTGCTCCATTTGGTATTTGGTTACCAAGAAATTCTTATGCACAGAGTAGAGTTGGAAAAATTATCTCTTTAAAGGGTTTAAATGATGAACAAAAGCTTATAAAAATTAAAAGAGAGGCTATTCCCTTAGAGACACTGCTCTATAAACCCGGGCATATTTTACTTTATATGGGTGTTAAAAACGGTAAAGTTATTGTATTTCATAACACATGGGGTATTAAAACAAAGAAAAATGCAAAAGCAGGGCGTTTTCTTATAGGACGACCAATTTTTAGTACACTGGAAGTTGGTAGTAATTTGCGATACTATGACTCGGATGCCTCTTTACTTTCCCATTTACAAAGTATGAATATTCTGAATAGATTGGAATAACAGGTGCTATTGAGATGAAGCTGAAGAACACTCTTTTTGAGTGTTCTTCAGAGTTTAATGAAGGTCAGCGTTTAGTTTTACTTCTCTAGTAGAACGAGAAGCTGTAACTTCACCTGTTAGAGAGTTTTGTCTGAAGTGAAGACCGTTAAGGTTTGCAAGTTGTTTTCCTTTGAAGATCTCACCCTCAATACCAACCCCTTTGTTAACCTCTTTGATTTTTTCTAACTCAGCTGGGTAGATACCGATTTTTGTACCCTCTAAGATAGCAATACCTGCATCAATGATACAGCCGTCACCTAAAGGAATACCACAAACAGAATTTGCACCTAAGAGACAGTTTTTACCAACGCTGATTGGGTTGCCGTCTGTTCCTGAAAGTACACCAAGTATTGAAGCACCACCACCAACATCACTACCGTCACCAACGATAGCAGATGAACTGATACGCCCCTCAACCATACTTACACCAGTAGTTCCAGCATTAAAGTTGATGTATGAAGCACCTGGCATTACAGTTGTACCTGCTGCTAGTTGTGCACCAAAACGTACTTTTGAAGTATCTAAAATACGTGTATTGTCTGCTGGAATAATGTGCTGTAGGAATCTTGGGAATTTATCTATAAAATCGATATGTGGGTACTCACCAGAGAGTTTTAGCTCGATCTCAAACTCACGAAGATAGTCAAGCTCGATTGGCTGACCATTTGACCATGCAACATTTGGCAGTGCACCAAAAGCACCATCAAGACAGATCTCACGAAGACCGACTTTTGCTAAGCTGATAGCATAAAGTTTAAGGTATGTAGCTTCTACAGATTTGAGTGGTGCATCATCAAAGATAAAACATACTTTGAACTCACCCTCTAACATTCCGTTGCTTACTATTTGAGAGTAAAGAGCAGAGACAACTTGAATATTTTTGTGTGCATCACCGTGTGCTTCATCAGAATATGGTGTAAATGCATTAAGACACGCTTTTAAAAATGCCAAATTGATGTTACATACAACTTCAGTTGCGCTAAAATCTACCTCTATACCTTGCTCTTGTAGTGCTCTTACGAAGATAGCAGCACTTCCAAAGTTCTCATCCCAGTTAATGATTGGATAGGTAGCTTGAAGCGCTTTATCAACATTGAGTTGTCCTAAGTCCACACGGCAGATACCAAATGCTAAAGGATCTCTGTAGTTTGGTGTATTTGTTTTTATATCTTCTATAAGTGCTTTAAAAGCATCAGTTGTTTGAATAGTTTCCATTGAATTCTCGCTTAATTAATTTGTTAGGCGAATTATACATAAAAACAACTAATAAAATTTTTACTATACTTTCATTATGAATAAATGGCTTGAACTTTTAAAAAACAATGACTATCTCGGTGTAAAAAAATATATAAAAAGCGGTGCAGATCTGCAAGAGAGTAATGAAGCAGGGGAATCTGTACTTGCCTGTGCTTTGCGGGCTGGATGTGATCATGATCTCTTAATGTTGCTTATTGAAAACGGAGCTGATATCTTTGATTTTGATGATGAGGGTGTCAGTATCTTTGATATGGCAATTACCTATGACAACAGAGAGATGGTGTACTATCTGTTAGAGCAGGGAGTTGATGTCAATCAGACAAACAGAAAAAGTGGGTTTACGGCACTGATGGCTGCAGCTTGTTATGGAAGAGTAGAAATTGTAAAATTGTTACTTGAAAAAGGTGCTGATCAATATGCAAAAGATATAAAGGGCTTTAGTGCCATTGATTTTGCAAGAAAGATGAATAAAAAATCTGTTTTAAAACTTCTGGATTATGACCCAAAAGCTCCTCAAAACAGAAACTATGCAAGATAGGACAAAGTTTACTCGAAAAACTTTGCCTGTTTGGAGTTGTCTAGCGGTTTTCTCTTCTCTTTTGCCAGCCACTCCTGTAGTAGTGACTCTACAACTTTAGATAGACTCATTTTATAACGCTGGCGTGAATATTTCATTGCATCATCCCATGTCTCTTTATCTATTAAGAGACTGCGGGTTACTTCATTTTTTGGTTTCAATTTTTTCCTTCTTCTTGAATTGTGTACTCTATATTCTCTGCTTTGAGTTTCTCTTGAAAACGTTTAAAATACTCTGAGACCTCTTTTTCATCTTCACCGCTTAGTGAGAGTTCAACATTTGGTCTGTTTTCTATAAACATTGGCAGAGAGGAGAGTTCTATACTTTTTGGAAGTTGTTGCATCAATGAGATAAGAGACTCTTCACTTGTCTTTGCAAAGAGTGTTTTTCTATACTTCTGTTGACTCTTTGAAAAGTATTTTTCAATAGCGTCGCTGATCATAGGGTGTGCCATAGATGGAAACCCCGGTACGAAGAAGAAGCGTCTATCGAGTGAAAATCCAGACATATTATTGACAGGATTAAAGAGCAGTTCAACATCGGGTGGGAGATCTGCCATACGGATACGATGGGGATAGGCTCCTTCGCCAAACTGTTTAATAACATCCTCTTTAAATTTTTTATGTGTCACCAAGTCAGAGTCTCTAAAGATTTTTGCCGCAATTTCACGAGTAAGATCATCAGGTGTTGATCCTATGCCCCCAAAAGAGAACATAACGGCATCTTTATCTGCTTTGATCATCTCATAGGTGCGTGTGATAAGGGTAACATCATCTTTAATAACAAAAGATGCAAAGAGCTCATGTCCATATTTTGCAAGTTCATTTTTAACAAATTCAAAGTGTTTGTCCTGGCGTCTGCCGTTTAAAATTTCTGTTCCGATTATTACTGTATAAAAATTCATATGAAAATTATAGTATCATTCCATATAGAAAACAATAAAGGACACAAATTATGTCACATATGAAAAAATTAGAAGAACTCATTAGCCAAAGTGTTATTGTAGATATCAATGATCGTTTGGATGAGATTTTTGAAGAGATTGCCGATAACAAAGAGGCAAGTGAGGATGCAAAAGAGGAGATCGAAGAGCTTCGTGAATTTAAAGCTGATCTTGAGGATGTTTTAGAAGATATTAAAAACGGTGAAATGGATGAAGAGGAGGCCAAAGAGCTTATCGAAGATATTGAGATGGCACAACGAGGCAGCGATGATGAAGATTATGGTTTTGTAGAAGAGAAATAGGCTCTTTTTAAACTCATTTTTATATAATAAGAAAAAATTTAAAGGAAACAGATGCGAATTATTCTTTTAGGTGCTCCGGGTGCCGGAAAAGGTACACAGGCACAATTTTTGACAAAAAAATATAACATTCCTCAGATCTCAACAGGAGATATGCTCAGAGCGGCAATCAAAGCAGGAACAGAGCTTGGAAAAAAAGCAAAAGCTGCTATGGATGCAGGACAATTAGTAACAGATGAGATCATTATCGGTCTTGTAAAAGACAGAATTGCAGAGGATGACTGTAAAAACGGTTATCTTTTAGATGGTTTTCCTCGTACACTTCCGCAAGCAGATGCTGTAACAAATGCAGGTATTGCAATTGATGCTGTAATTGAGATCGATGTTCCTGATGAAGAGATAGTAAAACGTATGAGTGGACGCCGTGCTCACTTGGCAAGCGGTAGAACATACCACATCATCTACAATCCTCCAAAAGTAGAAGGCAAAGATGATATCACTGGTGAGCCTTTAGTACAACGTGATGATGATAAAGAAGAGGTTGTAAAAGACAGACTCAAAGTTTATCATGAACAGACAGAGCCTTTAATTGACTATTACAAAGCACAGGCTGCAAAAAATCCGAATTTAAAATATATTCGAGTTGATGGTACAGCTGATATTAAAGATGTTGAAGAGGCTATTGTCTCTCAATTAGAAAAATAATCTCTCTTCTTCCTCCTTCATATTTTTGTATGTTGGAGGAAACTTCACTAAAAACTTCCTTCTCTTTGTTAAAATAATAACTATTTTATTTAAGGAGTACAATAATGAAAAAATTATTGTTAGTAATGTTGCTGCTTAGCAGTTATCTTTTTGGTGCAATGAATTTGCAAACTGCTTCTAAAGCTGAGCTTATGACTATTTCAGGAATTGGTGCTAAAAAAGCTGATGCAATTATTAAGTACAGAAAAAGACACAAGATAAAATCTGCTGATGATCTTTTAAAAATTAAAGGTTTTGGTAAAGGTATTGTTGGTAACGTTAAAGGTAATGTAAAAAGTAAAACAACTACTATGCAGCAGAAAAGAAACAAAATGCAAAAACAAGTTTCTAAGAACAAAATGAGTTCAAAAATGGCTCATAAAAAAAGTGCTATGAAACAAAAAGCAATGAAAAAACATACTATGCACAAAAGAAGAGCTAAAAATCTTAAAACAAGAACACTTAAAAAGAAAAAATCTTTAAAAAACAAATTTAAAATGTAATAAAAAGAGGGTACCTTATGTACTCTCTTCATATCTTCACTTTTTTTAATTAGGTCTATAGACCTTCACATTCTCTGCTTCATCTGCATCACGCAGATATTGAGCATGCAACTGACTCATAATTCCTTTATCACAGTAAAGCAGGTAATTTTTATCTTTTGGAAGCTTTTTAAACTCTTTTTTCAGTTTATGAAACGGAATTTTGAGTGTTTCACACGGTAGTTCGATACACTCCTCTTCAGGACGAATATCAATGACCGTATAGTTGCCATCATTGATATCATTAACCACTGCAACGGGTGCTTGTGCCGTGATATCTGCTTCTATTTCATCTATGCTTAAATATTGTGCCTCTTCTACAGCTTTATCAAGCACTTCATAGTTAAACTTCTGTGCCACTTTTTCCATTCTTTTGAATGATCCGTGTGTAATAGGGTTTTGAGAGATAACACCGCAATACTCAGGCATATTTTCTGCAAAGTGGCGTGTGCCTATCTCGTTTGCTATATTAATGATCTCTGGTTTGTTTACCGTGGCAAGCGGGCGAAGAACAAGTTTGTTGGTTACTTGATCGATAAGCGCTAGGTTTCGCAGTGTCTGGCTTGAAACCTGTGCAACACTCTCACCGGTCACAAGTGCATCGATCTCCATTGTATCCGCGATTTTCTCAGAAGCTATCAGCATTAAACGCTTGAGTGTTACACCCATATAGGTCGGTGGAGTAGAGCGGAAAATCTCCTCTATAACATCATCAAAAGGTACAGAGATAAATTTGACTTTATGTGATGATCCAAACTTATTCCACAGATACAGAGCCACCTGTTTTACACCTATCTCATGTGCCATACCGCCAAGATTAAAGAAGATAAAGTGTGTCTTAATACCACGCTTCATGGTAAGGTATGATGCTACAGTAGAGTCAAAGCCACCTGACATAAGTGAAAGGATATCTCCCTGTGTTCCTATTGGAAAACCACTCAAACCTTTATATTTAGTTGTAATGATGTTGAGTTGATCTTGGATGAGCTCCATCTGCAGGGTGATATCTGGATTTTTAAGTTGTACACCTTTTGCCTCAGAGTTTGCCAGCAGATGACCACCGACCGTTCTTTCGATATCTATCGATTTAAACTCATGTTTTCCCGAACGCTTTACTCGAACGACAAAGGTTTTGTCTTTGAGGGAATCTGCAAAGAGCTCACGCACTTTTGCTTTGATCTTATCGATGCTGTCCATACCGTCAAACTGCAGTACTTCTAAAATCTGTTCAATTCCCGGTGTATTTAACAAACGCTCTCTTACTTCGGGAAGATACTCTTTGGGTGTAAAAACTTCTATTTTGTCGGAGTATTTTTTGACTTTGATCTCAGGGTTTATACGCTCTAAAATTGTAAGAAGATTGTTATAAAGCTGTCCTGTCATCTGTCGTTTGGCAGAAGAGCCTTTGATCATGATTTCAGGAAAGAGTTTGAGTATAAATTTTTGCAAAAAAAGTGCCTTGTTTTATATTTTTGAGTTGATGAAGGCTTCCATCTCACTTACGATCGCTTCGATAGTTCCTTCACCAGAAATTACTTTTAAAATTCCTTTTTGAGTGTAGAAGTTACGAATTGCATCAAGTGGTTCTGTATAGACTTTCATACGGTTGTTAAAGACTTTTTCATCATCATCAGCACCACGGGCACGTCCTAAAACACGCTCACGTGCTGTTTCTTCACTGACTCTTACCTCTATGACACTTACAAGTTCTATCTCTTTATGATCGTGAAGATATTTATCAAGTTCCATCATCTGCTCAATACTTCGTGGATAGCCATCAATAATGACAATATCTGTAGGCGCAGATGCAATAGCATTTAAAATAGTCTCAATGACAATATTGATAGGAACAATTAAACCTTTGGAGATATATTGATCTATCTCACGGCCAAGTTCACTGCCACTTGCAACTTCTGCGCGAAGCATATCTCCGGTAGAGTAGTGTGAAATGTTGTCATGTTTTTGTGCGATAAGTTCTGCGTCGGTAGTTTTACCAGAGCCGGGAGCTCCGATAATTAAAAAGAGTTTTTTCATGAGCTTACGCTTTTGTCTGCTCACGCAATCTGATATGAAGATCACGAAGTTGTTGATTATCAACCGGACTTGGTGCTTGTGTTAAGACACACGCTGCTTTTTGTGTTTTAGGGAATGCTATAACATCACGGATAGATGCAGTTTTAGAGATAAGCATCATCAGTCTGTCAAATCCAAGTGCAAAACCGCCATGTGGAGGTGCACCAAATTTAAGTGCATCAAGTAAGAAACCAAATTTCTCTTGAGCCTCTTCTTCCTCAATACCAAGGAGTTTAAATACTTGCTCCTGAATATCTTCTTTATGGATACGAATCGATCCACCACCAAGCTCAACACCATTTAAAACGATATCGTAAGCGATAGACTCTATCTCTTCAACATCATCTTCATCAAGACTTTTTGGCATAGTGAATGGATGGTGGAGTGCTTTTACGCGACCATCTTCCACTTCAAACATTGGAAAATCAACAACCCATACAAACTCATAAGCATCTTTGTCAACAAGATTCATCTTTTCATGCTCTGCGATGAAAATTCTAAAGCGTCCCATATAATCAAGTACAGTTTTCTTCTCACCCGCACCAAAGAATACTACATCACCAACTTCAAGTTCTGTTCTCTCAATGATAAGTGCAATATCTTCTTCACTGAAGAATTTTGTAAGTGGACCTTTAAGACCATCCTCTTTCATCTGGAAGTATCCAAGACCATGTGCACCAAATTTACGTACGAAATCTTCAAAACCTTTCATTTCACGTTTTGAGAATGCTAAATCAGCACCTGGAACACGTAACGCTTTGATGCGGTTTATATGTGGATTTTTAGCAATGTTTGTAAAGATCTCATTGTCACAACGCTCAAAGATGTCAATAACATCTACCATTTTAAGGTCATATCTAAGATCTGGTTTATCTGAACCATACCACTCCATAGCATCTTTGTATGCTATACGGTTAAATGGAGGTTTGATATCTACACCACACGCTTTAAACATAGCTTCTAAAAGATCTTCTGCTACTTTGATAACATCCTCTTGGTTACAAAAACTCATTTCAACATCTATTTGAGTAAATTCAGGTTGTCTGTCTGCACGCAAATCTTCATCACGGAAACATTTTGCTATTT
>Ga0256843_1000010_pt1 | contig 156170 bp, 149 predicted proteins | sample AlvinellametaG_FD_191572 | JGI IMG/M metagenome (GOLD analysis project Ga0256843, IMG submission 191572) | Pompeii worm associated microbial communities from hydrothermal vent at the East Pacific Rise, Pacific Ocean - Alvinella | ecosystem: Host-associated > Annelida > Integument >... | reverse complement strand
TTAACAGGATATCTCTTTTTTTTATTTACATATTATTAATATGGTTTAAACTAAGGCGTTCTTAATAAAAAAGAACTTATAATTCAGTGTATTTATTTTCATAGGTAAATACACATATTTAACTAACAAAGGAGAAACTATGAAAACAGTAGAAATTAATGGTAAGATTATAGGGTTGTCGGAGTTTGTGACTGAGAAAGACTTGCAAAATTCTATAAAAGTAGGAATGGAGTTAATTGATGGAGGAGTGATGGTTTATCCTGGTTATATGATGACAAATGATGAGTATAAAATATTCCACAGGTTCACACAACTTGTCAAGTACGCACCTTCGGATCTTGAACCAGGAAAGTTTTTTAGTAAAAAGCTAAAAAACATGATTCGTTGTGATGCACATTCCGTGGTCATCAGACTCTTTGCGGAGTTTGATGATCTAAAAGAATCAAAAATACTTAGAAGAGTGAAAGAAGATTTACTCTTCGACGAGTATTTAAAGGATCTTATCTACCCATAAAGTCGGTAACAGGAGAATTTCTCCTGTTCGCTAATTCAATAATCTGAATTTATTTTTTTTTATGTCTAAAAAATAATATTAATATATTATAAAAATGACTTAAAAAAGAGGTGCTTTAAAAAGCTAACAGTTATTTTCTAAAGGAGAGAAAATGAAAATTTTAGAATTGATAGAAAAATACGCTAATGAAGAAGATATTAAACTCTTCTTTAATTCATCCACAGTTGGCGATATGTATTTGTTACAAAAACTTGATCGTATAGAACATTATAATACTATCATTGACAAATTAAGTCAACCAGAATTGTTCTATGCGATTGTTAGCGATATATTAGAAGGACTTAAAAAAGAGGAGAAAAAAGACATGACAATTGAAGAGATTAAACAAGAGTTGGATAGATTAAAACAAGAGATTAGTAGATTAAAACAAGAAGTTGAAAAACCTAAGAATACTGAAAATAATAACGACCTAAAGGTTTTGAGTATTGATACTTTTATGAGAATTATCCAAAGGCATTCTTTCGACGAACTAAAAAAATATAGCAAAGAAGCAATTCTAAAAGTGTTATTTGATATATCTATTAGAGACGCAAGTCAGAGAACAGCGGATTGGAAAGTACTTATCGTAAAATCAGTAGCGAAAACATTCTCTAAAGAAGAGATTTTGTCAAATATAAAAGAACAAAGTCCTTACGCTGTGTTCAATTTAGAACTAACAGACAACTTAATAAAAGAAGCAATTAGAAGGTTAAATGATGTATCATAGTTTATTAAAAGATCTTTTACTAGAGGGGTGTTTTTATATTGTTTATTCATTTTATGAAGTTGAAGAGTATAGAAATAAGTTGAACTTAGGATACAAAAATTTTAAAAGGAGAGTCGTAGTTAATTATAAGATATTAAATAAAGATATAAAAGGAGAATCGGAAAAACCTCCAGATAAAAATAATCATACACTATTATATTGAAGAGGTAAAAAGAAAGTGTCGTTTTCTCCTAATCGACCACCTCTCGTGAGATCAAGTAGCTCCTTTTTTGGAGCTACATTTTTTTTTTTACATTTTTTAAATTATATGATAAAAAATAAAGGAAAAAATAATGACCACACACGAGATTGAATTGCCGATTAATGAGAAAGAATATAAAGATAAAAACATTGAAGATGTAATGTTATATCTTATAAAAATGAATAAAACACTTAATGAGAAAATAGACGCGTTAGAAGACAAACTACAAACCCTTAATCAACAATACCAATAAAGGATCAGTGATGAATTTTACAAAGTTTTTTAAAGATCCTTTCTTTAAAAAAAGAACAAGACTAACAATATGGGAGAAAACATTTAAAAATACAATAGTGACAGAAACAGAATTATCTGTATATTTAAATAAGTCAAAGTTTGTTATTGTTTTAAAAAACAATACAGTAAGGGAAATTAAAGACAATATTTTTTTAACCACAGTATTTGATTCACTCATAGTCGTATGTAATTCAAAGTCGTCTTTTGATATCATTTCCGCACTCTTAAAAAAGAAAGCAGAGATGACGTCTATTAGCGATGATTTAGATACAGTAGGGTTTTATATCAAGACCATAGAAGGAGATGTTTTTGTTTATCTTGTAATTGATAGCGATGCGGACCAGTTTGAATTTGAAATCATGAGAAAAATTATTATAGATAAAGAAATACCGACCGAAACTGAATTAGTTAGAGAATATAAAAAGTTCTTACTAAGTGATCAATCTGTTAATGAAAAAATACTTCTAAACGGACACGAATGGATATCTCAAAAATAGTTATTTATATATTATTATTATAGTATAAATCAACGATCTATCATTGTCATGAGTGATAGATCAGAAAGGAGTTATCATGACAATTAAAATTTTTAACACGCGAGTTATTTTAACTCGCGTGAGTGAATCGAGATTCACTCTGTCTGTCATTGACGGAACAATGACAGACAGAGTAAGACGTCTTGCCGCTCAAATAGCAAGACGTCTTCCTGTTTCGGAGTCTTAAGACTCCGAAACAGGAAAAAATATTTTTTTTTTGGAGGAAGAATGAAGAAAGAGATAATTGTTAACTATTTGAGAATTCATATATTGTCCAATCTTTTTATAGGATTGTTTGTTGCATATATGACATCGTCATATAAACTATTAGGAAACGAAAACGAAGTTGAGTTTATTATTTCTATATCTATGTTTACAGTTTCTGCATTTATGCTACTTTATAATAGAGTAAAGAAAATAATTCCTAATTTTAAGACACATGTTTTGGTTGGTCTAATATCAGATATTTTATCAACCATAGTTTTAATAGTCGGTATCATATTTGGTATGGACAGTTTTGTTATTATGAGTCTTATAACAAAACCATTAAGAATGTTATTTTCAACAATATTCTTTAATAGTTTCTACGTTTACATAACAAAAGAGTTTAGAAGTCCGCATAAAATTATGGATTTTGTTAGAGACAAAGAAACAAACATTAAGACAGTTTTTGGAATGTTTGGATACGGTTTAGCGATGTCTGTTTCATTTTTAAATATCGATAAATATATCGGTCTATCTATGTTATTAATTATGTATGTCTTAATAGATTATTTTACTTTTAAAATTTACCGACTCCTGTAAAAAGGGTCGGTATTTTTTTTATTTAAAATTAATCTATTGAATATAAAAAATATTAAGTCTATATATTATAAAAATGACTTAAAAAGAGGTGCTTTAAAGCTAAAAAAAAAATAAGACATAAAAGGAGAACAAATGTCTACAAATGTAATGAAAAAAAGATTAAAAACAATGGAAAGCGGGGATTACGCCGATAAAGTAAAAAGAGGCGAAATCAATATCTTCAATACAGTTGTTTTTCGCGCGCATGCTAAAAATAGAATGTTAACAGTAACGGATAAGATTATATACTTTAACGACGGTATTAGAAATCCGCTTTTTATAAAACATGATCTAGACCTAGAGATAGAATCTGTATCAAGTTTAGGAGTCGCCAATATAGAGTCTACCAGATACATTAACATCTTTGTCTGCACATACGATGGCGTATTTGGTGTAATGATGGTATTCAAAGCTGCTGAGAATATAGTCGTTAAGTTCTTTCCTTTCAATGTTCTTAAGAACATTAGAAAGTACCAGTTCATCAGCATGAATGGAGGCGTGTTAGATGTACTTGTTCAATATGATGATTTTAAAAGAGAATTGTGTTCTTACAATGTGAAATCTGGCAAGTTGGAAACATTGAAACCAAATGATATTAATTTTAACACAGAGTCAGAAAAACTCTTAGACGAATACGCTAAAAAACACGGACTGTCTGATTTTGAATTAAATAAGAATGCTGTAATTTTTCCATGGTCAGATCCAACAAAATTCCTTATTAGGTCCAAGAAATCATTTTTCAAAGTACTTTCGGTTGACGAAGTATATGTTCCTAAAAATAGTGAAGCGGTTATTAGTGTGAAATCTGAAAAGATTGATATAAAAGACACACTATTTTTAAATGGATTTGTTAATATAAGAAATGATGAAAAGGATTACAATGGACTCTAAAAAAGAAACCATAGATATAAAAAGACACATGGAAGATGCTTATTTGACATATAGTTTATCTGTAATAGTCGATAGAGCACTTCCAAGTGTTCATGACGGACTTAAACCTGTTCACAGAAGAATTTTATATGCAATGTATGATTTAGGAATTACTAAGAAATCAGCATATAAAAAATCAGCTAGAGTTGTGGGCGATGTTATCGGTAAATATCACCCACATGGCGATACAAGTGTATATGACGCAATGGTAGGTATGGCACAAGATTTTACTATGTCTATACCTCTTGTAGACGGACAGGGAAACTTCGGCTCAATAGACGGAGATAATCCTGCTGCTATGAGGTATACAGAAGTAAGACCTGAAGGTATTGTAGAAACGTTCTTTGCAGATATTGAATATAGAACAGTAAGTTTTATTCCTAACTATGATGATTCAGAATTAGAACCAAAAGTACTGCCTGTGCAATATCCGAATTTGCTTGTAAATGGCGGTAATGGAATTGCAGTAGGTATGTCTACAGTAATACCGCCACATAACATTGTTGAGGTTTGTGTAACGGCAAAGAAATTTTTATTTGGTAAAATTCCAACATGGGAGAATATATTTAAAGATTTCCACGGACCAGACTTTCCAACAGGCGGAATTATATTCGGAAAAAAAGGTATATTAGACTATGCTAAAACTGGTCAGGGTAGCATAAAGATAAGAGCTAAAACAGCGTTTGAGAAAATCAAACGACATGACGCGATTATCATAACAGAACTACCATATGCTGTTAATAAAGCGAAACTTGTTTCTCACATAGCAGATCTTGGTAACTCAAAAGACATTAAGGGAATAAAGACTGTAAGAGATGAATCAGACAGACACGGTATTAGAATTGTTGTTGAACTTAAAGGTGATCTACCTAAAGAAATTATCTTAAACAATCTTTTCCAAAAGACTGCTTTGGAAACAACATTTTCAACAAAGTTCAGAGCAATTCTTAAAGACGAACCTAAAATATTTAACCTTATCGAGTATTTTACAGAATTTGTAAACTTTAGAAGATCTGTTATCATAAAAAGATCTATAGAGTTTATAAGAGTCGCTAAAGATAGATTGGAAAAAACAATCGGACTTATTAAAGCAACAAGTATGATTGATAAGATTATAAAGCTCATAAAGGCGTCTAAAACAACAGAGATTGCTAAAGCAACTCTAATGACAAAAATGAAATTCACACCAGTACAGTGTGACGTCATTTTATCGATGCAACTAAAAAGACTAACAGGTCTTGAAGCAGAAAAACTTAAACAAAGAAAAAAAGAGCTTGAAGAAGAAATTAAATATCACGAGAGTGTTATTTCTTCTACAGAGAATATCGATAGAGTGATAGAAGAAGAATTAAATGAAATTATTTCTAGAACTTTACACAGAACAAGAAAAACTCAAATTGAAGAGAATTATATAGAACGTTCTGTAGAGGATATCATACCTAACATTCCTGTATTAGTTTCTATTACATATAAAGGTTATGTTAAACGTATGGACATTAACTCCTTTAGACAGCAGTCAAGGAATGGAAAAGGTTCAAAAGCGGTTAAAGTCGATGATGATGATTTTGTATCAGACTTTTTCACAGCAAATAGTCATGATACTTTAATTATCCTGACAGAAGACGGTAGGGTGTATTCATTAAAAGTTTATACAATACCAGAAGCATCGAAAACAGCTAAAGGAAGAGCGATCGTCAACCTTATCACAACCTCGTCAAAACCTAAAGTTTTCATACCGGTTTCGTCTTTTTCAGAAACCAATAGTTTTGTGATAATTACAAAGAAAGGAATTATCAAAAAGACATCGTTAAAAGAATATGAAACGCTTAGAACAAATGGAGCGAATGATATAAAAATTGGCGATGGTGATCAGATTCTTAATGCGTTTGTAGCTACGTTGAAGGATAAACATGTCATAGCCTTTACAAAAGAAGGAAAAGCACTCAAATGTAAAATAAATACATTTAGACATCTGTCTAGAAATACAAGAGGTGTTACATTTATGAGAACGCATCCGGGTGATGAGTTAGTTGGAGCAGTTCCTGTATCAGACGGAAATGACAGAATCTTCATTGTTACAGAAAATGGTATAGGAAAGGTATTATGTTCAGCAGATTTCAGAGCACAAGGTAATGGCGGCTATGGGGTTATTGCGATAACATTAAATAAGAAGACAGGCAAAGTCGTCACAACTGTTAAAGTATCTGAGAATGATGACGTAATGCTGCTAACAAGATCAGGGTTAACAGTTAGAATACCTGTAGGGCAGATATCAAAACTTTCAAGACAAGCTATGGGAGTTAGGGTAATAAAACTCTCGAAAGATGACACTGTTGTAGCAGCGTCTAAAACACCAAAAAAGGAAAAGGAAAATGAATGATTATGAAAAAGTTTTTTCAGAACTTTTAATTAAACAGGATGACTTAAATAAGTTGTCCACAGGGAACGAAAATTACGTATTTGATCTAGTTACTTACAACGGTAAAAGAATTGACTATCAACTTTGTTTCAATATGGAGTTGGCTGAATTTATTGATTCTTTTGACTGGAAGCACTGGAAAAAAGGAAGTGTTGATTTTGAAAATGCAAAGATGGAAGTTGTTGATCTTTTATTCTTTGCATTATCGGATTTCATCGTTAGAAAAATGAATTACGCGCGTGTGAGTGTATCTAATGATTTCTTTAATGTACTAAACGAGAAACCGGCTGAAAAAATAGACGAAACATCTATTATATTCTTTGCAAATAAGATGTTTAAGTCTGTAGACATTCTAACAGATGTTGTTAGATTAGCACATAATATCGGTATGTCAACAGATGATCTTATTGAACTATACAAAGGAAAACTGGTACTCAATACTTTCAGAATGAAAAACGGATATGTTGATGGAACATACAAAAAGATTTGGAATGTAAAAGGTCGTTATTTTATGAAAGAAGATAATTATATTCTTACAGATTTAATGCAGGAATGTCCAAAATGGGATTTTAATAGTCTCTATAAAAAGTTGGAGTCGTTATATAAACTTAATAAGGAAGCACGTTTTGTTTAAAGAACCAAAAGTAACACTTATACACACAATACCTATAGAGGTAGTGGAAATTGCAGCTAGAAATGCGTATGACTCGTTCGATAAATCAGTCAACGAATCAGTAAAATCTTTTAAAGACACAAAAGAACTTAAGAAAGAAAATGATTTTGATACCAAGTTTATCAGAAATCTAACACATGTTAACTTCCACACTGCTATGGCAGAATTCGCCGATATGATTTTCTTTATCGAAGGAACGTCAAGAGGTGTTTTACAGGAATTAGCAAGGCATAGAATTGCGTCATACGCTGTTAAGTCAACAAGATACACGCTATCTGAAGTAGTTAAATATCTTATTTGGTATATTTACAATACATTAAACGGACCAAACGCTACGAAGTTCATGGAGTATTTTCCAGACATGTTCGTGTTGTCTGATGACAATACATTACGTATTGTGAAATATCAAAACTTCATTACCGAATTTAGAGAAATTCTTAAAAGCGATCCTGATATGTTATCTAAAGTTTTATCAAAAGAGGCTATTGGGAATTTAAATGAGGATTTTGAAGTATTCATGAAATCCAAAAATAAACGTAACGCAGGAGATCCGTTTAAGATGCTTATCTCTGATGCCTTCTCGACAGATGTTGTAATGAAGATCAACATGAGGAGTTTTATGAATTTCTATAATCTTAGAAACTCCGGATCGGCTTGGGAACAAATTAGAGTACTCGCTAAAAAAATGGAAGAGTCTTTACCGAAAGAGTATAAAGAACTTCTCCTTAACGAGGAAATACCTAATGAATTTCAATGAAGCATTACGTTTAATGGAAGAATGCGATAAATTATACAATAACGGATCAGAGACGAAGCTCTCTGACCGTGAGTATGACGCATTGGTCGAAGAAATAGAGAAGCGAACAGGAAAAGAATTTAATCATTCTGCTGTTTCGTTAGGTAAAAGAGAAAAGGTTTTTATCGATGTTCCAGTACTGTCTTTAAAAAAGACTTACGATATTAGTAATATAATAACGTGGATAAAAGGCATTGAAAGAAAGATAAATACCCATTTTTCTTTAGTTTTATCACCAAAATTTGATGGTGTAAGAGTAAGAGTTGTTTATGAGGATAAACTTCTAAAACATGTTTTATTAAAAACTAGATCTAATAAAGGTCAAATTTCTATAACAGACAAGTTGATAAATAGAGTTCCGTTATTGTTACCTGATAATTTAGAGATAAAAGACATGCATCTAGACGCAGAGGTTTTAATAAGTGATAAAAATTTAAAACAGCTAAAAGCAATATCGGGAAAATCATTCTCATCAAAATTAACAGCTGTTACATCAGTACTATCACAAAAAGACCATATTGAAGAACAATTAAATCTTTTAGATGTTGTGTTTCATTCTATTTCATCTAAACACAAAAAAGACTTACCAACAGTTTTGATGTTGATGAATAGAAAACACGAAATAAAATTTGTAGTGATTAAATCTAATTCTGAACATCTTGAAAAAGATATCATGAATTTTTATAAAGATCAATACAAAGCTCGTGATAAAGGATATAAAAAAGACGGCATTGTTATTTCAATATCAAATCCAGAATTATATCTTTTAGCAGGTAAAACAAAAAATTATATGTTAGGCGCAATAGCGCTTAAGTTTAAGTCTCCTTCAAAAATTTCTATCATTAAAGAGATAATAGTTAAAGACGTACCCAAAGGAAAATCTTATGTTGCAATTATTGAGCCTGTTGTTTTAAGTGGTAGAGAAATTAATAAGGTAAATGTTCATTCGCCTTCGTATATAAAAGCAAAAGGTTTAGAAATAGGGTCTAAAGTAAACGTTACATTAAGAGGAGATTTAATACCTATAATTATTTAATAAGTGTTATATTAATTGCATAAAATCATAAAAGGAAAAAATAATGTCAGAACAACAACCGCAACCAGAAACTGTAGAAACAAAAGAAGAAGTTCATGATGAGGAAAAACAAAAGCAAAAAATTCTAAAGATTAAGCAAGAGAAGATAAACAGACTCTATGCAGGTTATCGAGAAGTAGCGGCTAAAGAAGAAAGTGTAGAGCCTGACGTACTATTATACTCTATTTCTCTTTTCTTAGGTAAATTCGGACTCGAACTTAGAGAAGCTGGGGCATTAGACGTTAATGCGAAGTCTATCGCAAATGTTATCGCTAACAATATGAGACATGTCTTACCTGATCTAAATCCTTGCCAAACAATCGTTAGAGAAATTACTTCAGGTGTTTGTCTATCCACTTTTGTAATTGGAGAAAAAGAAAGTATCGTATACATTCATCGAGCCGATACAGTAATCACTAAAGAAGAAGATTTAGAAAAGATTCCTATGTTTGTTATTAGAGTAGATAACGAAACAGGGGGCATTCTATCAAAATCTGTTAAGAATAACTTTAAAGATTTTGATGAGTCAAAACTTGTTTACGTTGAACCTATCTTCGAGAAGCACTTTAATGTGTTCGTTAAAGTAAAACAAGAAGAGGAAGCACAAAGAAAAGCATACATGGAATCAAAGCGTCAGCAAGATGAGCTAACAGAAGAAGATAAAAACGAAGAAGCTCCGAAAACAGAACAAGAGAAAACAGAAAACGAATAGTAACTATGTGGCAAACGCCACATAGTTACCTGTCTTTTTTCTTATAAATGAAATCATCTATTTCTTTTATACTATAACCAGTCGCCTTAGCGATAATTATGAGTAAACCTTTTCTACCTAAAGCGTAGACTGTAGCTGAGCCACCAAGAAGAAAACTACTGTATTGTGATTGATATCCTAGATAATCAGCAATTACAACAGACAGGATGACAACTAAAGAAAAAATCCTTAAGATTTCTTCGTCATCTTTTTTCTTTTTGTCTACGCGTACCTCCTCTTTTTCTTCTTCCATACAAAACCTTTAAAATAAGAACATAAAATATGACAAGTCCTAAAACTAATAACCCTCCAGCCAAAAATGCCATCGGACTCTCTTTAGCTGCGACATATAACGACGCAATGAAGATGAGTACATTGACATAAATTTCTTTTATAAACATAAAGAAATTTTTTGTTGTGTTTATTGCATTTTCCACAATTTGCCTTTTATTAAGTTAATCAATATAAAACTTCACTACTATGGTCTAATGACCATAGTAGTTAAAGTCCGTGTAAAAGAAATATTATTTCTCGTTCTAGATCATCTAAAGTTCCGTTATTAGAAATAACAAATTCAAAATCAGAATCAGATAAGTTACTATTCCCAACTGCACCATCTTTTAGGATAAGAACCGTATGCAATACTTCATCTAATTCTTTTAATGCTTCCAATTCATGAGTAAAACGAAGATCTGTTACAACCTTTATAGGAGAATTAGATTGTTTAATTTTATTCAAAATAGGATCTGTAAAAATACGTTTATTCTCTTTAACGCATTCTTTAGAGAAACTTCTAATTCCTGATCTATAATATGGATCGTTTTTTATCAAGAATTCTAACTCATCTACGTCTATACCAAGTGAGTTGGCGTAAAATTTTTTAGCAACATCACCAAACGAAAATCTTTCAGCACTGTCTATCGTCTTTTTAATAATTTTAAAAACAGTATCTTTTCCAACTCTATCGTCTTTTCCTAAAGCAATAATCATTTTTTAATCTCCTAAATGTGTTCGTATTGATTTTTTAAATTCTATATAGACAACTATAGCTATGATGTCAATAGTGTCTTCATACTCACCGCGTATGACGTCATCGAAACTCAAAGCTTTTTCGAACCCGTCCGCAAAAAAATCATTCGGGTTTAAATAGTGTAAAATGTTCAATTCAGAAACAAGCTCTTCATATATCTTTTGGTTTGTTTCTAAATATTCCGTGTTAGTGAATTGTGATATATAACTCACATACTTATTTGGGTTATCCTGTAATCCCTTCTTTAATTTCTGTTTAAAGAATTTGTTAACAATATGATAAGGAAGAAGTCGAATAACTTCCTCTTCCTTAGTGATAACAGCTAACAAATCTTTATCCTGTTTAACAGAGTCGAAAATAAGTGAATAAAGTAAATTATTCATGAGATGTATCCTTTTCAGTGTTTTTAAGATAGAGAGATTTGTTAGGTATAAAGTGATCGTTTGCTCCGTTTAATTCTATATCTTCTATCAGGTATCCTAACTGAACCCATCTGTCAATATGTCTTTTTTCTAATAAAGCTAACGCGGAACGCAGATGATTAAGTAAGTCGTCTGTTATCTTCATAGTATTATCACTACAATTGAGGTCAAAAAATTTTACTCTATCTATACACGCTCTTAAAACTTCTTGTATAGTTGTTCCATCATATCCTATTTCGTGAATTTTAGGATCTTTGAAAAAAACAAGTTCAATACTGCACGCGTCCGGTTTTAATCCGTTACATTTAAGTAAGTATTTATGCCCGGCATCTAAAACTTTCATAATCGTATTTTTCCTTTCTTTTTAAAATAAATCAGTATTTGAACCGCCTAATGACTCTATAGACATATCTTTGGTATGTGTGTCTTTAGGTATAGGCATATCGTGTTTTGGAAATTTGTAAAACCAGAAAGCTTTCTGGTAATTCAAAACATAACCTCTATGTTTATCTACAGCGATATGAAGATATTTCTCATCTTCATGCATAACAGGGTAAGTAAGAATAGAGACATCTAACTCTTGTGAGATTTGTCTACTATCCGCATAATATGATCTACCATATATTAGCTTCAGAATTTCACTTTCTTCTGCTCCGTTATCTAGTAGACTTTTAACAGCACTACTCGATTGATGCGGTGAATACATAAAGATATCTTTTGCTCTTCCGTAATTTCCAATGCGTCTGAAAAGCTCTCTTGTTTCTGAACCCGTAGTTCCTGTTCCTTTACAACCTTTTTTGTTTAAAAGAGAAATATAATCTAAAAGAACAGATACAACTTCATATCCTTGGGTTTCCCAATACTCAATGTTGTTAAAGACATCACGAAATCCCCAGTTAGATGGATCAACAACAAGAATTTCAAGATACCAGCCATTTTTAAGCGCTTCACTTTTAATATATTCCGCAGCTTCTCTAGACGGAACGCCCTCGATCTTATCTGTTTTGCCCTCACAAGATTTGAAGTATTCATATAAGAATTTAAGAATAATTCTTTCATTATCTTCAAAACTGTAAATTATAGCCAAAGGTTTTTTGTTAGGGTCTTTTGTTTTTGGTGCATTTTCTGTAAGTGTTTGAATGAATGTACTTCTAGAGAAACCTGATTTATATCCGCCCTCTCTAGAAGCAACCATAGCAAGTTCACCTCGTCTAAAACCGCCATCAAGAACAGTATTTAATCTTCTGAAACCTGTTTTAAGTAGAAAGCCGTTATTTTTTTCATCTCCTAATTTTTCAATGGTTTCTGATAAACTTTCTGTATCAGAAATAGAAAAACTACTTTTGATATTTGTATCATGTTCAACATCGCCACCACTTAATTCTTCAAAGAAGTTGATATTGTTTTCTATATATTCATTAAAGTTACCAATTCCTTTAAAACCATTACTTGTGTCTTTTTGAAGTTTATTTGCAAAAGATTTAAGTAGAAGTTTTTTCTTATGTGTGTTGATGATGCCGCGTATTCTTAATATACTTTCTGTTCGTTCATCATCACTTAGTTGTTCTTTTAAAGACTCAACAAGGCTGTCAACCTTTTTGTCTTCGCCAAGAATATCAGACAATGATTGTTTGATGTGTTCTATGTCATAATGGTTGTTGTCAAATTCTTCAACAAGTGATAGAACATACGACATAAGAAACTCAATTTTTTCACTATTCTTATTTTTAAAGTTCTTTCCTAACGATCCCATAAGCTCTATGAGTTCTTTAATAACGTCTCTGCTGTCGTTGTTTGTTTTTTCATAATCAATACGCTCTAAAAATAGAAGACGTATAACTGATAAAAGTATATTAATACTTTCCATATGTGTGTCCTTTTTATGTTCTGCTTTCATTGTAAAACAGTATGGTGAGATTTTTTAAATGAGTTTTAATAAAGGATTTTAAATGGAAATACTATTTGTGCCAGAGAGCACATTAAAGATGATGAAAGTTCAAGGTTTAACGATTGACAAACTTATCACAGAAGCAAGAGCAGAAAATGTAGATTACCTCCTAGAGAAACTAGGTAAAGGTAATTTTGACAGAACAGCAAAATTTGATTTTGTATGTAAACTTTTAGGAAAATCAAATCTTTGGATAAATGGAACCGTGTTAAAAAGTTTCGATACCGATAAGGACTTTGATAGACTTTTGAATAGAATCTCATACGAAGAGAAAAACGTTTGTGATGTTGAACGCAGACCGTACGATAAAGAAGAAGCTATAAAAAAAGCGTTGGGTGATGATAAAACATTAGAAAAAGACGGATATGAAATATCTATTACAAATGGTTTTATTATGGTAAAAGTAAGCGATACCCTTGTTAGTTATATCTTAACAGGTGATAAAACTTTATTAGTTGAGCTTTATGCTTATATACTCAAAAAAGCTGAAGAGAATAATTTTCTTATAAAACCTATAAGAGATGCGTTCATCAGTATAGTATAACTTTTTTTCCTGCAGGAAAAAAACATTCAAACATTTTAAAAGGAAAGATATGAGTAAAAATATTCAGGACTTGTACGAAGCGCTAAAAGGCGCAACGTTTAATATTGTCGCCGGTAACGAAGAAGGGTTTGATTTTGGAGATCAAACGTCTAAAAATGATTATGAAGATGTATTCGATGGTTTTGCAGAAGAAGGAAACCGTGATGCAGTTCTTAAAGCAGGACTAGAAGCATTCAGCTTTGATGGTCTGGATTACAGAGGTATTTCAGATCTTATGTCACAATACGATCAAGCACTTGCTTCTAAACCAGAAAATGTTATTGCAGGAGCACTTTCTGACAATGGTAGCGGTAAATTCATTGCTGGTAATGAAGAGTTTGGTGCAGATGTAGTTGGGGCTTATAAAGAAATCCAAGTAGCAGTAAACGCATCTATCGCGTCTAATGAAACATTTGTAGAAAAGATCTATCCTACTATTTCTGGAAGTATGACAAGCGGAGGATATAGATTTATCCACACAGCACCAATTGTTCAAAATCAATATACAAGAGATGCTGCAGGTAATCTACATGATGACACTATCGGTGATTCTATTGTTAAAATGGTACGTTATTCAACTGGAAACCCATTTGCGATCAACGGAATTAAACTTGTACCATATCCAGGTGATGAGAATGACACGTATCTTCTTAGAGAAGCTACATTCGTAGATACTGAAACAAACAAATCTACAGCACCTATTAAAACAAACATCGACACCATTGACTTCGGAGCATTGTGTTTTGACACATCTGCTAATGTTAGTGAAAGACCTTCATATCTAACAAACTTCGACGGAAACATCAAGACACAATGGGTATACTATAGACTCACAGATGGTGATGGCAATACATCTCTACATAGAGTTCTAACTGAACTAAACGGAAACTCTAAGTGGCAAACAACTGACGTTGGTAGTGTAAAAGATATGCAGCTCAACATGAACAACATGAGAATTCTTATTGATGCCGATAGAATCAAAGATATCAATGGTGAGACATCAGACGTTATCACAAACCTAGATATTCCTGGATACAAAATTTATCTAAGATACTCTGTAAGCGGTTCACTAAACACCATGACAATGCAGTTCCAAACATTGTCAACAAGATTTACTCTTGATAAAGTTATTGATGCTGATGGTAACGAAGTAACTGCTGGTGATGCTAAATATGATGCTATTGCAGATGTTATTGCAAACGTCGAGACAAAAATTGAAGCTACTTATCAAAAAGCGATCAAAACCAACGAAAACCTCGAAACATTCGGAATCGAAGTTAATACAAGAACAGAAAGTGAAATTCTAGAAGTAGGTTATAAAACAGCTGTTTATGTTAATACGTCACTTTTCTCTTCAGATCCGAAAACTGCACTTAGTATCATTGATTCTTCTGTTAATGTAGAAGTGATTACGAATGCAATTGCGGCACTCACTACAAAGTTTGCACAATGGAGAAATTTGCAAGAACAAGGCGATACTGAAGCGTTTAAAGATGCGGTGGCTATCACTGCGAAACGTGTAGTTGATCCACATATTGGATTTAGAGAAATTGATCTATATAACCAAGTTGATGCGCAAGAAACAACTACAACTATCAAGAACATCGGAGCTCTAATCGCTAACAACATTAAGCAAATGATGAATACACTTGAAGAAGAGTCTGGATTCATTAGTGCACATAAGATTTTGGGAATTGGTCAAAAACCAACTCTAACTATCGTTACTGACGAAAAGATCAAAACTGCACTTGATCTAGATGGTTCAGTATTCAAAAACGACTATTACAATGTAGAAGTAGTTGGTCATAACCATGAGCTTCTTAAAAATAAAGTAAGAGTTATTCCTACTGTTAAACCATCAGGTAACACAATGACTGTTCTAACAAATACTCTAAGAGTAGTTGTTCCTACGCCGGTTATTGACGTACGCGGTAACTTCGGCAATAACTCAACAGTTAAAAGAACGGTAGTACAACCAGCATTCGATTTCCATAACAGACTACCAATTGGTATCGAGCTAGACGTTATTGGATTCGACAAAGTTGTTTCTAACAAAAACCTTTATGTTGTTCAACAACAAGTACAATAGTAATTTAATTCAAGTACTTTTGAAATAAACGTATCCGAAACCCTAAGGGTTTCGGATATGGTATTTTTTTTACTTATATATTATATCATTGACTTCAATCCGGAAGAAGTTAAAATTAAAAAAAAAAGGATTTAAATGTATACTAATGATCCATTAGCATCACTATATGGAGATCAGCAAAATCCATATGGTTACGGTGCACAAACAGGTGGTTCTGTTAACATAGGAACAGGAACATCTGGATTTGACACGCTTGGGGTTTCTGACGATCCGTATGGCGGGTATGTACCAGAACAAAATCAACAAGAGACTACGACGATCAGAGAAGTGATAGAAAAAGAAGTTGTCGTGCCTTCTAAGTTGACAAAGGTCAATCAAGGAGTTAGTTTAGATGCTTTTGTTTCTGACTTCTCAAATATGGAAGGTTACAAGCAACCGATAGATATCGGTAAAGTTATTTTTATAATAAAAAATAACTTAGCGCTTGTAGGTGACAGAAACAAAAAGATGTATCTTAAAACAAAAAGATATATAGATTTAATAGACGATGAAAAGTTAAAAAAGATTGAATCTGCTATTGAATCAATCAAGTCAGGTTTATTAAAGAAACAGATAGTCTCTTTGATTCCTGATTCACTAAATGATACACTAACCAACCTAATGGTGAATTATTTAGGAGAGTACTACGTATTCGATACCACTTTTAGAGAAACAGCTGCATCATTAAAATCGGAGTTATCTTCTGACGATACAGACGATGACACAAAAGAAGCCATTAACACTTTTGTTTCAAAAGCTACCGATGTTGTTTCTTCTATTAAATCAGACGGAGACTTCTGTTATGTGGTAGAAACAACAAACGTAGCATTTTCAGATTTTGAACCACTTGCTGAAGAGTTAAGATATGTGACAGATCCAATAGAATTAGAATCATGGTCTTTACTAAGTAAGATTTTTAAAAGATTTAAGGTTGATACATTATACTTTTGTATAAGAGGGAATCTTTATAAAACAGACGGTGCAACGGTAAATAAAGTTATACTATAAAAGGAGATAAAATGTATACAAAAGAACTGACAAAAGAGTCTATCGAGAAACTAAAAAAGGTTTCTCCTATTCCGATTATGAAACGCAAATGCTTCGTTCTAGACAACGAAGTTACAAAAGAAGACTTTTTTAAGTTAGCGGTGTTTAAACTTTCGGACAAGATATCTGATGAAGTCTATGAGTTTATAACTGAACAACTTAATAAAGGTGTTTATCAAATAAGTTCTTTAAAGACTGATTTGAGAGACATTCAAGAAGCAGTCGATAATGGTGACAGAGAAGCCGAAGAGTGGTTCTCTGTATTCAATGATTATCTCTCGTATTATTTCAATACAGTGAGAGATAGTATTGCTTATCACGACAACTATACTGTCGTGTGTATTCCGTATGATATTATTCTTACGGATAGAACAGAGAACGATAAATACAAAAAGTTAGTTGAACTCTGGAATAAAACAGTGCTTATCCCTGAGGACGCGTAAGCGTCCTCAGAGGCTATATTATTTTTTTTAGCATAAAAGATGTATCTGAAGTTACTTTAGGCGTAATTAGGCTATTGTCGAAGGTCTGAAGTATATTTGTATTAAACTCTACATCAGAATTTAGTATTTCTCCGTATGTTTCACCTTGTGAGTCAACTGTTTTAATAGAAATAAATCCATCTTTGTTATAAATCCATACAAATCTATCTTTCTCGAATGTTCTTAATGTAATAACACCAGTACCAAGATAGTGGTCACTAAAATCATTATCACCAACCAACAACCCGTCCTCTGATACGTCAACATTATTGCAATATCCGTTGTATTCAATAAGTCCGGTTAATTCAGAAACAGTTAAAGAGAATAAACAGTTTTCATCTAATGGTGAATCATTAATAGTGATAGATGATATAACATCTGTTTCTATTAACACATCGTCTGTCTCAAAATCAAAAGCAATTTTACAACGATAAACTTGATCGCTATCTGTAAATCCAATATTGAAATGATTATCTGTAACATATGTCGGTAAATATGTTCTAGGTAAATCAATATCACTTAATACAATATCGTTTTTAATTTCCTCCAATGTATTCCCATCAATAAGACTATACTTTAAATCTGAATCGATAAAATAGAAAACAACAAGTCTGTCTGTTTCTACTGGAAACACATAAATGTTAGATGCGTCTTGTATTTCATCTGTAACAAACGATTTTATATCGATAACTTGTCCGTCAAAAACTTTGAATTGTTTTATTGTGTTATCACTTTCTACAGTATAATAAACATTACGGTTGAAATATACAAATGACAAACAATTTTTAAAAGTAAACGAACTTTGCATAATATGTTCTATTGGCGTCATTTCGGGAATAAGGTTCACTAATAAATTACCATCAAATGCGTCTGGAATAATATTATCTTCAGCATCAACGATAAGTGCAAAATTTACTCTTTTTATTTTGTCTTCAAGAAGTTCTATTCTGTCTTCATATCTTTCATATTTAGAAAATATGCTATTATCAGAAACAGATTTTCGGGTATTTTCTAACTCTGTATATGTTTCTTCGCTTAAGTATGTTTCAGAGGAAGATTTAGATATTTGAATTTTAGCGTCAACTCCTAGAGAACTTCTAACGAATTCTTCTAACTCATTCTGGAAGTTAGTGAAATCAAAGTCAGATTTAAATAAACCTATTTTGATACCAACTAAGAATTCGTTATAAAGTAAACCTGAATATGATTTATCTAAAATAGTTACCATATTTTCAGGAACATATCCGTTATTAACAGTGTCTTCTGTTAACGTTAGAATATAAACATTATTATTGATATCATTTAAGTATTCTTCTTCTGTCCTTCCGTATGCTTCATATACTTCTTTAAATACGTCTACTCCAGCATTCTTTAAATCGAATATGGGTCTTTTTGTTACTACCAAATATGCTTTATTTGGACTTATAAAAGAGTCGTATGGACTATACGCTTCAAATGCGTATTTTTTTCCTATTTCTATCATAGTTTTCCTTTAAATATTTTCAGTTTAAATTTATGAAACAATTATTTAATGAAAACAAAACAGGAATTAAGATGAAAGCAGTAGTTTATATTAACACAACATTAAAAAACATTAACGATAAAACAGTATCTGTTATCACACAACATATTATAGAGTTTGACGAATTTAAAAAGTCAAACAAGAAACCAAATAAACTAGAATTGACCGACTACGGCTATGTTACAAAATCACAAAAAATGATGAAAAAAGCCAAAGAAGTAACACCGACATTATTTATAGATAAAGCAGAGGTGCTTGTAGATAAAAATCCTTACGATGTCATAATAGAAGAATTATTAGGTTTGATAAGCTCTTATGAAAAATTAGAGTTATGGGTAATAGACCAAAAGATGCAAGCATTATTAAAAGACAAGATAAATAATATAGATTTTGTTTCATCTTCACATATGAAATTATTAGAAGAACTTAGAAGTAAGAACTTATCTGTTTCTCTATTGTATACAGTAGAAGATAATCCAGGATTTATGCAAACTGTATATTCTACAGAAGTTATTTTTAATAAGTATTTAAAAACTAATAACAGAGTATTGTTAATTAAATCAGACCCTAAGTATTATTGGACTCCGAAGAAAACAAAGTCTGATTTTATTATTTCAAGACATTTAATCTATAGAAATAATCCTGAACAAAATCAAAAAGAGGCATACTGTTTAGCGAACTATAAGAAAGATGACCCTATAGGTCTTAAAACTGATTATGTTGCTTACTATCAGTACTTGCCTAAAGATCCTATTGAAGAGATAGAATTAATAAAATCTCTTCTTAGAGAGTCCTTAAAAGATATGGAAGTTATTTGTAACATACATACGGAGAATCTTTATAATGCTGATTCATTAAGACTTTATCAAATCTATGGTGAACATGCGTTTGTTACTCTTGTTGAAGGAGATCATAATAGAATCACTGTCCGTACTTTGAGTGGGAATTATATTGCTTCTGAAATCAAACCTGTCGGTATTGCAAATGCCGGAATGAAAAACTGTAGTGTTATAGGCATGGCAGGTAGGGATTTTATCATTACTCATGTTCTTAAAAGAGACATAGGTATAGATGGAGGTGTTATAGATATAACAGACCATTATTATGATGATAAATATAAAATAAAAAAAGAAGTAGATAACAAATTCAAAACAGCTGTTAAATTTAAACATAACGATATCTTTAAAGATAAGTTAGAAAAAGATAAAACGTACAGATTAAAATTAATCTGCGGTATTGATATAGTGGATAGAAACACACTTAAAAGATTAGAAAGTTATAAACCAAAAGTTTATGTGTTTATAAAAAGACTTCACGACATTGTAGCATCGTATGTAACTGTGCTTCATATAGAAGAAACAGACGATGTTATCGTATGGACAAACATTTATTCCAATAAAGTAATTATAGAGTAGTACGGGAGAAATCCCGTACTACTTATAAAATTTACCTATTTTAATAATTACTTCACTTGTTTTGGTATAGTACCAAAAATACATACTGATTCCTGTTAAGTAGTTAGCAAAGATTTTAATGACTTGTGCTATATTCTCAACAGATTCTTTTGTCATAGTTGGATCAGATTCAACAACATCAAATAACATATTAAGTTTCTTGTTAAGTTTATGAACAAGCTTGTTAATTTTTAATATGTCTTTGTCATCAAAGTTTTTGTGAATCTCTTTAAGCATGGTTATACATTCGAGAGCTTGTGATGTACTTCCGATTTGTTTACCTATTTCTGCAAATTCTTCCAGATTCGCAGGGTTAATAATGCCTCTTAATCTTTCTTTTGGTTCTTCTACAAGTGTTTTTTCTATTTTATCCAGCTTTGAATAACGTCTAAACTGTAAACGTTCTTCTTTACTTTTAAGAAGTCTTGAAACAATCGAATCAAGTTCATCTATATTTTTAAATGTCTCCTTGTGGTTAGAGAGACTAAAGAAATCATAGATAATACTCACAAGTTCAATCAGCGGTGTTTCAAGACCAATAACCTTAGCAACTGGTCTATTGTAAATTTCTGTAAACTTTGTTTCCGAAGCAAGAATGCGTTTTTCTGTTTCGATAAGTTGTTTAGGAAATCTTACAGATCCTCTACTATAAATAAAATCTTGAAAACCTGTTAATCTTGTGGAGATATCTACTTTAGAATTTTGTACGAAATTGATTACTTTTTCTGTAACCGAATCAATAAGACCCTCTTCTAAACCAGACACCAATTCGTCTGACGGATCTTTTGTTAATAGATAGTTTACTATCTGTTCCTGTTTCATTTCAAGCCTTTGTTTTAATATTCAAAGAAAAATGAAATACGATATTTATCTTGATAAAAAAGAGAAAAGGAATAAGAATGGCAACATTCGGTTTAACAAAAACAACCACAGAAAATCTTCAGATAAATACAAGTACAATTTTAGATATTATCACAGGAACATTTCAAGAAGGAGCTAAAGGGGAGATGATTCTCCTTGGTGGTCTAGACAGTGTTTATGTTGTCATAGGACCAGGAAACGCATATAAGTCAACAATACTACAGTTCCTAACAATGACAGCATTAGATAGAATGTATGTCGGCACATTAAAGAAAATTGAGAAACCTATAATTAACTTATATGACACAGAAACAAATGTTAAATTTGATAGAGTGCAAGACAGACTTAACAAGACAGAAAATCTTCCAAAGGATATGATATATAATTACGATAAAGGAATGTTTAGAGTTCTTACTAAAGCAGACTGTTCTGCAAATGAGTGGGTCGTCGATTTTAACAAGTTTAATAAAGAAAGAGAGAAAGAGAAGAAAGTTACATACACAGCGTTCACAGATAAATATTCAGGCGAACAATACAAAGCACTTTTCCCAATCATGCACTTGACAGACTCTATGTCAGAGTTTGAACCAGAAGGCGCGATGGATATGTTAACAAAATCAAAAAATGGTGAGGAAGGCACAGAAACATATTACCTAAAAGGAGGTTTGTTTAAATCTAAATTTATAGGAACATTACCAACAATTACAAGAAGAACAAATTCTTATTTCGGGTATGTAGCGCATACTGGAGAAAATAAAAATATTGGCGGGAATAAGTATAATAGACCGGAAAAACAAAATCAATATCTTAAAGGTGATATGGAAATCAAAGGTGTGTCTGGTAAGAATAACTATTTAACGTTACTCTCATTATTTGCACATACAGCTACAGCATTAAAGAACCCGACAACAAAAATGCCAGAGTTCCCTAGGTCTTCAGCGCCTGATGATTATGAGACAGACCTTAACTTAGTAAAGATGACAATCCTAAGATCAAAATCTGGACCTAGCGGTACAACTATTGAATATGTCGTTTCACAATCAGAAGGCGTTAAAGTAGAATTAACAAACTATTTTTATACAAAAGTACGTGAAAATAATTTTGGTGTATCTGGGTCAAACTTATCGTTCTGGATGGATCTATATCCTGATGTTAAGTTAAGAAAAAGCACTATCAGAGAACTGGCAGAGGAAGACAAAAGATTAGGAAAAGCAATTGAGTTCACGGCGTTCCTAAGAGCTATGATGAAATATCAGCCAGGTTTCAAACATTTATACGATACTCCTGAAAATATTTATAAAAATATTGTAGATCAGAGATACGATATGAATACATTATTGGAGTCAAGAAGTTGGTGGACTATAGATCAATACACTGACGAAGTACCGCCGTATTTATCTATATTCGATTTATTAGAAGTCGCTAAGGGCTTAAAAATCCCGTATTGGTTAGAAGACGATAAAGTAACTGTGAAGAAAAAATGGAGAAAACATTTTTCAAAATACAATCAAGACAACAAAGAAGCAGATAAGAAAGCCGAATAGCGGCTTTCTTAAAATGAATAACATTTAAAGGAATAATATGACTGATACTTCAAAAGTAAGAAAAGCGTTAATTGTTAACAACCTAGCTGAGAAAGATACATCAAAGAACGCAAGAATTGAAATTAGATGTGATGAAGGAACAATCCCAATTGCTGTTTCACAGCTAAATGGTATCTATGAAAATACCACAGAAATTAAACATACAGCTGAAGAGATTGATTATAATGTAAGACTAAGAAGAGACTTTACTGCAAAACGAACAGATGATAAAGTTACCAATGCGCTCTATGATCCAGACATGCAAGATAGATTTGTTTACATAGGACATGCAAAAAGCATTATGTTATCAGAGTATAATGTAGTATGGTATGATGCAAAATATGGTGATATTTTAATTCTCCCTGATCTTGAGACTTATGGTGACGCTAACACAGATTCTGATCTTAAAGTAGTAGAAAGAATTATAGGATGTACTGTATTCCAAAGACGACCAGAAACTCAAAGTGCTTCAGGAAGATATAGTACTAAGTATAACGTCAATAAAACAAAACCGGAAGCAGTTGACCAAAGAGATAGTCAGAAATTCCCAACTCCTAATGTCATTACAGGCATTGCTACATATCTTATGCCTTTTGCTGACGTGTTTCCAAATCATACTACACAAAGAACATATATGAGACATGACGATTACTTTACTACAACAGGTAACGCTAGTAAAGTAATAGAAGTTATTTCTTTAGGATCATCGACAAATTTATTCGGAGATGCAGAATCTGATGAACTATTTTCTATAAGTGCAATTCTTCCTGTTAGATCAACACCAACACTACATCAGATTATCTTTAAAGAAACACCCGTTGATGACGTCGTAATTTATTTATGGTAGTAAATTATGAAAAAGAGAAAAGAAGTAGAAGCATTCTGTCTTAAACACATTGCTAAAATAGGTTCTCAAAAAGATGTTGAAAGACATAAGAACTTATTTAAGTCAATGAGTGATAAAGAGTTCAGTGATTTTATGACAGATCTAGAGAAAGGAAGAAAAACGATCAGAATAATTTCTCCGAATAAAAATGATGGAAAACCTATCGATAAAGAAAAATTACTAAATATCATTAGAGATTTAGGATATGATCCTTACCAACCTATTGTTGAAAAAATTCCTGGAACAAATAAGTTTTCTTTATCAAAAGTAAAAACGTTAACGTTGTATGTTCCAGTAAAAAGACTTTCACAACATGCTGTAAAAGGAATCTCAATACCGAAACATAATCGTTCTAGAGATGCGATTACTGGACAGGTAACAAATGATTCTAGAGCAGCTAAGATTACACAGAAAGAACTAGGTATCTTTAACGCTAAAGGATATGAATCAGCCTTAAAAGAACTGATGATGTCTAGATCAGGAGACGAAGCTGCTGAACAAGCATTACAAGCTTTCATAGAGAAGTACGGAAACGTGACTCTAGAAGACATAGAGCAATATGCGGAAGGTTCACAGTCAACCAAATCGGTACAAAACTATTTTAAAGCAATACATTTAAAACTAGCACTATAAGGACACACGTCCTTATAGTGTAGCTGGTAAATTATATGCAAAATGTGTGTTTGAGATAGAATCATCATAATCTTCTAAGTACTTAATAGTAATGTTATGGTCAAATGGTAATTCCATTCCGTCTCTAGCGATAGCTGCTAATTCTATATTAGGTAATGGTTCAGATATATTAGTCACAAGTCCAATTCCTGGATCTAACTCATAAGCAAGATCCGGATTGTATCGCGCATCTAATCTGCTATAATAAACAAGTGGTTCTACAGCAACAGACACAGCGCTTTTGACTTTAATCAAATTAGGTCCTTTAATATCACCATTGAATTCGTTTGTTATATAAAGTGTAGGGTAATTAGAACTATATGAAACTTGTGTAGTATATGATGTAAGTTTTAATAGAATATTAGTAAAGGCTTCAAGCATGTTATTAATTTTACCTAATCTATCTATATTAAATCCAGTAAAAACAAATATCAAATCATCAATTGATTTTCTGTAATCGTAATTTGTTGTATATTTAATAGGGTCTGAAAATATATCATCTATTACCATAGGACTATCAGAAATTCTTACTTCAACAGGAGCAAATATTCTTTCTAAAATCAAATTCCCGTCACTTCTAAGAATAGGATTGTCATAATCATTCAAATATGTCCATGTTCTATCATAAAAGTCTATCATGCTATTTAGTGTTGTTACGATATCATTGTTGTAGTCTAGTTTTTCATACGCGTTATTTAGCATCGTTCGCATATCATATACAACAGATGTTTCACTAATTAAATTATCTGTTTCGAATGTGTCTCTAGGAATAGACTGAAGTGTGAATATACTTACTTCTCTATCAGAATAACCATATAACTCAAATAACCATTTTATAACTAAATACCCAGCAACTTTTTCAGACAGGTTATACGTAATACCTGTGTTACTATCTCTAAAACTTTTAAAGACAGTATCTGATTTACTATCTGAATTAAAAATTTTATATAACCAACTTTCAAATATTAGAATAGCTCTATTAAGTGGGAATATTTTTCCTGTCTTAATGTAATCTAGAGATAAGAGCTTGGTTCTTTCTACAAGATACTTAGGAGTTTTTATGGTGTTCATTTCGTCTTCAGTGATAGGTCTTTCGTAAAACTCTATATTAAGCACGTCGTTTAATGATACAATATTTGGTACATCATTTAAATCTCCATACCTAATGAGTTTTAAATTATCAGAACTTTCTAATAGTGCATTTTTTTTAATAACGAACTCTCTAAGATCAACACCAACCTTTTTCATCACCTCTTCAATAATGATAAGTATATTTTCTTCTTTTCCTGTATGTTTTATAAGAAACTTAAGATTTTTGTATAACCACATTTTAACATCATCTGGTAACATATTGGCATCAGAACTTAATTGTAAATTACTATCAAAAAATGCATTCATATAGAAGGAGTTAACTCTATCTGTACCTATATTACTAAGTCTAATGTTTATAATTTTTCCAATAATAATAGGCGTTAAAACAGTAATCAGTCCGCCACTATAAAGATCATCAGTTAACTGATACTCTGCTATAGACCAACGTGATATATAATTTTTTAAAAATAATTCCAATTCAGGAATTAAATTATATTCATTTTCTTCTACAGCATCTTTATAATAATTTAAAATTGCTCCATCTTCGTTCTGATAAATATCGTCCATTGTAGTAGGGTAAGTAATACCATGAATAAGGTTTTCAGAGAACGGATATTTAGACACAGCTTCCTTATAGATTAAATCTTGTGTCTGCATAGCTTGTTTGGTTACAGGGTACGTATCCAATAAATCTTTTGTGAGTTTTTGGTAAGTGTTTGTTTCAAGTACTTTAACCTGTATTCCGTCTGGATACATATAGTCATCAAGATCATGATATTCACCTGTCATATTGATATAATATTTCCATGTTCTGAAATCGTCATTATTGTATTTGTAAAATGATCCAAAACGTTTAACCATTTCTAGGTTATTGGACATTGCTGTCGGGTGATGTGAAATCACTAAACTCTTTGTGAGTTGTAAAACTTGATTAATGTTATAATTTGACGATGTTGCCATTAAAACTCCTTTTTGGCAGATAAAGGACCGTAATGAATAAAAGATTACCCATAAACCCTGATCTATTAGTTTCATCAATGAAAAAACAAGATGATACTAAAAGTACCATAACTGTATCAAGAAGTGAGTTAGAGAAAATAACTCGATTCACAAAGGATAAAACAGGACAACAAGATGATTTGTTTATGTTGTTCCCAGATATCGATTTTGTAATGGATGCTGTTACAACATCAATTATTTCTCCAGAGGACGCTGTTTCAAGAACACTTAATCATGCGTCTGATTTTAAAGCGTTTAATGCGGATTTAAAACAAGAGCTTATAAGGCTAACGAAAGATCATATCGAAGAGCATTATAAAATAAAGGACAACCTCTTTAAAGAAGTGAAAGAAGCTTTGTTCTTTAAGGGCATGTATGTAAGAATGATTGTTCCGTCAAACATACAAGAATTTTTGACAGAATTTAATACAAGACCTGGTCTTGAAGAGGTTACGTTTGATGGATTTGATTTAGAAACAGAGAAGTCTAAACGTAAACCTAAAAATGAAACATTTTTAGGAACAAATATTACAAATAATATTAGTCCTCTTTTGACAAAAACAGATAAAGTAGTTCCTGGATTAGAAGAATCAGGTTCAACAAATTTAAATGATTTTAATGACGTAGAAAGAGTTCTGAAAAGATTAGAGAACGTCAAAGCAATCGATTTTCTGTCATTAGATACAATTCACACAGAGAATATACCAACAGACACTCCTCTAAGAATAAAGATACCAGCAGATAGTTTTGTACCTGTTACGTTACCTAATGACAATGAAACATGGATAGGCGGGTTTGTCTTATTAGATACAAATGGTAATTTTATCACAGACAAAACGGGTTATGATGATATTCTTGATGAAGCAGGTCTTGTATCAAAGCTTGCTAACGATAACTCCATTATGGAAAGAGTCAAAAAAGAATTATCAAGAACCATGATAAAAGAACCTAAGATATCATCAGAAACTTTAAAAAGTCTTGTTGATAATAAACTAGATGAAACACTACTTTCAATCATGCGTGAAGAAAATGTAGTATTAAAAGATACTTCACGACTTGAACATGTTAGACTAATTATGTTTAACAGAATTCTAAAAAACCAGAAGACAACTGTTATCTATGTTCCAAATGAACATTTAGAGAGTCTTGTATATAACTATAGAAAAAATGGAACAGGTGAGTCTTTATTAGAGAGAGTTTCGGTTTTAACAAGTATTAGATCTATTATTTTGTTCTCTAGATTAAACGCCCAAGTAAAGAACAGTATACCTACCGTAAAAGTAACGCTTAAAATAGACGATCAAGACCCTGATCCTGAAACGACAAGAGATACTATGATAGAGGAATTTCTTAGAAACAGACCTATGGAATTACCTATTGGTATTAGAACAGTGAACGATCTGTCTGATTGGTTACATAGCATGGGATTCTATTTTAAAACAGAGAATAAAAAACTACCAGACATATCATACGAATTCGACGAGACAACGCGCGATATTAAACTTCCAGATGATTCATTAGACGAAGAATTAAGAGACAGAATTGTGATGTCATTTGGTGCTGTTCCTGAACTCATTAACGGTAGTAAAGATATCCAATTTGCAACAGAAATGATTTTTAAAAATGCTATGGCAACACTTAGAGCTAAAGAACGTCAAGAAGCAACTAACAAAATGCTAACAGAAAATGTTAGAAAACTTCTTAGCGTTGACGGTCTCTATCTTTTTAAACTTGAAGAATTAATAAAAACAAGAATACCAAAGATAAAATCTCTATTTAGAAAAATAGAGAAGAAAAACTATCCTGATAAATTAATCATTGAAACGGTTAAGAAGAAGTTTATTAATTCATACAGAATTTATCTACCAGAAATTAAAACATTAGAAGACGACAGAGCTAAAAATGATGTTAAAGATAAGGCTGACGAGTTAGATTATGTTTTAGATTTCTATATATCTGATGAGTTTATGACAGAAGAGATGGTTGGTGAACTTGGTGTTAATGCAGAAGCATTGAAGAAAATAATCAAGGCGTCCATCATGAGAGATTACATAGCAAGTATAGGTTATATGCCTGAACTAAGCAATATTGTTTCTACAGCAATTACTGGAGAAAGTACATTTAATCCATTAATAGATAACAATATATATCTCAAACAACTTACAGAGGCGCTTAAGAAACCATTAAAAGAACTTAAAGGAATTTCAACAAAGTCTAATAGGATTTTTGAAAAATTTGAGGAAGAAGTTGAAGAAGAGGAAAATTCCGATAGTCAGTCTGAAAACGATAACAATGAAGACGAAGGACAAGAAAACGAACCAGAAAGTGATGACGGCGGAGACGATTTAGGTTTTTAAACCATAACTACTCGCATCTGCGAGTAGTTATGTAAGAATTGACAAAGGATTTGCTTTAAACTCTAAATAAAAAGAATATGCTATCGCTATAGCGTCTGCTTCGTGTTCTGATATTCCATTTAAATCAGGAACAATATCGGTAAGTTCTAAATTTCTATTAATAGCTTCTTTTATCGCTAGTTTATCATCTATCTTTTTTGCATCTATATATTTTTTAACACTCCTAGGAGAGAATTTAATAATGTGCATATTATTGTTATAGTCTTGCAGTACAGTTTCTATAACACCTATACTTTTACCTAATGGTATTGCGCTGCCTAACTTAAACTTGTCTATAAATGGATTTTCATAAACACATATATCCGGCTTAAATCTTCTAACAATAGATTCAGTTACTCTACGAAGAAGATTTAACCTAGCTGTCATAAGGTCGTTTGTCTTTAGTCCCATGTTTGTGATTCGTTGTAAAACTATAGTATATGTATCAATATGTTCTATACTAAGATCATCATCATTTATTGTAAAGAATGCTACGCCTACGTCATTCGTGCTGGGATCAAATGCAATAATTCTCACCAGTAGATCCTAAAAGGTTTAGGTGTCATACCACCAATTTCAACACTCTTCTTGAACACATCCGTTATTTCATTATCGTCAAGAAGATGTTGAACTTTAACAAAGTATTCAATAGTAGCATTATATAATTCTTTATTAGATCCGTTAGTTAGATCTATTCCGGAAATAAAACCTACCTCACCTAACGAAACATTTACATCATCTCCATAAAGGAGTTTAGATGCATTTCTTAGCTCGTCTAACTCATCTGCGTCAAGAATGACTGTAGCGTACATCTTAAACGTTAAGTAATCAATAGTGCTGTCTAGCACATCATCACGTGTCTTAGGAGTAGGATTAAGTGTATTTGTGTTTTCAGTACTAAATACACTTAATTCTGGTTCGTTATTATCTGTAGAAGTAGCAAGAAGAATTTTATCACTATCATAGATAGTATCGATGACTTTAACAAAAGCAAAAATATATGTTTCACCGTTGATATCTTTTTCAACAAACATACGATACTTATCAAGTTCATTTAACGTAAAACCTATGGACTTTTTTCTAGCTATTAAAGGCGCATGTCTGAATAGTGAACCGTCATAAATTTCATGTCTAACATTATCTATATTCGCATCACTATCTTCAAGCATATCCTCATAGTCTAGACCAATAGCGTAATAACTCAATACAGGATTTTTCTCAAAAATAATATCTGTAGTTATACCGAATTTTTCATTTAGTGTTGTATTAGGAAGAGGTTTATAAATTCTTCCGTATGTTCTATATGTGTCCTGAATAATAGAATAAATTGTTTTTGTTGTATTATACATCTTCTTTATCTCCTACAAAATCAGACGGATTAAGTGGTTCCGGTCTTATTTCTAGTTCTCCAGGAACAACTTCAATATCAATGCTATCTATATTATTTTCAAATTCAGATAAATCTTGTGATGTGGCTTTAGGAATATAAACTCCATTTTCGGATTTAATCTCATCTACTTTATCAAGTAGTTCTGCTGCCATCGCAGCCAAATCAGCTTGATTTTCATTATCTTCTTTTTTAAGTTCAAGTTTTGTTTGTTGGAAAATAGAATCTCTTAATGAGTTAATCGTGGTGTTTGCTACTTCTACTTCTCTTGGAGAAGTAGGAACACGTCCGCCTTCAAACATAGTATCTACTATTTTTTCTTGTAGATTATAAAGTTTAGCCAAGTTAGCTGTTTGTTCAGGTGTAAAGATGTTATAACTTTTTTGTTCTTCTTCTTTTTTATCAGGCATAATAAGTCCTTGTGTATTTTATCAAAAAATATACAACTTATATTTTTAATGATAAAAAGGAGAACACGTGTTTAGTATATTTAGAAAGAAAAAAGAGTATTTTAAAATGTTCATAGAGGAAGAATACTACACATCTAGTTTCGATAGTATTTATAGTTTATTACGGATTCTAAAATTAATAGAGACTTTTTTAAGTTCAGGAACCGATATGAAACACCTTTATTGTCCAGATAAAAAAACGGAGATTAAAACAAACGTATTTCTAAGTGGAGATAAAAATATTCCAGAAGACATAGAAGACGTTATTATAGAAGTAAGAAGATTAATAAAGGTGAATTCTAAAGACTTTTTAAAAGACAAAAAATATATTAATATCTATAATTCTTATATAGATGAATTTAATACTTTCTTAATAAGAATTAAAGAAGATACTTTACCATATCACTGAGACATTTAAGTCTCAGTGATATCGGTGTTAATTTGTTTATATATTATAAAAACGAATACTATATAAGGAAAATAAAAATGGTAGTGATAGAAAACGTACCTCATAAAATTGTTTATGATAGTAAAGGTAATGTTAAAGAAAAACACTATAAAATTATTATTGAAAAACAAGAAGTAGACGGAACATCATCTGTTCAACCAGATGAAAGAAGTTTAAAAGATAAAAGCACAGTCTACTTTCAAAACATCGACCCAGAGCTTAAATCCTATGTGAAATTTAAAAACGGTATTACAATACCTATACGGTATATACCTGCTAATCACGAAAGAGGATTTTTCATATGTACTTCATACCAATCACTAAAGGAGGTAAAAGAAGATGCAGTCATAGAAGAGTTCGGAAATTCTCTAGAAAAAAGAAAACTCTTTGATACTGAAGAGATAAAAGTTGTGACATCCAGGTTTACTGATGTCGATGGCGGTGCTGGGGCAAGATCATTCTTGTCTGATCACCAGTCTTCATTCTCTGATAGACTCATAGACTTCAAGAAATTCTTGCGGTCTGTTGACTATTACAGAGAATACAGCTTTGTATCACTCTCTGAAGTTCAAGGAGAAAACTTCTTTGTTCTAGAGAACCAGCAAGCTATGATCATTCTTAATGATCCAACATTACCTTATCCAACTTCTGATGATTTTGATAAGGTAAATTCAGGTGTCGCTATCACTATCAGAGATAGTAAAAATCCTACAAAATGTTACTACACAAATATCTTAGGCAGTGTTGTCTCAATACCGGTTAAACGAGATAATAAAAAAGCCGACGGTATTACTGTTGTAAAAACATTTAAGGGTCAAGATGAGGTGACTGAATACAGTCTAGAACAAGCATCTGAAATAGGAATCTTTGAAAACTATGTAGATGCAGAAAATAACTGTGATATTCAACAAAGAATAGATCTTCTGAAATCAGAAGCTGCTTTGAAAGGAATTGATCAGGACATGTTAAAGAAAGAGGTGGATCTAAGAGTTGCGGAAATTAAAGCAGAGATGGAAGAAGAAAAAAGAAACCATGAGCTAGAAAAGATGCGACTAGAAAAAGATCTAAAAGAAAAAGATGCTGAATTATCTAGAGCAAAGGAGTTACATGAAATTCTTATGCGAAAGTATGAAATAGCATCTGAAGAATTAAAACGCAAAACGGAAGAGAAAAAATTCGAGGCTACGTCAGCTAAATCATATTCTGACGCAACCTCTAGTGCGTGGAAAACAATAGGTGCTGTTGTTGCAGGAGTTGTTACTGTAGCAATGGCTGTTATGAAATTCTTCTTCTAAGAAGAAAAAAAAAAGGAGTAAACATGAAATTTAAAAAAGCGCCTATGTGTGTAAACGTAACAGGTAAAGGAAATATCAGAAAATTAATTAAAGATATTTCTATTATTGGAAACTTTAAAAAGAGCCAAAAAGATCTCTATAGAAGAAAGATAGAGTTTTTTAACTACTTGGCTACAGGGAAACATAAAAAGTTTTCCAATATGACAACAAAAAGAATAAAGAGAGTGACAAAGTCAGAACATATAATTCTTGGCTCTACTCTCTCGATCCTTACAAATGCTTTTAACGACAAGTCGTTAGGTAGGGATGTTTCAGTAGAAACTAACCTAGCTATACTCGGTATCAATGAAGCTATTGAAAAATACTTTTATCAATAGCTTTTTAATTAGAAAAAGCAAAAGGAGATATAATGCACGCTATCTTAAAAAAGATTTATGCGGCGGATACGCTGAAACCAGATCCATTAACTATAAATGGTAGAGCTGTAGACGAATTGTCAAACACTATCGAAATCATAGACAGTGTCTTTAAAACTTCCACAAAAGGCTGTGCAGATAGGTTTGAATACCTAGGATTCAAACTGACAGACGATGTTGACGAATATCGTCTCCGAGCCAAAGGTGGTGTAGATATAGATAGAACCGACATTCGATATGCGGAACTGTTCTTTAAGTTTGATGGTCAGGAGTTTTCAACGTACACAGCTCCTCCTTTTGTTAGACAAGCAGGAGTCTTTACATTATCAGGAACAAAATACGGCGTCTTACCTGTTTTATCAGACGGAGTAATTACGCCTGGTCCTGATTTTGTATTTGTGAAAGTATTAGGAATAAAGTTCTTCTTAAAGTCTATTCCTAGACAACATATGAAAAATGGTGAGAAAGTTCTTACCAACATAACCTACAGCGAGTCTCTGGCTTCCACTACAGAACTTGAAGATGAAAAAACAATCGGGAACATAGTGTCTCCTGTGATGAATTTCTATGTAGGAAAATACGGATTTAAAGAAACGATGAGGAGATTTGGTGTAGAAGACTTTAAAGTAGAGTTCGGAACATCAAATTACACTAAATATGCAAAAGACTACAATTTATACAGTTCAACTGGGAAACCACCGCGTGAGGTAAAAGGAGGCGATTTACTTAATCCTCACAACGTAGTCTTTTACATAAACAAAAAACAGGATAGTCCAATAGTGGAAAAGACGATCGCGTCTATCCTGTATAGCTTCGATATATTCCCATCAAACGCAATGTTTATAGCAGAATATATTTTAGAAGGAGCAGAAAACGATGAGAGAGGTGAGTGGCTTAAGCTTATCGGTAGACTCTCTTACCGCGATCGGTATTCGGTTGGTAAGTCAACCATACTAACACAGAAACGCTTCGTTCAAATGGAGGGTTATCTGGATAGTGACAGTAAGAGAAAATTAGAGATGGTAGGAAGAGAGAACATACATGATTTCTTTGACCTACTAAAAGAAATCACAGAAGATTACGAAGATCTAATTGTATCTTATAAACAACATAAGTCTATTAAAGATTTCTCTAGATTCCTAGAGACAGGAAATTACTTCATGTATATTTTCATCTATAATATCAATAGACTTATTCATGAGATTAATGCTCATGTAAACAACAGAAAACCAAATGTGGACCTTATCAAGAAAACAGTAACTGGTAAGATAAACACAAAAACCATATTTGGAATAAATAGTAACAAAGGTGTTAACTTAACACTATTGCCGCTGGACTCAACTACCGATTCGATGTTTACGACGTGTACGGGAAGAATTGAACTACAGGAGAGAGGGAATGGCGTTTTAAAAGCGCCGAAATCAGCATTCCCCCGAAGTACACGATCGCTTAAGGCAATAGATTATGTTATCGGAACCGTCCCTCATTTACGTAAGAAAGCAGCAACTCCTATGCTGAATGTTAATCCTTATACAAAGTGGGACAGACAAACCGGAAAACTTATCTTAACAGATGATGACATTTATGTGTTAGAAGCACTTCAGCTTCTGCTATCCGGAAGAATCATCGATGATGAACTTGCAGAACAAGTTCAGGTAGACGATGACGATTTGTCAAAAGACTCAGTAGAGGCGTAAGCCTCTACTGAGATAACTCTTTTTTTTTAAACACTTGTATCCACACCGACAGAAGGTTCCGTAATTACTCTCGGTTTCTTTTTCTTCTGTGTTATATGTGGATCATATGCAACATATCCGTCTTTATCATTATGTTTATGTTCTCCAGAACCTTTTTCTTTCATTTCCTTTAACATATCCAAATTAGTACGGTAGATATCTACAAGAACAGAATGTATATTGATTAATGTCTTTCCGTTTCTATCTATGTATTTCTCTAATGTATCAGTTGTCTTAACATGTGTTTGTACTGCTTGTTTTGCTTCCTTTAACTGTCTGTTAAATGTATGTGGATTAGTTTGTTGTGTAACAACAGGTTTTTTATCTGTCTTTTTATGTTCAATTTCAGAAACTTCTGGAGGAACATTTGTTATAACACTACTAACCATTCCTTTATATTCAGAAGCAGGAATGCGTTTTTTGGTAGTAGGACTCTTCTTATTGCCTAACGCATTTTCTAATCTATGGTCTTCAGGAATTATTACACCTCTTAGAGACGTTCCTGTGTATGGAGAAGACTTAACAGATTTAGCTTTCTCTGTTTGGGTATATGCTTCTTCAATTTTCTTTTGTTCTTCTTTAGGGTTCTTAACACCATCTATTTCCGCTTCCACATTGATAGGTCTTATCTTTTTTGATTTAGGAAAGTCAACATGATTAGGGTCTTTTTCGATATTTAAGAAATGTGCCTGAAACTCTGGATTAGCGTCTGCGAAAGCTCGCATAAGTTTTGCGATAGAAGCATTCGTTTTAACGTCTTTAAAACCTTTAAGAGAAATGATGTCGATCGCTGCACCACCAATGTGTTTAGATTTTAATGTCCATGTCACAGGTTTTCTATGTTTCTCTATAGTTCTACCTATAGCATAAAGATGTTTTTGGTTGTCCGGATGTCTATTTCCTCCATATTTTGGTATCATAAGTTTAATACCGTATGGTTCAACAAAATGCGAGAACTTAGCAAAAAACTCCTGTGCTGTTTCATTAAGAGAATCGTAACGCTTACTTGTCTTCCAATCATGAATGAGTGGATTAAATTTTGTAGCGTTGTTTCTTCTTAAAGGGTTGTTTGAAATATCTGTTGTAGAACTACTTGTTTCAACTTCAACAGCATCTGGACCAATAAGACTATCAGTTGCTTCTTGATTAAATCCAAACATCTCTTTAAACATCTCTACAATGCCCTTAATACCGTCTAAAACTCTTGACTTCATACCAGTAGATGTAGTGTCGTTAGACGACGTTGTAGACGAATCTGACGACGTATACGTTTGATTGTATGTCTCAGGAGAGATGACTTTATAATCAGTTCCTTTTGTGAGACCTTTCATAAGTTTAGAGACTTTATTTACTCTATTTACCCATGCTTGAACATAGTTAGAATTCTTTGATCTATACCAATTAATTCTAGCATTGACAGCACTATCTAAAGTGTCGCCTACTTTAGCAGTAGCTTTAGCTACAGTTTTAGCTGCCATAGGTCCTGCATTATGATAATGGTCAATGATATGTAAAACTGTGTAGTTATCTTTAAGTCCTGCACTATGCGCAATCTTTTGTCCTTTAAGGAAGAACTCCTTATAAAAATACTCGTCTTGCGCATGTATAGATTCTGGAGTAAATCCTATTCGTTTAAGGAAACTTATAAGATACTCTCTACTTCCTTGATACATACCGTCTTTTCCAAAACCACGTATGATAGTTTTTAACTCTTCTTCATACTTAGGTTTTTTCTTAAGTAATATAGTAAGAACATTTCTAATATGACCGAATTTCTCAATGAACTGATATGCACCAAACGATACCCAAGATTCTCCTTTAAGAATATGCGCAGAAGCATAGTTGTTTTTTGCCTCTACAATTCTTGTAATCGTTCCTGATGTTTTTGCTAAACCTGTGAGTTTCTTACCAGCATATCCAGCAGGGTCGGAAACAGGTTTAAACATATCTTTATTACTTACAGACACTTTTCCTGTTTCTTGTTTGGAACGATATGCTTCTTGATACGTTTTTACATCTTTCAACATATTCTTTCTGGATTGCTCTAGTTTACCATAAAGCTCTTTCTTTTTCTTATCATCTTTTTCATTTTGGTATTCTGAAAGAAGTTTTCTGTATTGATTAGAAGACTCTGTCATTTTTTCTTTATACGGTTTAAGATCATCTGTTAGTCCAATGGTTGTATCTTTAGCAACAACTTTTTTAGGTGTAACCTCATTGTCTTTAGATCCGTTAGGGTTCATGATGTCTTCAGGTAGCTCAGCATCATCGAAGAAATAATCAAGACCGAAATCAAGACCTAGTGCTAAAATAGGTCCTATGACAGGAACATATTTAACAAACTTTCCTAAAAGCTTAAGTGACTTCTTAACTACCGGAGATTTACCTCCTTTTATTACAGATGAAACAAGACTACTAATTCCACTAACACCAGAACCAAGAACTTTTGCACTACCTAATGCTGATTTCCCTATTATCTTTGTTAAACCAAATAAACCTTTAGTGAGATTCTTAGTCGCCCACCAACCAAGTTTTAAAGGCGCAAATCCCAAACCGCCAGCAATACCACCAAGCATGGATCCTAATCCGCCTAGAATAGTTTTAACACCAGATAGTCCAGAGAAAATACCACCTAATGTTTTTGTTATAGGGAAAGTTGCAAACTTGATAATAGAACCCAACATAGAAAATAAACCGCCAGACTTTTTGTCTTTTTCTTCTATCTCTTTTTTTGTTGGTTCTTTATCTTTCTTTTTGCCTTTTCTTTCAAAATACTCCATCCAACTACCGTTACGTTTACCGTCTCCGTCTTTATCAAAGAACGAACGTTTTTTCTTTTCTTTCTTCTCCTTTTCTTCGCGTTTGAATTTATTAGTGAGATATGACCAAAACTCAAGTTTTTTATCTTCTTTCTTTAATAAAGAATCTAACCAACTAGGTTTCTTAACATTATCTTTAACTTCTTGTTTCTTTTTATCAAATGTCTTTTTAAAACTTGATTTTTTATTACTGACAAAATCATTTGTTTTGTTTACAGTATCACGAACAGTAAAGATGTTACTCATTGTATCATATAACTGACGCATCTCTTTTTTAGTAGGTGTGAAATCAATAGTATTAAGAATATGTCTTACAGCATCGTTAGCGTTCGTTATACCTAACTTATCAAAGTCGTCATACGTCCACCCTTTGAAATGTGAAAGTACTTTATTAAACTTTGATATCACACGAGATTTCTCTCCTCGAAGTCTTGATTTAAATTTATTCCATTTCTTACTAAAGTAATTCTGTGTTTCATCTTTATTGAAATCATCGTATTTATCTTGCAAAATTTTCTCAATCTTTTTAAGAGTTTTAATATCATGATCTCCATAAATACCTGTTACATGTTTTACAGCATCTTCATACGTATTGATTCCTGCGAATTTTAAATCTTCAACTTTGAGTGCTTTGACTGTTTTAATAAACTTCCTTGACTTGACAAGTCCTTTACGTTTTAATCTATGAAGATCATCAAGGATTGATTTTCTATCATTGTCTTTTAAATAAGAATGTGCATCTTTTATTTTACTTTCTAAATACGTGTAACCTTTAGAATTAAAAACGTAATTCAGACTCTCATCAATTTTCTTTTTGTATTCATCAGATACATTTTTATCATAGTTATCTGTAATAAACTTCAACGCTTTATTTTTTGTATCTATTCCTAACTCAGACCAGTCTGATTTAGACATATTAGCAACTTTCTCATCAAGATCTTTGGCAGTTTTAACAAACTTTTTGAATCCTTTCTTTGTCGCGTCTTTAGCTTTATCAGGGTCTATTTTTTTAATATCGTCTTTTGCGGCTTTTACCACATCTAATAAAGATGTAGGTTCTGATTTATTAATCGTCTCCTCGTTTTCTTTTGAAACATTTCTGTTAAATAAATAATCTTCATAACCTTGACTTCCTACACTATTGACAAATCCTTCTGAATACGAAAGATATTTTTTCATATCAAGCACATATTCTTGTCTGTGTGGATCGAATTTAACAAGGCCTTTCTTTTCTAAGAATTCAATCTCTCCAGAATCTTTTTTGTCTTCTAGGAATTTAGTAGGATTAAAAATACCTGAACTAGCAGATCTTAATGTAGTTGACAAACTATCAAACCGCTCTTGGTTTAAACTTCCGTCTTTGTATAAATATCGTTTTATAAGTCCTCTTATTTTTGTAGCCATGACAGGATTCATATTGTCATATAAACCTGCATCTTCAAAATATTCTGGATTTAATGAGTTGTTACTCATAACGTATTTATAAAGAATACGTTTAAAGTTTCTTACTTCTTTAGGATCCAGATAAAGCGTTGATTTCTTTCCTACATTATCTTGGAGTTTAGAGACAAACGTATCGATAGCTTTTACACCGCCAGAAGTAAACATCTTAAGTTTAACTTCTTCATCAAAACTTCTATCAAACGCACTCTCGCGTTCAAATTTTCCTTTAGTGTAATTGAAGTGGAGTGTTTCAGCATTCTTGTTTTTAAGTTTTTCTACACTATTAAGTATTTTAGCTAGTAACCCTGGAATGACTGTAACAATAGACGTCTTGGTTCTTCCATCAAAAATAGTCGGTTGATCTAAACCGCCGACACCAAGTCCTGTATCTGTAGACTCTAACGGATTTCTCATTAAGTCTCTAAAGAAGCTAGCAGTTTTACCGATTACATTATCACCGTGTTTATTCGAAACTTTATCCAAATATTCAGGCATAGATGTTGACATTTGAATAAGGTCTCCAGTAATCTTTCTAGCGAATGGAGATTTCGCCAGTGCTCTACCGATAACACCGAAACCTTTTTCTTTAACCGCGTCACCTGCTAAATCTCCAGCCATAGATGATTTTGACATTCCTGCATCTTCTAACTGTGAATTAGCTTCTTCAATATCCTGAATAATTCCAGAAATTCCTGTTACACTATCTTTTATTTTATCTTTAGAAGCGTTAAATCTTCCTAGAATATTTCTTTTAAGATTATCCATCCAGTCATTTTTACCGATGAATGTTTGGATCATACTATCATGCATTTTCTGTCTAATAGCAGCATGTAAAGCTTCAGATGATCGCATTTTAACAAAATCAGGAAGTGCTGTATTTTTAGCGATAATATCTTGTTCTTTACCTAGTCTATCAAATCCAGATGCGAGGATATTTCGAATATCTCCAGAGATAAACACTTGTTTGTATTGTAACTCAAGTTGTTTTTTATAGAACTCTAAAGTAGATTTTCTTAAGAAGTTTGAAGATGAAGACATATCAGTAGCAATACTTTGAAGTAAAGTTATCTGATCGTTCATCTGTTTAAACTTCATTGCTTCTGTAGCAAGTTCTTTATCAATCTCGTCTTTTTCTCTATTAAGAGTTAAGGAAGATAACGCACTGTTAACACGTTCACTTAAGAGTTCATCATAACTCTGTTCTCCGCTATTTCCTCCTTCACCTTCTTCTCCACCAATAATGTCTGCAAGTTTATGTGTAACTTGACCGACCACACTATCTTGGTCTGGAGAAATAGAACGTATTGCTTTTGCTATCGGCCTAGATTCTTTTCTTATTTCAGATACAGATTTTTCAAACTCGTCAACAAACGATCCTGTTGTTTCTGTAAGTCTAGAAACAGTCTTATCACCAACAAGATTTGTTGCTAGTGTTTTACCAATTCCAACAGCAGCTTTTTTACCTATTTCATCGTCTTCTAAAAGACTCTCTTTAAAACTTTCAGCTCCTTCTTTTAAAGCTCCTTCAACTGGTTCTCTATCAGAACCAGACTCTTTAACATCATCATCTAAATCAAAATCATCGAAGTCGTCAAATTCATCACTCATCTCATTTCCTTTGAGAAAAGTATAACATTATTTATTATACCCTGTTATCAAAGGAAAAAAGAATGAGTTCCAAAAAAGAAGTAACGCTTTTACCATTAGATGCATCTGATAAAGAAGTATCCCTACTCGGAGAGGTCGATGATTTAAATATACTAGACGCTACAGGACATGAGTTCGCAACACAAGGTTTATACTCCGTAGAAATATTTTCTGTTCCTGGTAGTAAAGAACGTATGAATACATTCGGTTTTATTAATCTTAAAACATACATTATGCATCCTGATTTCTTCGCAAAGATTATTACTTTAAATAGTATCTTTATGAAAATTATGGAGAGTAAAATAACTGTCACACTCGATAAGAAAAAAGGTGTTTTTATAGAAGATCCTGACGGACAGACAGGGTTCGATTTCTTTATGAAGTCAATACCGTATCTGAAGTTTGAAAGAAACAATTCAAAGCAGAGAGATGAAAAGATCGATAATGTAGAAAAATTCATCAAAATGAAAAAATATAAGATTAAAAATCTTTATGTTCTTCCTGCAGGTATGCGCGAATATGAAATTAAAGAGAAGGGTAAAATCACAGAAGATGAGATAAATGATTTTTATAGAAATGTTCTAAGAGATAAAAACCTTGTTGGTACATTTGATCTAGATAGCGATGAAATTTCAATTATCGATCCTATAAGACTTAAACTTCAAATGGACATCTACGCTCTTTATAAATATATCTTTACTATTATAGATGGTAAAAATAAACTCATGAGAGGTAAATGGATTAAGAGAGGAATAACACACGGGACAAGAAATGTCTTTTCTGGAATTCCGGCTACTATCACTAATCTAAAAGATAAACATTCTGGCCTTAGAGTAGAAGAAACCATTTTAGGCGTTGTGCAAGTTGCCGCAGCATTTCTTCCTTTGGTACATTATAAACTTAAAGAACTTTTTATTAATGACAAATTTGCTGTTACTGATTTTACAGCAGAATTATATGATCCTAAAACACTACAAAAGAAGATTTATGAGATAGATAAAAAACCATACGAACAATGGACATCTGTCGATGGTTTTAATTCTATTATAAATCGTTGTACTTCTGACGAGATCAAAGAGAGTCAAATATTAATAGAAGGAAAAGTATTTGGACTTATCTTTGATAATGGCAAAGAAGTAATGATTGTTAAAGATATAAATGACGTAGATGAAAATGAAAGAAAATTTGTTAGACCCATTACTTACGGTGAGCTATTATTTTTTATAACAAAAGATGTAGCAAAGAAATATCCTATTACTGTAACACGACACCCTGTTATTGAAGACGGTTCGACATACTACAGTAAAATTCTGCTTTACACTACAAATGATTTTAGAAAAGTAACAGATAGAGAAACAGGCGAGGTTTACCAACGATATATTAAATTTGGCACAGCGTGGGTTAATACGACAGGATTACACTTTACAAGACTCCCAGGACTCGGAGCAGACTTCGATGGTGATAAAGGTACGGTATTGGGTTACATGACAGAGGATACTGTAGATGAAATGAAAAAAATTCTTTCAGATATCTCTTTCTTTGTTTCACCTTCAGGTACACCAAGACTTTCACTTGTTGATGACATTGCTGAAAAAGTTATAAAAACACTTTCAAAAAAGAACAAGAACAGTAAAACTAGAAAAGAACTATAAAAGGAAATAAGAAAATGACAATAGAAGATGTTTATAAACGAGTAGGTATGACACGAACAGGACATTTTGTGTCGCCTATTGTGTTTGAGTCAGAGTTGTTTAAATTCACTAAGAATGCTTCATTTATCTCATTCTTAGAAAATGGTTTAAAACCAGACTCAAACAACCCTCTATTACGATATGTAAAAGGTAGGCCTAAAATGTATACGTCTACAGAATACTCTAATCCTATGTATCCTGTAAAACGTAAGCATGTTAATGTCGATAGTTATTTAACATCGTTCAAGAGAGAAGACAAAGGATTTGAATATGTGAAAAGCAGGATTAAGCTTGTTCATGTTGAGAAATCAATACCGATTGTTTTTAATTATAACTTACTAGATGAGTTATATAGATATAAAACAACAAAGGGTGAAAACTATAAAAGAACCATTAACAAATTCTCAACTGTTGTAAGTTGTATTAACAACGGTATTAGTATGGAAAGAACAAGATTTGTTCACATACCTATTTCAAAACCGATTCCGACAATCAAAGAGTTTATTGAATACAGTAAGAAAGACATAAAGAGATCTGAAGAAGTATTTAACACAGACTTCAATAGATTTCTTTTAGAGATGTTTAAGTATCTATCAAAGATAGGAAAAGAGTCTCCTTTTGATAACTTCTCTGAAAACCAATGCTTTAATGTTTATTTCATATTCACTTATGGAAGTAAAGCGTCAATTGTTTCATTAGGGTATATCATGTCTTCTACAATGTGGTGCGATCATAAAACTACAATGTCTAAGAAAAAAGGTTTACTAGCTGCGAAGTTATTCTTATTATTCATCATTAAAGTTATTCAATCAGACTCAATTCCATTAGAAAAATTAGATGGAAATAGTGTTATTCCAGATAATCTTAAAGTTATTGAAGACGATGGTGTTGGTAATTTAAAAATTTCCGATAAAGAACTGGACGCTATTGTTTCAGAAGAGATAGAAAAAACAGTGGAGCATTTAGAAGATTCAGACGCGTTAGTAGAAGCTGTTATCGAACAATCTCTTTCTCAAGAAGAAGAAAAACTTCTTTCAAATACAGACGAAACAGAGATAGAGATAGGACTTAGAAGCTTTGATGAATTTACATCTATGGGTGTTATTTCTGAAAAGAAAGCAGAAAGTCTGAAAGAAAGACTGAAAAACTCTAAATTCAAAGTTGAGAAAATACCAGAAGAAGTAATTGAGTTAAGAAAAGAAGACGTTAAGTTAAATGACCGTGTTACTGTAGACGATAAAACAATGTTAGAAGACACACTCACACCTTTTATGAAAAAGTATATTGAGGAAACATACGAGACAGACATTAAGAATATAGCTGTTTCGATTCAATCTGCAGGTATACTTGTTGAAGATTTCACTATAGAAAAGAAAAATACAGTTTTAGGAGAAGAGCAAACTTACACACTTCATACTGTTTTACCAAACGGTAATAAAAAGATTATTCGACATATTATTCCCGGTCTTAAAAAAGATGGAACGTTTATGCAAAGTGGTAATACATATATTATGCGTAAACAAAAGACAGATTTGCCTATACGTAAGATTTCTAGAAGTGAATCATCATTATCTTCATTCTACGGAAAACTCTTTGTAGAACGTTCAAGACTAGAGTCTAAAGATAGAGGCTACAAAATTATGCAGTATCTTAAGACAGAAGCTACAAACAAAGATAGTAGCGTCAATCTTGTCATTGAGTCTAAAAACGAAATTTATGAAGTCAAACTTCCTTATCAATACACTCTATTTGGAAGATTTATGTCTATGGTTAGGATAAACGGTATTGTCTGTTTCTTTAACTATCATAAAAGATCTAAACAGGTAGAGAATGGAGATAAAAAACTCCTTAAAAAAATGGAAGGAAAAGACAAAGTTCTATTTGGTAAGAAAGGAAACACTTACTATCTTATAGATATGAATAATACTATTTACACATATCATAAAGGTGAATTAAAAAATCTCGATATTGATATGTATAAGTTTTTTAATATAAATAAAAGCATTCTTCCTTTAGATTTTGCTACAGTGAGAGTAAAAGGCTTTGAACTACCTGTAGGTTTATTCTTAGCTTATATGTATGGGTTTAGAGGTCTTTTAAAAAGACTTAATGTTAAGTATGAAAAAGTTTCAGGCAGAATAAAAGAACAGGGAGACGGGTCCTATTTTTATATCAAATTTAGAGACACAATGTTAAAGATAGAAAATTCTGAACCTATTATAGGTTTAGTACTTTATGGATTAACTGAATTAAAAGAACTACAAAACATAGATTTTTCAGAGTTTTCAACACATGGCGGTCTTGTTGATTTCTGTTATATGATAGGAATGTCTAAATACCAAGTAACAGAAATGTTCTTAATGGATAAGATGTTTATAGATCCTATTACAAAAGAAGTCTTAGAGCTTATTAAAGAACCAGTTATATTTAGAGAGCTCTTACTTAGAGCGTGTGAAATTTTAACAACTGACTATGTTAATCATCCTAACAACATCAAAAATATGATGATTAAACAGTATGATAGAATAGCTGGTATGATGTATAAAACAAACGTTGATGCTATTAGAAGTTTTTATAACGGTGTTGGAACATATAATAATACTGTTAATGTAAACCCTTTTGACACAATGAGAAAATTGAATGAAGATAGTGCGACGATGTTACAAGAGGACCTTAATCCTATTGCTATGTTAAAGCAGTATGAGGACATTGTTCTAACAGGAGAGTTCGGTAGAAGTAAAGAAACTGTTGTTGGTGAAGCAAGAGAGATTCATGAATCTGAAATAGGAATAACATCGGAATCAGTAAAAGATAGTGGAGATGTAGGAATCACTGCTTACAGTTCAGCAGCGCCTAAATTAAAAAATACAAGAGGTATTGTAGATGTCAAGCCTATTGAAGAACTCAATGAGGTTAACATTATGAGTACTTCTACAATGCTTGCTCCGTTTAACAATAGAGATGATTTGAAACGTATGAACTTTACATCCATTATGAATGGTCACTTAGTTCCTATGTTATATGCTGTTGTTCTTCCTGTATCAACAGGTTATGATACAGTTATAGGTGATAGAATACCTTCAAAGTTTATCAAAAAGGCGAGATTAGACGGGATCGTAAAAAGTGTTTCCGATAAAAAACTTGTTGTTCTGTATGTAGATAAGAAAACAGAAACAATTGAGTTTAAGCAGTGGAATACAAAAGAAGAAGCAGGCATCACGTATATGCACAGACTAGACACAGATCTTAGAAAAGGTTCTAGGTTTGAAAAAGATCAAATTTTAGCATTTGATACGTTATTCTTCGAGAGAGATATTTATGATAAAAAAGCCGTAGCTATAAAAACAGGTGTTTTGGCAACTGTTGCTTTCCAAGAGATAGATGAAACATATGAAGACTCTACGACAGTATCACCTAACTTCGGTAATAAGTTAACAACACCTTTAACAAAAGTACGATCTATAGTTGTAGACGCTAAAGACGTTATAAAGAATTTGGTTAGCATAGGTGACTATGTTAAATATCATGATCCTATTTTATCTATTTTTAAAAACGTTGAAGTACGTGAAGGCACTATGAATGTCATTGATGAAGAGACGGAAAGAATCCTTAAGGAGTCTAGAAACGCATCACCAAAAGCAGAAAAAGATGGATATGTAAAAAACATCAAAGTATTTTACAACTGTGAGAAGAAAGAACTTTCTGCTTCACTAAAGAAAATTGTAACTACGTTAGAAGAAGAACACAATATAGAATTTAGAGTGAACTCATCTTATTCTATTAAAGGGAAACCATTAGAAGAAGGGAAAGTAGAGATTAAAATCTATATCGAAAAACCTTTAAGATTTACTAATGGAGACAAAGGTGTTCTTGGAAATCAGCTAAAGTTCACGGTTTCTGCCAATCATGATAATAAAGTAAGAACAAAAGATGGAAGACCAATTGATCTTAAGTTCTCTACAAAATCTAAAGACAATAGAATTGTAGAGAGCGCTGACATTACAGCACTTTTAACAACAGGCGTTGTTCTTATTCAAGAACAAATGATAAAAATATGGAAAAGCTAGTCTTTTCCATTGAAATTAACAGACATAAAAGGTAATAATTATGGACAAAACACCTATTGAAGCTGCGATTGATGTGTCGCAAATTATTCTATCAACTATTCTTAGAAAAAACTCTCTAGGAATTAACGGAATTAATATGTCTCCAGAGACAAAGAAAACACAGATAAGCTTGATTACAAAGGGTATTCAAGATCAAATTGAAAAGGAGAGAAATAAATGAGTTTCATTAAAGAAAAAGCAGCGTATATCGAGAATGTTGTAGGAGTAGTAACACCGCGCAAGGGAAGTCTTGTTTACGATTATATGTTATCTGAAAATGAGTTTAATCTCTCTCCGATGTTTATTAGCATGAAAGACAGAGTATCCGAAGCGCTTGCTAATGAAATCATGACCTTTAAGTCATTTCTAAATGATATCTTTAAAGTTTCAGAATCTATTCATGACGCGTATACAGAAATAACATCTAAACGTACTTCAGTTGTTAAAACACCAATAGTTAAAGTCATTTCAATTCCAGAACCACTTATTGAGTTTCAGGAATTAGGAACTATCGATAAAATTAATAACAGACCACAAAACAATATTGATGTACTACATGACGGTTTGAGAAAGAATATCAAATTGACACCTGAAGTAATCAGAAATTTCTTCAAGAATGCTAAATCAGATCTAAAAAGATCGATCGGTGAGTATTTTGATAAATTTGAAGATGAAGAAATAGAACGTGTTATTAATTCCGTATTCTATGGTTTTGACACACCGCTTAAAGCAGATATTCTTAGACTAAGACTCACTGTTGAAAACGCTGCAAATACTGACGCACTTTTCATGAGTTGGTTTATCGCGTTAGAATTACAAAACGGTTCATTCGGTCTTATTACTACAGATAATTCTGACTATGTAGAAGCACTTCTACAAAAAATTAATGAAGTAGTTTCTAAGGCTATTAAGTCTTTCGAAGAACTTTCTATGAACAATATTTTTATTACATTTGGCTCAGAAAACATTGTGATAGTTCTAGAAAAACCTTTTGAAAGATTTATCAATGAAGAATACCCTATAGAAGTACTATTCGGCGCCGGATTAAAACTCGACAGTAAACTAAAGCGTTTAAAATATGACGAAGTCATCAATAACTCAAAAAACTTTGTTGAACTTTGGACAGAGCGCCACAAAAATACAGTTGTAGAAATGCACGCAGTTAGCGAGAGAGAACTTAAACTTATTATTATCTCTGAATTAACAAAATACATTAAAGAAAGAGAAATGGATACTGTTGAGACAAGAGACGTTATTAATAATGTTAAAACCTTCATTTATAACAGACCAGTTCTAACTGACCATAAAGAAGTTGTTAAATACATAGAGAGAATCTTTAGAGAAGTGATTTACACTAAAACAGGTTTTGATGTATTTATGAGAACTTATCATATTTATGAATCACCACAATATGGCTTCACAAGAGATCAAGCTATTGTTGCGACATTGGCTGAAATTATCGGGAGAGTCGTCTCTAAAGGATTGACTCATGAAAATAACTGATTTTAATCCGTCTAAAATAGTTGCAAAACATCTTAAAAATAGCGGTCAAGGCGTTAAAACGACTAAAGAACTTTACGTTTACTTTCCTAAGAGGTTTGTAGACGTAGGTCTTGCTACGTTAGAAGAGACTGTGAAAGTTGTCTCTACGTATATGGTTGGAGATGAAAAAAACAATGTTATATTGTCATCATTGCCTTTATATACAGAAATAGAGCCGTCGATTATTGAAGAGGTTAAAATATCTGATATAGAGTTTATCAAACTCACTATTCCTGAAGGGAATTTTTTAATAAAAAGCAAGAAGGTTATTAAAGATAGTGGATTTATTTTCTCTATCGTAAATGAATTTCTTGTAAAAGGAAAAGTTCCTTTTTATATAACACCAAATGATCTTTTTGATTTCTTTATTAAAAGTAACAAATACAGTGGTGCTAATATAGGAGATAATCCCGCAGGTATTGAAGCAACTATTTCAATAATGGTCAGAGACCCTAATGATGTATCAAAACAACTTAGATTAGTTAATTCTGATTTAAGGAATTTAAAAATTGGTGAATATCAATATGTCGGACTAGGTGATGTCGCTAACGGTATTGAAGCAAATATTGCGAAGTTGACAGGAAGATATTTCACACAAGGTGAGACTTCAGTTCTTAATAAAGAACCGCAAGAAGAAACAGATATAGAAAAATTTTATAAACTTTAAAGGAAAGATATGGGAGAAAGATTAGTTTTTACTTCAAACGTCGCGGAGATGGTTAGACAAAACGGAGGTTTTGAACCAGATAATGAAGGATATTATACAATAAGAGCAGGAACTTTCGGCGTTCCTAATTCAGCAGGTATTGTTTACGAACTTTCAGAGGAATTGATAAAAACACTAGAGAGATCCTCTCCATTTATGATGCGAGTTACTGCAGGTAAATTGTTTAGTGAAAACGGACACCCTGAAAGACTTCCTGGTATGACAGATAAAGAATATTTTACACGTCTTGCTAGGATTGTTCCTGATAGAGTATGCGGTTTCATTAAAGATGTTATTGTTGAATTTAATAAAAATAAAACAGAAGCAGTAGTTTACTTAAAAGTAAAACCTTTCGGTGAGTTAAAGCATGTAATGGAAGATGCGTTTAAAGATGACAATATCAATGCATCTTTTAGTGTAAGAACCATTTGTAGACAGTCCGGATATGTAAGAACTGTTATAGTTCTTGTTACATGGGACTTTGTAACAATAAATGGAGTTAATAAATCAGATAAAGTTTCTTCTGTTGGGTTAACTGTCGGTAACGAGGAACTTTTATCTATCGATTTAGCAAATCAAGAAGAAGTAGGCGAGTTTAAGAAAACACTCTCTGACCTTAGAGCGATTCATGATAAGGAAGTCACAGAAGGTCTTGAATCTAGTGTCAACATGGATTTTGTAGATACTGTTGAAAAATTCTTTAGTGAATGTCAAGGTGAAAATTGTATTTATAGATGGTAGGTCATCAGACCTACCATCTGTATTATTTGGTTGAGTATAAAATAAAGGATTCATATGCCAACTATTAATACAGGTGAGTCAACCATAACTTACACAGATCCTTTAGCTAATGTGTTTGATTCAGATTGGTTAACAGATGCTTTTATTGTTGATCTTAAAAAACTAGACGAAGAAGCAAGAGTAAATATTTTTTCATCATTTTCAGATAGAATGTTGACCGATACATCTATCGGTGGGTCTCTTACAATTAACCCAGAATATCAATTTACAAGATATGCAGATATTCCGAGAATGGGTAGGAGATTTGACAGAACAAAAGGTTTCGGTCCTGCAGACTTTAAAATAGAAAATGATAAAGTAAGCGGTTGGAATATCGGTGTTGGGAGATGCTACGGTGACTATATAGATGTAAACAGAGAAATACTTGTTCTAGAATTTGGGGTTCCTGAATTTATATCTATGCTATCATTTTATGCGCGTTCTGCAGATTATCAAAAATCTGTTATTGCAAAAGAGGGTAGAGATACGAAATGGTATACGGTAGGAGAAGTTATAGGTGTACTAGGACAAATAGTAACCCTTAATGTAAATGTAGCTTTGGTATATGCGGGTATTTTTGGACTTAAAGCATTTGTAGGTAATGGTGATACTAGATACTATCATTTTAAACCTAACATGCCAGATTACTGGGCGTCTGTAAGTGCTATACATAACTACTTGGCTACAGAACGCGGAATATTACTTCCAGGAATTACACCTAGCGATGCAGAAAACAAACTAGGACTTCCCCTAAAAGTTGACGGTAACTTACTAGCGCCTTTAAAAGAGACACTTCCTGCAATTTTTAGTGAAACAAACTACATAGATGTTTTTGCTATATCACAAAGAGCACAAGTAGAAGTAAACAGACAACTTATGCGTGAAACAATTGCATTTAACTCAACAAGACTTATTAAATCACAAGTTGATGGTGTTCTTAACGAAGCTACTGGTCAACTTGATAGAGAAGTAAACTATGAAGCATATCTTAAAGCTATTAAAGATAAATCAGAATTCTTTTATTCTAAAAAAACACAAGCTGAAGAAGATCTACCGAAAGCTGAATCAGCTTCTAGTGGAGATCTTGTAGATTATCTTAAACCTGATAATTTATGGAGATATTTGAAATTCCCGTTTGAGTTAGCAGAAGAAACAGTTAAAGAATATGCAGAAGCAACTATGTCTACTATTAAAGACGGTGGACAGACATTGATGTTAACTGTAGAATATGTTAATCCATCAGACTTTTCGGCTTCGAATGAATTTAAAGATATTCCTGCTAAATCTAAATTTGTAGAATTAGGTGGTGCAGCAAGAGACCTACGGTTTAGTACAAGTGGCGGTAATATTTTTGGCTATACTGTCAAGAAAATGCAAGATGGAATTAAAGATGTTGTCGCTGGAACATTAGATCAAGTCACATTTGGTTTATCAAATGTCATTATGGCGTTGACAAATGGTGGCTATATGAACTTCCCTAAAATGTGGTCTGATAGTAATGTTAATTTACCAGAACAATCATTTAAGATAGTAGCTACTCCGCCTTATGGAAATGTAATTTCAAAATCTATGGATATAGATTTAGTTTTATCGTCACTTTTAGCTGGTACATTACCGCAAGGAGTTGGTCAGAATGTATATCAATCTCCAAGACTATGTAGAGCCTTTCTAAGAGGTAAACTTAACATTGATTTTGGCATGATATCATCGATTACAATTAAGAAAGCAGTAAATAATATCGCCTTCTCTAAAGACGGGAAAACACTAGGAATTGAAATAATTTTTACAATAAAAGATTTTTCAGAGTACTTCGCGGCACCTGTTAAACAATCGTTGTTAGGTGCTTTCGGTATAGGACTTGATGACAATAACGCACTTAACAAATATTTATCTACATTTGCCGGAAGGGATTACCATACAACAAGATACGCATTTAGGAATGGGTTATTGCAAACATCAAGAGCTGTGATGGGTGTAAAAGCATTGACATCTCCATCATATCTTGGTATGTTAACTGGTGATTCATTGTTAGGTAAAACATTTGGTACTCTCACAGGAGCAATATTCGATACTTCAGGTCTCTATTTGAGAAGCTGATATCGAGTATTTTTCATATATATATTATTATTTTGGGTTTAAGAGTGTAGTCGCGAAATACTCTTCCCCAATCCCGCCTTAAAAGGAGAACTAATGAAACTGCGGGAAGACGAAATTAAAATAACGAAGCCAGGAAACATATTGGCTAAGTTATTTAGAAAGATATTGTCGGATAGAGGACTGATATACACTTGGCAAGATATTGTGAACAAGTATATATCAGAAAACAATAAAAAAGGCATAAAGGGGTCTACAACCCATAACATTAAAGCAGATTTTGCTTTAACAGAAATGTCTTTTAATAAATTTATCTTCCTGTTAAAGAATGCTCTCAATGTTGTTGAGTTTTCAATAACAGTTAAGATAAGACTTAGAGGAGAGCGTGAAGATGAAGCAACATATCACACGCTTAATAACATTAAGTTTAAAAAAGATGAAGAGAAGAGTGAGACATAAGTCTCACTCTTCCTTACTATTTTCTTTTTTCTTTATTTCGTTTTTCCATTTACGAAGTTTAATGGTTTGTCTTTTATACTTACCTATTGTTGTGAGTAGGTCAACCGTATAATCTGCCAAAACAAGTTCTTTATCTTTTTCAGACAATGATAAGTAGTTATTTTTATCGGGTGGTTGCGGTGTTCTATATAGCCTTAGAAGAGAGTTAGGTGGCGTTGTGTGTATTATCTTTGGTTTTTGTGGTTTAGGCTCAAATACGCAACCCTGGAGCCATATGAGAGGAAATATAATCCATAGTCTATTTAACATGTTCATATACCTCCCATAAAACATCTATAGCAGTTTCAGATGATTTATTATTTTCCATAGAATGTTTATGTGAAATTCTAATATCTTCTAACGCCATATTCTCAACACTTAGATTATTTTCAAGTGTGTTATTTAATGCTTCTATAAATCGTTTATCTTTAAACAACTCTTTATAGTCAACAATTTCTTGTTCTTTTTTATCAAGATTTAATCGTTCAATTGTTTTGTCTTGGTGTCTTATATATAAAAACACCGACATAACAACAACACCTAAAATAATCAAAAGTCTAGATTTCAAAGAAATTCTAGATATAAAACTTAAAATTAAACTCATATCAGTCCTTATTAAAATAGAGATAACATGTCATCAAAAGACACATCTGAAACAGTGTATGGATCACTACTTGGTTCTCTTGTTGAAATAGCAGATGACGCCAACGAGCCTATCTTTGAAGTATTTTCAAAAATAGACATATCGAATGTATTAGTACCAAATGAGTTATCGTATGATTGAAAACTATTTATAAGTTTATTATAATCAGTATTCGTACTTGTATCATTTTCTATGTACTTTAAACCAAGTTCAGTAATGTTTGGTGTATAATAACTTACGCTTTTTTCTAAACCTAGTGTACCTATCTCTTCAAACAACGATATAGAATTAGGATTTGATTCATTCATAAAATACGATAGAGAAGACCCGACCATATTATCTACTTCTGTTTTATCAAGTTCTGTATTATCCGATAACATAGCATAAAGAGATGTAAGTGCACCTTCAGTCCCCAAACAAATTAATGCATTTAAGATACCTACTAATGTTAACGAATACAAATCATTATATTTATTTCCGTAACTTGTATTTAAATAGCTATTATAGTTAAGACAGGAGTTAACATACATGTCGCTAAGATTTGTTCTTTGTTCCAATGAAAATCCAAAACCTGATGTATTATTAGATACAAAATCGAAAATGGATTTAAAAAGATCGGTTAGTCCTAATTTATCAAAAAACTGTTTTAATCCAGAGAAAATACTAAGGAATTCATTAACAAGTCCCATAACAGTATTGTATAGATCACCTAAAGCACCCGCAATGTCTCCAAATGTTAAGACAATATCTTTAATGATAGGTTGTTCAGTATTATACTGCTCTGCTTCTGATAAGTCTATAAAATTACTTAACTGAAAATCTTGGTTAATTGTAGAGGATAGTTTGGGTATAGAAGTTCCCATATTAATCCTTTCTTGTGGTTTCATATTAAACATATTTCACTTGATTTAACCTATAAGGACACAACGTGAGAAAAACAGAACTAGAAAAAGTATTTGAATCAAACATGGGAATTAAACCTGATTCAAAAACACTTTATAAAAAAATGAGAAACTTTTTTCTTTATTGGTTATATAGATCTAAAGACCATCTTGATTTTATATCCTCTAACCTTATCGGCGTGCACACTATTAAATTTACGGAAGATGATGCACAACGATTTTATCTTATTTTTGATATAGACCAAGAAAAATTAAAGAAAGACCTTCATAAACTTCATGATATCAATCCGGCGTTTAATGTAGCAAGTAATCCAAGATATCATCTTATTATGTACCTAATGCATTTTACCCATACACACATTAAAAATGTCGAAGAAAAAGATAAAACTATTATGGAGACATTTTATATCTTTTCTGTTATGGTTTATTCATCACTCATGACACGTTACTTCTCGCATAACTTAGATAAAGATATCGCACTTACTGTCTATGAAAAACTACCTAGACGATTTATTCTTAAGAGAGAAGGTAGTTGGAAAGGTGTTTTTGAATATTTTGGTCAATACGTTACTCATAAAGGACTTCATGAAAAAGCACTTATCAAATACAACACAAAAGATGTAACACTTGTTATTACAGATATGCAAGGTAAAATCCGTTCAACTGTTAAAGAGTTGACGCGTATGGTTTATATGGTGATGGATATTAATACAGCAAGAGAGTCTCGGTCTGTCTTAGGTCATGATGACGAACAAGGTGAGATTATGGTAGATATTGTAAGTGACACAAAACAATATCATAACGCTGTATTGAATACTGTTTATAAACCTAGAGAGTTTTTCTATGAAGATTATATTACTATTATGAAAAACATTTACCCAAATCTTTATCCTAAAGAACTCAAACAGACTGTTTTATTTATGAGTGAAAATTACACGAAACATAAAAGAACTATAGATTCATTATTAGAAACAGCTGTTAATGCAAATATACACTACTTGTATAAATCGGAATTATATCCTCCATATGATAAATCCATTATTGACGTAGTAAAATTTCTTAGAGGTTATTGGATATCTTCTACGGTTCAGGACAAAGAGAATAAAAAGTTTAAAAAAGAAGCAGCTGATTTCGTTAGATTAGCTACAAACAAAAAAACAAAAAGAGTAATTGTTACGGTAGTGACATCATTAGCAATTTACATTATGTTAATTGCTATTAAATATAGTAAGCCAAGAAGTTGAGATCCTAGGATCTCAACTTCTCTTTGTGGTTTACAACTTCTAAAAATCTTTCAAAATCTTCTTTTGTGGTTTTCTTTCGTGTTCCTCCTTTAAAAACATTATGAAATAATCCGTGGCAATCATTTTTTCTATAATCACATAACGTAATAAGGTTATTAGGATCACACGCTTCATCTGGAAAATATCTCACAGAGTTTAGGTGATGTACTACCCTTCCTTTTATAGCGTTACAAATTACACATCTAGGGTTATTTCTTAGGTGCTTTATTTTCGCTATCCTATATTCTTTACTTTCTCTTACATTTTTTGCCAAAAAATATCCTTTTACAATTACAAACATTAAATCAATTTAATTTGATTATTGATGTCCTAAAAGGTATAGAATGATTTTATTTAAGAAAGATTGGGACAAATATCCAACTGCAACTGTTCATATTAGAACAAAAAACACGAGTTTCTTAGAATTCGCTAAAAAGTTAAAATTAATGGGAAGAAAAAACTATTTGTTCCCTCTTGCTCTAATTAATCCTTTGTTAATAGATGTTGATCCGCATGATGAAAATCTTAGTAGAGAAACAAAGGCTATGATACTTGAAGAGGTTAAAATAAACCCTTGGTACTTTTTTAGAGAAGTTGCTAGGGTTCCTGCCAAAGCAAGTAGTAATCCTAGATATTTTGAAGCCAATAGAGGAAACATAGCTTTAATATGGAATTACTTCAACCATATTACAACTCTGCTTATTCAACCAAGACAAACAGGTAAGTCTCTTACTTCTTATCTATTACATACAGGTCTATTATCATTCTGGTCAAAAAATAGCACTATTACACTTTTAACAAAAGACGATACACTACGTACATCTTCTATCGAACAAATAAAAGACTGTATGGCTGCCTTACCTAACTATCTTAGACTTAGAACCAAAAGAGACAGTAACAACTCATTCAGTATCGAAATAGGATTAAGAAATAATAAACTTGTAACGGCTGTAGGTCAGAGTTCTGAAAAAGCAGCTTATAACGTTTTGAGGGGTCTTACAACACCGACAAGACATGTTGATGAGTTTGGATACGTCAGAAATATTCATATTACACTTTCTCCATACTTGGCTGCTGGTTCTGCTGCTAATGATGAAGCAGAAGAATCAGGAAACCCATATGGTACTATTTTAACAACAACACCAGCTTATCGAAATAGTAAAGAAGGCGAGTTTGCATATAATAAATATTCAGAAGGACTTAAGTGGTCTGAAGAATTCTATGACCTTAAAGATAGAAAAGAATTAGAAGAGGTACTTGATAAGAATTCTAGATCAGGTATAATGGTTCTTGAGTTTAATCACAGACAACTTGGTAAGACAGATGATTGGTTACGTCGTAAAATAAAAGATGCGCAATCAGAAGGAGAAGATGCTGAAGCGGATTATCTTCTAATCTGGCCTTTAGGATCTGGTGCTACGCCTATCGATAAGAAACTTATTAAGAAACTTAATAGCTCTGCAATGGATCCTTTATTTACAGATGTACTTAGTAAAGGGTTTGTTATTAACTGGTATAAAGAAGAGAAATACGTTAATGAAGTTTTACGAAATCAAGCCATGATTGTCGGACTAGATCCGTCAGAAGGATTTGGTAAAGATGAGATGGGGCTTGTCATTAGAGATATACGAACAGGAGAAGTTCTTGGGGCTGGAGCATACAATAATTTTAATATTAATGAATTCTCTATATTCATTTTTGATTTCCTTACAAAATTCAAAAAAGCAGTGATGATTGTAGAACGTAAATCAACTGGTTCGTCATTAATGGATAATGTGTCTGTGATGTTAGAGAATATAGGAGAAGATCCATTTAAACGTTTCTTTAACTGGGTAGTTCAAGAATATGATATTAACATTAGTAGATATGAGGAAGTCGCATTCGCTAAACAAAAACAAGGACTCTATAATAGATTTAGAAAACATTTTGGTTACGCTACTGCCGGTTCTGGAAAAGCAACAAGGGAAAAGATTTATGGTGAAAATGTAATTGCTTCACTTAAATTCACAGGATCCGTAGCAAGAGATAAGGCAATCATTAGGCAAATTAGTGATCTTAAAATTAAAAATGGAAGACTTGATCACGACAATAATAAACACGATGATGTCGCTATTGCTTGGTTGTTAGGATATTGGTTCCTTACAAATGTTAAGAATTCTGAATACTATGGTATTAGTCCAAACTCTATTTTATCTAGAGTAACAGAGAATGACCCGAATATTGAAAAAACACTTAAAGAGGATTCTAAAGAGATAGAAATGCGAGGAATTAGAAATAAAATTTCTGAATTGTTTGAAGAACTTGAAGCTACTAGAGACGAAATCAAAACCGTTTATATTGTCAATAAGATTAGAGCGTTGTCTAAACGTATCGGAGATGACATGAGAACATCAATGAACTCTGAAGCAATGATACGGGAAGTTCTAAACAATAAACTAAAAGAAGCAGTATAACAACCTAAGGAGACATGAGTCTCCTTAGAAGTTTTTTATTCTCTGACAATTAATTGAATTATAACTTAAGGACAGTCTATGGCAACTATCCATATTGATGAGATCTTCATACTTGGGTTGGTTGATGAAATTACATCTGTTAAATACGAAGCATCGTTTAATGAAGATTATTCTAATCCATTTCATGAAGAGGAAAAAGATGCGCTTGATATGTTTAACTCTTATTTCACAGTCACAGATGAAAATGGCGAAATTTATTTTGGTAATGACCCTATCTATACGAGGTTTAACATTAAGTTAGGTGATGATTATATCGGATGGTTTGAAGTATCACCAACAACCAATGGCGAAATTAATGCGCTTTCTGACGAAAATAAAGAAGCATTAAGAAAAAGACTTTTAGAAATAAAAATTATTTAATCTAAGGAAAAATATATGTCAGTAACATTAAAAATAGACGGTTTATATGTAGACGATGCTTTTACACATAAAGAAACAGAGTACATACTAGGATCAGATCCATCGCTCTCTAATGAGATTGACAGACATACGTCAAAAACAGATGCTGAAAAATATGAGTATACGTTTAAAGATGTTATCATAAGTAGAAGAGATACGTTATACTATATGATTATTGTGCGTGTTGAAGACAGTGACGGTAACGTTTATGACATCACAAGCGGAATTACAAACCACAGTGTTTTTGGTCAGGTTGTGAGTAATAGATCTGTAATTAAGACACCTAGATTAGAAATCTTAAGAGATACTTTTCTTGGTGGTGAACAAATTACAGTTAACCTAGATGATTTCAAAACATTTGACGATAGTGTTGAAATTAAATCTGTATCTTGGAAAGTAAGAGATATTTTTGGAAATACTATCTTAGACAGAGCTAACGATACACAGAATTTAAATACAATTGTACTTCCTAACAACGTTATCAAAAATCAGAATATTGTTGTTTTTGAAGCAGTTATTAATTCAGAAACAACCAACAGTTTTTCAGGCAGAAAAGTCTTTGTGAGAGAAACAGAAGAACGTTTCATATCTCTTGTAAGTGAACCTATTCTTAAAAGACATGTTGATAACTTAGTATCATTCAGAACAAACACGCTCACTACAGGGTTGGTTGTGGTTAATGTTAGAAATCATAAAAATGGAGATTTGATTTTTAACTACACAGGTGAAAGTATTGAATATATGTTCGATCAATTTGAGATTATTGTTCATTCAGGTATTATAGAACCTAGTGAGTTATACGAAATGGGAGTGACTTCTACATTAATTACAGGTAAAACTGTCACGAATACATTCATGTTTAAAGGTGAAGATAAAGAAGACTTTTATGAGTTATTTGATGTTTATTATACTAAATTTATGTTAAACATCATCAAATACTCCGGATACGATCTACCAAGATATAACACATTTACAAAAGAACATACAACTGGTCTAGTTCCTATTGTGGTTCCGACAGATGTTTTATTCTACGATTTAAATGATAATATCATGAATGAAGTATTTAAGTACAATCTTGGTGGTTTTTATGACATTATAGAATCTAATGTTGAAATACTTGATGGATCTTTTATTATTCATATCGTAACCAATAATGATGAAGGCGAGAAGGATTTAAGAGTTATTAAAATAGACTTTGACAGTACTGGAAATTATACAAAGTCTTTAGATGATACAGTTGTTCCTTATGGCGACAACTATATTAACAGCGGATTAAATCTGTATAAAACAACATTAGAGTTTATCTATGCTAAACCAGGAGAAAGTTTTAAACGATGTAGTCTTACTACCGACTCTTCTGATATAACAGAAGAGAGTGATTTTATAACTGACTTAGACGAATACAGAGATAGAATAGATGTTGATGATTATATTCTCATAACAGGGATAAGACAAAGAGACACGAATACTCTAATTTGTTATGCTAATGGTTTAATAACTATTATTGATAGAGAAACGGATGAAGTAAGAAAAATAGCATTAGATGATGTAGATCACGAAAAAGTAAAACTCTTTAGAACAGACAATGACAATATTGTTCTTATCACGTATGGAGACACATTAAATCATCGTTTCAATATCTTAGAGTTTGATGCAGAGAATGATATTTTACTACGTTCTATCAATACAGATTTGAATTTCAATTACTGTAACATATTTACTACATTAGATAATAAATTTAATATAGCAGAGGTTGTTACAAACGGCGGACATAAACTTTATGAGTTACAGTAAAATAAGAATGGAAGGGATTAAATATGAGACAAGTTGTAATATCTAAGTATGAAAGCGATATTAATACCCATGTAACAACTACATGGAAATATTATAAAGATGAGAATATGGAGGATCCTGTTCTCGATGACGACGGAAATCCGGTAGAGTTGATAGATTCACTAACAATGTTAAATGTCTGGTATGTTCCGTCACCTGTTTCTGAACATTTGTTTTTTGTATTCTATAAAAGAGGATACGATAATAACGATGACGGTATTAAAGACTCTGAAGATGATGAGTGGGGTAAAATTGAAATTGTTCCACAAAAACTTCAAGGTGCATATCTATCCGTTGAAAGTTATGTTGAAGCGCCCGCCTTAGTAGGAGCTACTTCTTTAACAATAAACGACTATAAAATAAATGTGGAACTTTCTGAAATGAAACCTGATATTGTTCCGCATGAAGATACTACATACATAGTAAAACGTTTGAATAATGAAATAGTATATATGGATTTGAATAATCAAACAAATCTAACTTCTTGTACGATTGAACTTGATCCAGAAAAGACATCTAAATATGAGGATTATGTTCTAATTGTTATTTTTAGAAATAAAAATAGAGTGGTATCACAACCGTTAGTTGTTTATGTAAATGCAGAAGATAGTGGTGTAGAACCCACAGTGAGTTTGGATAACATTATTGCTGAAATTAATAATACTATTACACTATCTAATCCAGACGGTATCGATTTTGAATTTAAGATAATAGATGAAACAGGTGTGGAGTTATTTAAAATAAATGACAATAGTGATTTTGTTTTTATTCCAGCATTTACTCTCGATCCAGATAAGTCATACGATTTAACAATTACGATACAAAATGATGATGGTGAAAATGTTGTGTGTTATCAAAATACACTCACAACACGTTCTATGTCAAAATTTAAATTAGGGTATTCAGATACATTCACTTTACAACACACAAACGCTGATGTTGCTTTTGACACTGATGTAACAAAATATTATTTAGAACCGCTGTCTTTTAACACAAATCTTTTTTACACATCTGAAGAGAATAAATTAGTGTTTGGTAAGTTTCTTCTCAATAATGTCTCGTCTGTAGATACACATTTAGAACTACCTGAATCGTTATCTGATGAAATTTTTCATGTTATCCATATGAGAGATGACAGAGTATTTATTACCGGGACTAAAAAAGATGACGGGACGCCTTATTGGTATACTTTAAGATATAATGTTTCACACTTCTCATTGTCTATTTTAGAGCAAGGTGAATTATCAAATATTGATTTTAATAATGAACTTATTGGTTTCAGTTCTATTACATATAATCCATTTGATGATAAAATTTATTTTATAGGTGTTGAAGACGATATCGTAGGCATCTACTATAATGATAATGGTTATATAGAGAAAGTAACCGATGTTGAAAAACAAGGTTATAAAAATTACGTTATTACATTTGTCGATTATGATACATTGTTTATCACGGCATCAGGAACAGATGATAATGATGAATACAACGGAATGTATCTTTACAGTCTATCTAGAGATACATTTGTTTCCATAGATACATATCCTGAAGAGTTTAAAGACGCCGATCTTGTTCTTATTACGTTGCCAAATAACTCTATCTTATGCTTAGATACATTAGGTACAAATGAAGACTATCTCATAGTTAATTTAACTACGAATGCATATGAGATAAAAACAAAAGATGACGATTATAAATTCGGCAACAGAATAGTTTTAACAAATAATGATGAGATTTATATATTAAAAGATGGTTCTAATACCGAAACAAATAGATTTGGATAACAATTTATACATTAGGGTTTATCCCTAATGTAATATTTTTTTGACCGCTTTTAATTGAATTTATCGAATTCATTTTTAATATATTAAAAATTAAGGAAAAAACATGGTAAAAACAAGCTTACCGTGGAACAACTCTTTTGGGACAGATGACCAATCCTGGAGAGCTGAACCACCAATGCCGGAATCAAAAGCGCAGTTTAGACCGCTGTTCTTTATTAGATCAGCGAAAGGTAGAACTAAGAAGTTTACCTCAAACTTCGCCAAAGCGAATTATATCCTTGGTCAGGATACATTCGATAAAAACAAAAAGTTCTACAATACATCAACACTTTATATGGAAGGTGTTTTCAGTGCTACAGGTATCGCAGAAATTCAGCGTGTTGTAGATCCTAACCTAGTTGTTAAATCAAACGCAACCTTGTGGATTGATATCGCTCTTGACGATCTACCAGAATATAAAAGAGACCATCTTGGTAACTATATTATTGGCTCAGATGGTGAACCTGAAACAACAGGCGATACTATTGAAGGGTATAAGTATAAAATTTATCTTTCACATATCGATGACGATACATACGATAACACAAAATCAGGAAGAGACATTTATAAAGAATCTGTTCAAACAGGCTTCATGACTGATAAAAATGGTGAAGATTCTACAATGTATCCACTTGTTACATTTATTGCATCTTCTCTAGGTGAAATTCTTGATCTTGAAGGATTCACAATTGAACCACTTATCGGTGATAAAACAAATCAAGACTTGATTGATAAAAACAGACTTCTTGGATATATCTTTAAACGCTACTCAAAAGCTAGTGGAGAAAAGAAACCTGTAGAACATTTCTATGGAAGCAACTCTGTTAACTTTGTATTTAAAGAACAAGAAAAAGATCCGCTTACAGATATTCCTTTACAATTGGAGTATTATCTTCCAAACTACTGGGATAACAATGAAGAGGATCTTAAGTCCGAAGTTGCGCCTATGATGTATAGTGATTTTGACGAACCTATTGTATATTACGAAAATGTAGCAACTGTTTCAAATATTCTTTTTGAAAAAGAAGCGGACTACATTACAACAGAAGTTAAAACATGGGATGACGGACTAGATGCTGCGACATCTGAATGGTTTACTGAATTCGAATGTGATGACACAAGAGCATACGCCGGACAAGATCTTCTTTTCAATATTCTTACAGGATTAGGTGTAAAGGAAAAACATTACTTTACATTTGTGAGAAGTGATGCAGTTGTTTCTGAAGAGACAGATGACATTACAGTGTCTGACAGTGTTGTTCTATATCTATCAGGTGGAAGTGATGGAGAAATCTATGATGACGCTACTTATAACGAACTTGTAAGAGCAAAACTAGACGAGTACAAAGATCCTAACAACGCTGTAAACATCGTAGCGCTTAATACTGAAAACTGTATTATTGACTGCGAATTTGAACTAGACACAAAACTTGCTATATCAAACGCATTAACAGCAAGAAGAGATATTGTTCCTGTTATTTGTACTCATACATTTAACAAAGATAATGTCGTTCTAGAGCCAGATGAGGAAATCGCGATTGTGAATATGATCACAAGTAGATTCTCACTATTCCCTGAATCAGAATACTATGGAACTAAACATAGCAAAACTCTTGTTATTACAGGTACAGCTCTTGCTGTTGGTGTTAACTGGAGATGGAGAGTTTCTAAACTATACGATCTGACAATTAAGTTTGCTGAAATGATGGGAACCGGAAATGGTATCTGGAAGTCTGAAAAATTGTTTGTTGGTGATAATGACAGAAATAAAGTAAAATATGTCAAAGACTGTAGACTTGGACAAGAAAACGAACCTACACAAGGTATCTGTGATGTACTATGGAACGCAGGCGGTTCATATACATATCCAGAAAACTTTAAGATTGATAGATGGGTAGCTGTTCAGACAATTTATCCAGATCATACTAGCGTATTGAAAAATCCAGCATCTGGTTTTGCGATTTCTAAGATTGAAAAAGTCCATCAAGATATCTGGGTAAGAAATTCCGGTACAGTCGATAAAACAGACGCACAGTTTGTGCAAGACGTCACAAAACAAACTGAAGCAGAGATTAACGGTATCTTTGACGGTGTATTTAAAACTAAAGTCGAATGTACTATTACCGACTACGATGCACAGCTAGGTTATTCCTATAACCTTGAAACACATCTTTATGGTGGTGTCGGAAAAACTTCACAGTATTCTCACATCACTATGCATAGATTTGAAGATCTACAAAATTAAGAGAGAGGTGATATATGACATTAAATCAAGATGGTTTAAAAACAGTCGGGTATGATAACGAAGCCTTAAATGCAGCTATGCTCGACATCAAATATGGAGGCCAGTCTGGTCTCCTTCCAAATATCGGAAGTCTAGATGAAAACGGAAAAGCTTTCATTGAACTTCTTAACAGTCAACCGTATATTAAACAGAATCTTATTCCGTTTACTATGTCTCTTCCTAGAGGTTATGACTACTTTCCAAACGCGAAAGAGATGAAAGAAGCACATATCGCATTGTTTGAACTTCATCCAGAAAGCATCGATGGCATCGACGCTACGCTTACAGCAGAGATGGAGAGTATGAAAGTTGGTAAAAGTAACCAAAACCTCAAAGCGTATAAATCTGTAAGTAGACCTGAATGTAATGTTGCATATACCATTCGTGAAAAACACGGAAGACCTGTGACAAACTTTATCGATACTATGTTAGAGTATCTCGGAAGAGGTGAATTCGATCAACCGCCATTGGTTACTAAATTGGATACATTCCCAAGAACAGGTGTCATTCCTACTCCTCTTGAACTTGCTGGTTGGAGTACACTTTTTGTACTACCAGATTATTCACAAACAAGATGTGAAGATGCGTATCTTGTTATCGGTCAGCAGGTAGAAGGCAGTGTTGAAAATGCACCTAAGTTCTCTATTGAAGGTGTTGGTGAACAAATCACAGCAACTATCAATACAGGTGGTGTTCTTGTTTACGGACCGGCTATTAGAGAACTTGGACAAATTATGCTAGATAGACTTGAAACATATAACATCAACTCTAAAGACATGATTAGTCCTATTGATCCAAATGCCCTAGACGCAGCTATTAAAGATTCAAGATTTGGTCTTGATGGCGCTGCTGAAAGAGCTACACGTTAACTTGTTACGGATGCAGTTAAGCATCCGTAACATATTTTTTTTATTCTGAATATTTTTTATGAGTATAAAAATAGGGATCCGATATGACCAGTTTTGGTTTTATGATAGAAGAGAATTTTTCCGAACCCAGTAGATTACCTGTGAATGTTAGATATATGGATTATGATTTTGACCAAACATCAGGATATCCGTCTGATAGTGTTGCAACCAATCTTTCAAAGACAACAACTTCTAAAGAATTAATTTCTGTCGAAGGAGTACCTAAACCTGTTTTCAAAGCAAATAATTTAAATCTCATGTACGGACCTATTAATAGTGGAAGATATTGTAGAGAAATGTTAAATGCACCAACGTTTGATGAATTATTAAATAGTGTAGTTACACATATGAATAAAGGAGTTTAAAATGGGAGTTTTAGAAAAAATAGGTTTTGGTGTTGTTCAAAAAGATATGTTAAAAGGTGCAAAAGATTTATATGCAATACCGTTGGAGTCACTGTCTGAATACACTGGATCTATTTTAGATTCAGAAGAGTCAAATGCACAAGTAATGAGTGGCGGTAAACCAAAACAAGGAAGTGTCGTAAAAGATATGGTTGTTCACGCTACAAGATGTTATGATCCATCTGGGTCTCATAGAGGTTCAGTACCTAGACTTAAGCGAGGAGAACTTATTGAGTTATGGCAAGTTAAAGGAGATGATGTATTCTTTTGGTCTCTGTTTGAATATCAACCTGATTTAAGAGGCAAAGAACCTGTTGTCCATATTATTAGTGGTAATACAGATGAACATGGTGTAACTTTGAATCAAGAGAACTCGCACTATTATAGTTATGATCCAGATACAAAAGAGTTTATTCTACATTTTTCAAATAACGATGGAGAACCTGTTGGGTTCGATGCTGTTTTTAATCTTAAAGAAGGTGTATACTTTCTTAAAGATACAAATGGAAATTATGTTAAACATAATGGAAAAGAAGGAATAGGTGAAACATATTTTAGAAAACAGAACACATTAAAATCACCTAAGATAATTCTTGATGGTGAGACATATGTAACAAAGAACTTACATGTAACTGGTAACATTGATGACAGTAGAGGAGACCTTACAGGACATAGCCACGATACAACAGATGGCGCTACTGCTAAACCTAGATGATATGTAATTTTTTTTATAAGTATATTATTAAATAGGTTACACTACGTAACGATTTAAAAACAAAAAAAAAAAGGATCACCATGGAATTCAAAGAAAAAAATAGAATTGCTACAGATGAGACTGTGTCAATTCAAGTTGAAGGAGACTTCGTAGAGTCGGCTCCAGTAGATAAAGAAACACTGGAGAAAGTTTACTCATATGAGCAATCGTATGCTGAAGCTTTCATAGGTAAAGCAACAGATATCGCGATTGAAAACTTTAAAAACGGCGAAGTCAAAAAGGTTGTTATCGAAACAAACTATAGACTAGAAGATAAACTAGAGCTTCACACCACACGCGATCCAGAAGAAGAGAGTGTCGTCAACCATCAGACAGATAACTTTCTTAAAGAATCGCTTGGCGCACTTAACGAAGCAATCAAAAAAGCGTTAAGTTAATATACCAAAAACCAATATGGACAACTTTTACAGGTAGAAATCTTTCTACCTGTAATTTTAGTGTTTATTTATTTTTTATGGAGTAATAAATGGACAAGAAAGAAATAGCCAGAGACTTCTTTAATAAAAAGAGAACTAAAGAGTTTATAAGAATGCTTTATGTTCTTTGGTATGACAATTACACAGATGTCTTAATGAATAAATACGAATATGTATTTGATGAATCTATTGAAGATTTCATAGTTGAGAACAAAGATATTCTTGAGCTTATAAGTTCAAGAACAGAAATAGATACGGGTGTGTTATTTAGAACGCAGGCTGTAAGATCTACTATTGAAAGTTTTAGATTATCTAAAAATAAACATTTAATGGATAAAGTTTTTGAGAACTTCCACAAGTTAATTCTTCTAGAAGAGACTGGTGAAGAAACTTTAAAACCTATTGAATGTTTATTGAAATCAATAGATTTAGTTATTGATTTTAACAACGACGATCAATTAATGGTTCCGTGTTTTCATTTATACTTTATGATTCTTGCTTTTGAAATATCTAATACAGATATGGGACAGATAGATGACTACAAATTCGCTGCTTTTAAGTTAGAGAAAGTAGGACAGGAAATACTCAAAGTTCATAATGAACTGATGTTAAATAATTAAATAAGGAGAAAGAATGGAATTTAAGAAAGAAGCTGAAAGAGATAATTCGACTATTTATAGTCTAAAGTCTTTTAAAACAGACACTACGTATGCTGAAAAGTTTAAGAATAGTATAGTTAGGGAGTCTAACCAAATGAAAGCTTTCGATAAGATTATGTTTGGTGCATCAGTAACTGATGCGTTTATTAGTTTTATGGGAGGTGAAATGAATCTTGTCTTAAATAGGATATATGAAATTATGGTCAACTCTAAAACAGTTGTCCTATTTAGATATGAAGATGGAAACAAAAGAAGCAATATAACGTTTGAAGTCAACTAACTTATCTGTCATGCGTGTGCATGACAGATAAGATTCTCAGAGAAAACCGTCAACGAACAGAACTAATCGATGTTTTATTTTTTTTTTTCGTGAGGCGTCGTAAGTGCATCGAAAAGTTTTTTACAACAAAAAAGAACCACTTTAGAAAAATCAATCAATCGGAGAAGAGAAAGATAAAAATAAGTACAACCCCTCAATAAAAGAAAATAACTATATTCACGAGCAGACAAGCTACTCGTGATTTAGTATTGTTAATTCTATAGTGTCTTTAAATCTCTTTGTGGTTACTATAACACTGATCGCTTTATCTAACTCACACTTAAACTTAAAACCTGATTTCGGATAGAACGCCTTAATCTTTACTTTACTGAACATAACATCTAATCCGTAATGTAATACAGGAAAACCTATAGGTGAACATTTCTTTATGAAAACTGTTCTTAATAAAAACGATGGTTTTTGAAACTCTCTACCAAACGGTCTTAACTTTTCGAACGCTTCTGAAAATGTCTTTAGTGTGCTATATTCATTCACTTCTATGTCATATCTTTTTACAGGCGTTAATGATATATTTTTTTCTTCCACTACTTCTTTAACAAAATCATCAAAGTATGTCGCAAATGGAAGTAATTTATCATTATTTACAGAACATCCAGCCGCTCCAGCATGACCTCCTCTTTTACCTTTTTTAAAGATAGTATTGTCTTTTTTATGTATATCGTCAAATATATTTTTTAAGTGTAATCCCGGAACAATTCCTCTTCCACTTCCTACATAGTCACCATCTTTGTCTTTTGTAAATGTTATTGTAGGTCTATAAAATGTTTCCCCTACTGTCTGTGAAACCAAACCAGCTACTCCAGAGTCACCATCTTGTAGTATAATCTTACTGAAGTCCTTTTTATATCTTTTCGCGGCTTTAATGCCTTTTAACGTTGCTTCTGCTTCTATTTCTTTTCTTTCATTGTTAAAACTAACCATACGCTTTATATGCATGTTAATTTCTAACGGTGTTTTTGCTGTTAAAAACCTAAATGCTATTTCAGGATAATTTAATCTGTTTGTAGCGTTTATTAGTGGAGCTAAACCAAATGAAATTGTTTCTTCAGTTATAGTATCGTCGAATGTATAATCTTTAAATGTCTTCCATAATAACTCATCAGTGTTGTTCATATACGAAAGACCTTTAGAAAGAATATATCTATTTTTCGGTTCAATAAGTGACATCGCGTCAGATAGCACTGTAATAGCCGCTAACGCCATTAAACTATCTCCTTGGTCATCTTTACCTAAAGATATGCTTTCTGCCTTAAATTTGTCTATAAGAGCCTTTATAACTAAATATATAACTGTAGCTCCAGATATATTACGTTTTGTAAAGCTGTCATCTTCTCTCATAGGATTTACAAACGCATCTACATATCTTAAATTACCTGTTTCTGGTATTTCATGGTGATCAGTTACAACTATCTTTATGTTAGGAATGTGTTCTTTTAGTCTTTTAAAATATGCATCATTAGCACTACCATGGTCTGAAAGAAGAAGTAATGAAATAGGGTTCTTTTTGTGTAACTCAAGTATCTCTTTAAATATAGTGTCATTCATTCCATTACCGTAAACTTTCTTATTAACGATTGTTGTTATGTTGTTATGTTTTAAATAGTCCTTTATACCGTTCTCTGTAATAGCAGCAGAACAAATACCATCGCAATCAGAATCTGTAAACGATACAATGTGGTGTGACATTTGTAAAACTTTAAAAATTGTAGCTACTGCTTTGTCTAAATCCTTTAATGTTTTCTCGTTATCAAATGCATTTTCATAAAAGATTAAATCTTTAACATCATTTTTATCGCCCAATCGTTTAGCAATAATTTCTGCTTGGTAGTTATCAACGTACCTTAATGCTTCTTCATAAACTTCTTTGTTTAATTCATTTTCCATCAACATGTAATTCTCTTTATATTAAAAATCATTGAAAAAATGTAATGTCAATTTTTTTATATCGCAAAAATTAATATATTTATATATTATAAAAATAGAGTTTAAGTCGTGAAGGGTCTTTTTAAGATTGTATAAGGCTTATAATTCTAGTGTTTTGGGACCGCTCATCCCTTATCGACAAGGCACCGGTGCACTATCCGGACTAGAACTGAAGAAGTACAACTGTGCTTCAGGGTGACGCCAGACAGAAATCTCTCTGATCGTTGAAATAGATAACGTTAGTAAGCATGAAAATGTAAAAAGTTTAACTGAGCTGAAATATGCAGGTTATTCATAGAACATGTTATTTGTTTCTTCTATTAGGTAAAAGAGATAGACCATGTGAAAGCTAGGTTTAAGTGATCGCCTTGTAGTCAGCTATACTGTAGTCAGAAGTCTAGACAATACTTCTGACAGAGTTGATTTAGCGCTTAAACAAGCGCTACTTAATACTAAAGACAACTTAGAGAGATACGGAGCATTACGATGCTCCGTATCTCTCGAAAGGAGATTAATTATTTTTTTTTTCGAAATATTCCTATGAATATATAATTAATTTAATCTACCATTAAAGGAGATAAAAAAAAATGAAAATAAAGAAGGCTAATGTATTCAACGAGAGTCATTTGGATGCTATTTGTATTACAACAAATGGTTTTATTAAAAGAGGAAATAGAGCAACTGTTGGTAGAGGTATTGCGAAAACGTGTAATGAACTTTGTGAGGGTTTTGATTTAAAATTAGGTTCTTATATATTAACAAACGGACATTGCGTAGATGTCATTATGAAATATAAAGGATTTGATATAATTTCATTCCCAACAAAACCTTCTACGTTTACACCTGAATCAAAAGATGATATTTTACCGCAGTATGGACATTTTATAGGTAGGTCATCTTTACCAGGTTTTATGGCTAAATCAGATATGAAACTTATAGAGAAATCATTAAAGGAGCTTGTTGAACTAACAAATCAAAAAGAATATAATAATGTGGGACTCCCAATACCAGGAATAGGTTGCGGAGAACTTAACAAAGAAGATGTTATAGTATTATGTAGAAAATACTTAGATGATAGATTTACATTATATTATCTGTAAATATCTTTATAAATATATTATAAAAACGGTTATTTTGGCTATTTTAGAATATATGAATATTGATGTGCTTCTATAAGAAAGGAAAAAGGGTTTTCCCCCAGACGGGGCTTCGCCCCTCCCCCTTTCCCAAAAAGGAAAGAAGTTCTATATAGTTCGCTACGCTCACCCTACCAACCCCCAAGGTATTATTGTTTCCACAGCTTTGCTAGTTTAGCTTGCTAGTGTAGAGCCAGCTCATTGACTGGTTAAAAACATATGTGTTTTATATGTCTTTAAACAATCAACCCTCGGTTCGTTGTATAGGTTCAATATAATAGAAGATTTAAAGTTTATATGGAATTAACTTTATAAACATATTATAAAATAGATTAGACGTAGGTGTCTTAAAAGACTGATTTAAAATTCATAAAGGAGAAACTATATGAAAATTACGGACATAGAGCTTATATCTAAAAACTACTTATACGCTTTCGTAAATGTTGAATTTGAAGTTAAACACTTTTTATTTTTTAAAAGACGTGTCAGAGTAACGTTTAAAGTTTTAAGAAGTGTTTACGATAATGATTATATTGCTGATATAATCGGGAATGTGCTTAAAACAGATAACAGAGGATTTCCTATATTTGGGTTAGATGAATATTATGTTATTGACGAAGTAAGAGTAAAAGACGAATTTCAATCTTGGTGGGAAAGAAATGTGATTCATAAAACATCAGAGTCTTTGACTTTAGAAACGTTAACAATGGTCTATGATGATTATAATACTATAAAGAAAAGTATTGGATATGACGGTAATAAAGAAATAATGGAATACGAAGAAGAGAAGCAATTCTTCGAGTATGAATATCTTATGGAGTCTTTAGAACCGTATAAAAGAATCGGTTGTTGTTACTATGACGGAGCAGAGTACGCGGATAATTATGACGAAAATGAGTTCATATGGAGAATAGATAGAGACAATTTTGATTATGCAGAAACAATGGCAATAATCGAAGAAGACTTAAGGAAGTATTCACATTATGAATTTGACGATATACCGTATGGTTATGACTATTTCTATTACTAGGAGCGTAATGCTCCTAGTATTTTTTTTTTCACTTAAACTGAATATAATTTAAAGGTTAAAAAATGAGTGAAATTATAAGCTATGCTGATAATATTTTTCCGTATGATTTTAAAGATCTTGTGCCAGATAACAACGTCCAGATCAGAGATTTCAATAGGTTTCTTATGAACATGAAATCATTTGACGTTAGACTTGTAAACGATATTAAAGTTATGTCTGTAGCGTCTGATGAAGTACCAGAATCAGAGAAATCAAAATACGATTATCCCGATATCACAACAGCCATTAGTGAAACAATACGTTCTATAAACTTAACAAGCGGACATACTATTCTAAATTTAGAAACAGGTACGCATTATTTCACAGATCCGTTAGGAAGACCTACAGTGTCCGGTCTAGGTATACCGACATATCAAATTAACCATGCACACATAACAGTTCAATCTATGACTGGAAATGCTGATGATGTAATCTTGACATTCGGTGAGAATGTTGAGTTTCTAAATGGTACATTATTTAGAGTTGAATCAGGTAGATTAAATTTTTATGGAGTTACATTTGATATGACAAAATCTCTAACTGACTTAAGTAATAAATATGTGTTCTTGCTAAGATATAGCGGAGGCTATAGTTTTGTTAGTCAGTGCAAATTTAAAGGTTGGGAAACAAGAAAAACAATAGTTTTTACAGTAGATCCTAATACCGGTATAACAGGAAACTCTAATGAATTTACAGATTTAGCTACTGTATATTATACAATGAAGTCAGGTTCTAGTTTTAGTTCTTACTATGAAAAATTTCATAATGTAAAATGGATCACATACGGTCTTTATAATCTATCCGGTTCATTCATTAAAGAAATGATCGATGATGATTGCGAATATTGGTTTAGATCATGGGTTTATTATAAAGGAGCTTGGAAATTACTAGAGAAAAAAGAATCTATGTCAACACCTAATGGCGGTATATGTACTTTTAGCACAAAACCGTTTGTGACAGAATTTTTATCTTCTGGTCCAGAAGAAGATAGAGTTGATCCTAATGAGGACGAGTCTGTAGGATTCAGATATTTTAACACTACTACTAATAAACCTAACTTTTGGACCGGATCAAAATGGGTTCATTCTGACGGATCAGATGCGTAAAAATAAAAAAAAAATAAGAAGGAGAAGAAATGGCTGATTTTTTTGAATTGCCAGAAATGGTTGAAGATATAGAACAAGAGGATAATGTTTTAACATTAGATGAGTTAAAAGCAAAAAAGAGAAGTGAACTTAAAACAGCTGAACTAGAATATATGGATGAACCTATGAAAATAGGTGACTATACATATTACTCAACAAGCAATGATATTACAGCATATAAAAACACACTTGATCTTATGAAAGAAGAAGAACAAGATTCGTTTGAAATAGGCGTAGTAGAAGGACTTGTTGAAGTAACCGTAGAAATACTTGAGAACGCTGTTTTAGCGTTAGGTAATAAAAGATATAATGCTTGGTTAGCGTATTCAAAACTGGTTAAACAAGTTTATGAAGCTAGTTCAGCTAGTGAAGTAGCAGACATTGTATGGACAACAGATATCTAAAAATCTAGCTCTTTTGAGCTAGATTTTTTTATTTCCGCAGTATAAAATGATTATAAAATAAAAAAAGGTTTAAAATGGAGAATTTTTTAAATTTAACATTCTATTCCCCTAACAGTTTATTCTATACAGACACATATGTAGATTATCTTGATAATTTTTTAATACATGTAGATGATATTCATAACTTTGAACCTATAGCAATAAATTTTAATTTAATCAATATTCCTATTGTTTATAAAAATGATTTAATGGTTATTTTTGAATTAGTGTTCCCGTTCTTTCAATTTGAAGATATGTTTAAATACTATTTTAATAATGATGAAAGATTATATACGTTGACAAGAACATATAATGAAGAGACAGGTAGAAACATTAATTTAAATAGATTTAAATCTATTTTTAGTAAGTTACGCTCACTCTTCTTAAACAATGTTTTTCACAGGTATCCGTATAACAACTATGTTTATTTAGGCGAAGAAAATAACAAACTTATGTTTATAGTTAATTAAAAAAAAAAGGAGTTGGTAGTAGTACTAATATAAAATATTATATAAGCGGTTTAAGCTTGAGGTGTTCTATAAGAACTAATTAATTTAAAACCATAAAGGAGAATAAAAAATGACTGATACGACCTCATACTTAAGTAGTGGTGTTATTAGCAGACTTATCATTAGTGCTATTAAATCGTTTAGAATGTATTTTATACTTAAATATAAAGGAATTAAATATGAATAAAAGATTGTATGTGTTTTCAACCATTTTAGCTTTTATTTTAGATATGTTTTTATTAACATCCACAGATAATTTTCTTTATGTCTTAATATTTATCATACTACTTGGCGGCGTTGACATTCTGATATTTATAATGTTAAATCATTACTTTATAGATTTTAATGAAAAAGCTAATTTCTATTTTGTGGGTTCTATTTTGGTTTATATTATAATAATGAAATTAAAATATAACTTCAGAAGATTGCTTTACCACTATATTCATACATGTGTGGTTTTTTATAGTAATGAAAAGAATTTTTTTATTAGGTATTTAGATTTATTTCTTACACTTTTTATTATCTTTAATTTAAATATCGTAGCGTTACTATTATTTATTGTTTCAAAACTTTTGGATGGTGTATTCATACTTTGCGGTGCAAGTTGTAGACATACTGATAAAGAATGCGTTCTAGATTATAATTTAATAAATCTTTTTTCATTAAACTTAATCAGAACGACCTTATGCTTATTTAAAACAATACTACGTCGAACTTAAGTTCGACGTAGTTGTTCTTAATTTTTTTTAATTTATATATTATATAAGCAGTTTAAGCTTGAGGTGTTCTATAAGAACTAATTAATTTAAAATCATAAAGGAGAATAAAATGGTTATAGTAACAAAAATGAATCCTTTAACGGACATCATTAAAAGGTATCCTTCGTCAGATTTTGAAAATATGTTAAGATGTATCATAGAAGTACATATTCTCAAAAAGACATACGACGATAAAGGTATATCTCTTCACAGTACTCCGTACTACAGAGATTTTATGGACTTAACTTCAGAACCGCTTGTTTCTGTTCTTTCAACAGACCTTAAAGACAATTTAATGGCTGTTGTTGATATGGGTCCTGAAGAAGCAGAAAGGATCTTAAGTGTTTTAGAAACATGGTACTTAAACTATGTTCATAGTTTCATAGAAGAAGAGACGGTCATAGAAAGCATCTGCATTAACATTGACACTGTTACATCAAATGTTATTTTAGAGATAATCTTTAATAGTGTTTATGAAGCACGATACAAAGCGATGGAAGAAATGTATAAACTAAAAAATATCGATGATTAGTAGAACAATAAACGATATGTTATTAGACATATCATTCTACTACGATATCGCAACAATAAATATTTTTAGGTTACAAACACTTTCATCGCTATACAATCAATTCTTTATATCCTTCTCTGATAAAGATGATTTATTTAAAAGTTTATCAGAAATAGGATACGTGTATGGTCAAAATCAAAACGATGTCAATACACAAATATTAATTCTCCTAGACAGCTTAGGAATAGACAGTATCTCTAATGATACCGTAATGCAGATGATTCATATTGCTACTGTAGCACACAACGAACTACAGCAATTAGAATCTGTCATAGGAGTACGTCGTTTTGATTTCGATGCTTTATGGTCTTCGGAAAGAGTCTCTTGTATAAAAGAAATACAAGTAAGAAATAACTCTGTGTATGTTCATGTCGCAGAGTTTTATAAGAAAAGGAGTTAATCATGACACTTAAACAAAAAACAAAGCTACTGACATTAATGGGAACATTAATGTCAGTCAACCCGTCTAAAAAACAAATGATCTTTGATAAGAAGTTAACAAATTTTATACAAAAATATAAAAATAAACAGGACGTAGTAGATGCTGTCACTGAAACAGACATTTACTTTAGAGAACTTAAAAAAGACATAGCAGATATGAAGTTCTTTCCTAATTACACTGTCTTTTTATTATCAGAACGTTTTTCTATAAACGATTTGAAAGACGTTAAAATACGTAAAGACTTTTTTGAGTCTGAAGAATTTTCAGCAGACCCAAAACCAGATATCACAGAAAACAGTGTTAAAATTGCTGATAAAATCATTCAGTGGTTGGTCTCCTCTGAAGAGTTTGAAGACAAAAAGTTTAGACTAAAACAGATTGATAAAAATCAGTTAGAACGTCTAAACGTGATGACAACAGGTATCGAGACAGATCATAATATTCAATTCCTAAGAGAGTTTGGTTTTGGGATTTCAAAGAATGCTGTCTTTGAAATAGATATATTTGATTTTGAAGATGACAGAACGTGTTTCTCTGTGGTAATCAATGGTAAAACTGGCGTATTTGACGGTGAGTCACTAGAACTATTATGGTCAACAGACTTTAAACTAGAATTCAAATCGAATATCGAATACTTTGATGGTAAATTTCACGCTATTGTAAAACATGACGATAAGATTATGTTGTGTGTTTACAATAATGAAGAAAAAGAGTTCTTTGAACTTGATGATATCATATTCAGCGAAGATCAATTTGAGTACATTGACATATTTGCGAACAGTAAAGGTTACTACTGTACGTTTAATGAACAAAAAGAAGTTTACGGTGACTACGGTGTTATGATAGATAAAGAAGGACGATTTGTCAAGACACTTGAAGATGAGTTTCTGGCTAAAGAAAGAAGTTGTCCATTTCTTGATGAATTTCCTGAACGTGTCGGATTCAGACATGTAAGAGATCAAAGGTTCACCAATAGCTATTCGGCAAAAGATGGTTGGACTGCGTATTTTCTTGTATCTACATCAGGTAAAACAAAACAGGGACTGTTCAATGTTGAAACAAAGCAAGTTTTTGATATGGGCAGGACAAAATTCTTTAAGAATAGCTTCCAAGTCATTTACAAACGAACAAATAGTCTTGGAATTAACCAAACATTATTCCTCGACGTTAAAAACCCTATCTGTTTTGACTTAGCAGATATTGACAACCATGTTCATCGTGTTGTTAAGAAGAAGAAACAAATCGAACTAAAAAATAAGGAGAATAAAGAAGATACAAAAACACCAGATAGCAGTGTTCAGTCATCAAAGAAACCTAAACTTATTGATGGGTTTCCTATTTTAAAAGGAGCGTGATATGCAACCGTTAGTTACAATTAGGGAAAACCACACACAAGAGTTAGTGACGTACGGTGAGAAGTCACTGATAATTGTTAACTTTGCTCATTGTTTTGTTAATGATCAATTTGACATTACAATGAAAAGAATTATTGTCGAATATGTATCCGAAAATTTACATCTTATACATAAATTCGACACACAATCATTCTTTACTAAGATGTTGAATGATATTCTTAACAGAACACCTTTCACAGATATAGAATATCTTAAGATTAAAATAAGATGTATTCTAAACAGACTATCGACTGTAGAAAATATGTCTGATCTTGTTATGGTCGGTTGGGAAGAATTTAACAATCGTTTAATCGGTTGTTATACAAGGACTTGATAATGAAAGTTGGTGAACTACTATCTGACATTGCGCCACCGCTTTTAGAGGATCCTAGAAAAATAAAAAACCTTGCGAGTAACGATATCTCAACAGGCGCATTGATGATTCTGCCTATAGGTCCGTTATTACACTCCTTTACAGATTCTGAAGTCAGTAGATTAACAACGTTCGAATTACTGCTTCAGTATCTTAGAGGCGGGCAATCTTCTTTTAACGGTTTCGTGGAATTTGTTAGGTTTAATAACGGTTATGATGAAGAAGCAAAACTCATCTATGAATTTTATATGCCGTTCATAGATAAAGAGATACTCAACGACCCTACAATTGACATAACCCTTTTAGGTTATAAAGATAAAGGTGTTTATTTATGGATCCATTAACAAGGGAATTGAATAATATTTATGATATATCTGAAGGAATATTGTTAGGTTCGTACAGTGAATATTTAGATGAATTAGCCGTAGATTTACACCAAACAGACAAAACAAAAAATTCTGTCAGTATACATAACATTAAGTTGTTTCTCTATAGAAATAACTTATTTTTAACACGACTAGGTTTAGAATTACATTGTCTATACACGTCTCATTATTTTGGTATGGCAATAGAAAAGTTTATTGAAAACATATATGCTTTGAATCCAGATGATCAACACATACTTTCAAAGGTTAATAAAACCACTATTGAAGATCTGTTGTATTTCTACACTAATAGATTTAAAGAGTATGGTTTATATCAATATGGCGTATATTTAGGAATGACAAAAAGAGGTGTTTTATTATGGAAGAATGTATTTGTATAATCAGACTACGGTTCTTTGATAAGTTACCGAAGAAAGATTTAGACTTCATCATCAATGATTTACTGTATGCGGCACAAATTTATGCGTACAGTTTAGAGAACATACATATTATAAAAGTTATGTTCTCTGATATGACAAATAACTTTCATTTATTAGAACTAATCGTAAAAGACATTGCAGATCAAATAAGATGTGATAACCTTGTTAGTCATTCTCTTCTTGTTGAGAAAATAACAGAAAGTGGAATTGTTTATGTTAGAACCAAAAGTTATAAGGAACTATCATGGAGTTAGTTGCTGTAAGGTTAAATAACGCTACCGTTATTCTATTGCGTAATCTAAAAAATGATATTTTGTCTAGAGATATTGTAGATGTTTCTATAAATCTAGCACGAGAATCATTGCTTAGTTTTGTAAATGTCGACACATTTATAATGAGACACGTTGCAGAAATCTTCTTTGATAAGAATGTTAAAGCGACCAATAATGAGTTATATAAGATTTTTGAGATGGTCAAAATGCTATCTCTTCAGATTAGAAACCAGTTACCAAAAGATGTCGGAAATAGTTTATTTTATATAGAAGATTTTGATCTTTATACTGGTGTGATATTATTAAGGAGGGAAAATGGAAATAGGTAATTTAATTAGCTTTAATACTATCTGTCCATCTGTATTGGGTGACAGGTATGAAGCTGTAAAATTAGTTAAAAAAGGACTCGGGTCAGAATTTGTAAGCGAGTTAGGGAATCTTAATGCTAAATCGATTTCTGTAGCAAACGCACTAGGAACCGATGTAGTAGACGTTACTACAGCGAATGTGTATAAATTTCTAGACGGTAATGGAACTGCATACTACCTTCTAGAAGACTGGATTGATCAGAATACAGTTGTTGAAGGTTCTAATGTTAATTTCACATTAACTATAGGGAACATTAACAATACAGATGTTTCGATTATTAAATCGTTGTTGGCGCGTGAAGGATATAGTGTTATTTCTGAACGTGTTAATATTTTGAATTAAATAGAAAAGGAAAAATATGTCGGTAGTTTTAAAAGAGGTAACGTTATATAAGTCACTTTTAAGAAGTAAAAAACTTGTAGTGTATTGTGAACCAGATAAAAACAACAAAGTAAACGGCGTAAGTTTTAAAGTTGTGAATAACGGTTTGTTAAACACTAAAGTTGAGTGTGATAAAAAGATGATTATGTCGCCTACAGGAAAACGGTTCTCTATAGACGAAATAGAGTTAGAGTACTTTGAGGATGCTGAACTTATTGTCGTAGACGTTCCGTCAAAAGACTTTAAAGGATTTAGAATATATTTCGGTTATAACGAAACCATAACCTCAAAATTCATCGATTAATCAGAGTGGACATCAGTCCACTCTGATCTATCTTTTTTTCTTTGATATTCCAAGAAGGATAGACATGGATAAAAAAGTAAAGTGTAAACCAATAAAAGGGTTTGAGAAATTATACAAAATATGTTCTAACGGCGTTGTTATTTCTATAGGTAAGAAAATAACAAAAAATAATGGTGTTGAACAAGAAAGAAAAGAGCGTGTTTTAAAACCTATATTAAAAGACGGTTATCTGCGTGTTGTTTTATATAAAAACAATAAACCAAAGAAGTTCTATTTGCACAGACTTGTCGCAGAGTATTTTAAACCCAATCCTGAACTTAAGAAAGAGGTTAATCATATTAACGGAAATAAGCTTGATTGTAGTGAAGAGAACTTAGAATGGACAACAAGAAGTGAGAATATAAAACATATGTGGGATACAGGATTGAGAAAAAAGAAAGGTAAGAAATAATGTTATTTTTTAAAGAAAGTTTAAAAACACCATCTGTGTCTTCTGACGGAGCTGTGCATTTTGATAACATAAAAAAACATGCAGAGATTGACTTTAGTATAGTGAATTTATATTATAAAGATAGAGAAACAAACGTTAGAAACCATAACTTCTTTGTAAGACTTATTAAACAACTCTTATCAGATGTGACACAAGAAGAAACATCTTATTTAGAAGAAGTAGATAGACAGCTACGATCAATTGTTAGGATGTTTAAAATAACGTCGGAATATAGTAAAGGTGAACCAATTTTATCTTTGTTTGGTGATACGGTAATGTTATTTGAAAAGTCTTTTCTAAATCCTTTCGATGTTACAGAAGATATAAACGTAATGAAATGTGTTTATAGTTCGTCAACAGATTTAGGAATGAATCATCCATCTAAAATAGAAAATGGTCATTATATGTTTATGTTAGATATTCGTGCTTTGATGATACAATATAAACGTTGGAGCCTTGAGAGATTAGAAGTTGGAGATCATAATCTACCTACTCTGTTTGTTTATCAAGTACTTTATACTAACGTTATAAAAGATCTATTTGACTTTGCTTTGGTGAATAGATTCTTTGACGCTATGGGTGAGATAGAAGATAGTGATCCTAAACATCCATTTCATATAAGAGATTACGACAAAAGAGTTGACAAAGCTTTCGATGACTTATTTGAAAAGTTAGCTTTCACAAACCGATATTATACGGAAGTGTTTTCTTGGATACCGACATGTTTTTCAGATAACGCATTAACGTTATTAAAAAGACCTGTATATGATGATAACAACAATACAAAAATATTTACTTATTTATCTAATTCTATTATTCTTAATGACGCTATTTTTCTTTTATCAGAAAATGGTTTTAAAAAGAACAGAGATATTATAACTGCGTATAAATATTTCTTTAGAGATTTGGTTAAGAATAAATATATAGAACACTTTAATTTTAAGGATAGCAAATTGTATATTTTAACAGAATCACTTGTTAATGATACAAAGTTAATTACAGGAGAATAAAAATGACAAACCCAATCACATATGCGGTAGAACGCATTAAACGTTCAGGAATACCTAAAGAGGTTTTAAATTTTGCTTTCATGGATATTATTGGTAATGTTGAAACTATCGATAGTGTTTTAGAAGGCATCATAAGAAGAACAGCACTCCAAGATATAAGCGATGCTGTTGGCGATAAAGTATATATACCATTAAAAGAAGATTATGTTGTTAAAAGAGACGTCGGTATTGGAACAGTAATTCGAATACCGTCAGAAGCGCTCCAACATAAATCTATATTAGAGGTATTGCAAGTTACCAGAAACACTATGTTTTATTCCAATACACAATTCTTTGGAAGATATGATACAGGCTCAAATATGGAGTCTGAAGCTATGAAAATGATGGATAACCTTTCATCTGCTTCAGTAGAGTCTAGCGCCGGTGTTATCATGTTAGGGAAAAATACATTTTTTATAAGAGACTACTATTATACTATAGATATCTTATCAGCACTTGTAAAAGTTTCGTATCATGAAAACTTACCTGAATTATCATCTGCCGCTAAACCAAAATGGTTTAAATTCTGTAAACTTGCTGTTGAGATGGAAATATACAATAAAGTAATTGTAATGTTAGATGAAGGAGCCATTTCACAAGGTCATAACATTGGTATGCTAAAGACTAAAATAGAAAGCTATGAATCTGCAGAAGAACAATATTATGAAATGCTTGAAAATGAAATGTATAAGATAATGATGTTCTCTGATAAAAACGGAATTAGAAAGATAGCTAAAATGGGAGTACCTAACACATACTAATAAAAAAATGATAAATTTCTTTATATATTGAGTAGTAATACTTTAGAGCGTGAGCTCTATAAAGAAGACTACCGTCAGAGTGTATGTGAAATAATTTTTACATACATATTATACTATTGAACTTGTAAAGTTCTCATGAGAAATTTAAAAAAAAAAGGACATCTAATGGCATTAGAAAAAAGAAATGATGCGTCCGCATCTAAAAACGGATCAGTCGGAGAAACAGTAAATGGAAATCAGTTTTTTAAAGCTGACAACTTTGCATCACTGACACAATCAGGTATTAACATCGATACTGGCGCAGATCAGCCAGAGAATATCAGAAAACTTGTAGAAGAAGTATCTGAACTGTATGAAAAGAACAATGTTCCTGTAAAAGTTCATACTTTCAAGAGACTCTCAACTGTGTCACATGTAAGAAACGGCAATATTTATGCAACACTTGTCTACCCTGTTGGTGAGAGAGACTGTGTAACAAGTAGTCAAATTCTTGAGGCGGTTAGAAACAACAAAGATGTTTCGCTTGTGGATGCTGCTATTGAGAAGGACTATAAACATATCCAACTCATTTTGGCGAGTGAGATTGCTAAAAAGCACGGATATGAGTTTGATCCTAGCAAGAATAAGATGATTGTTGTCAAACAACAAATCGATGAAGCGATTGAAGTGACTCCTAGAGTTATCGGACTTAAAGCCAGAATGTGGGCTGAAGTACCATTCTTAATCGCTAAGAAAGATGCTGGAGAACAAATCGAACCTAACATTCCAGAAGTAACAAAAGGTTTCGAGAAGATTGGTAAGAAGTTCGCTCTTGATCTATTCAACCTTGGGTCTGGTGTAACAGATACAAACGGTCGACCAATCGAAGCTACATATACTGTAGAACTAACGGAAAAAACCAAAGGATCTGAACTAGGCGGATACCTAGACAATAATAGCCCTATTGTCGTATCTTTTGGTAACATTCAGTCTGCTCCTATTAAGCTTGAACCACAAACGACAACATACGGTTATCAAGCAGCGCCTATGCAAGCGTTACAATGTTACGGTAGAATTATCGTGCTAGAAATGGTAGAGTCTGCTAAAATGACATTGGGTTACACTATGTTAGGTCTTGGTGTTCAAGCGGCTCTAACAAAAAACAATAACTGGATGAAACCATTGGAAGCAAACCTTGAAAGATTAGGCACAATGGCTAAATTCTATAACGGACCTGTAGAAAAAGGTATGACTCCGCAACAAATTGCTATTCACATGCACTCACATGTACCGGCGCTTGTTGCTGTAGATGTACCTATTAATACAGATGTTATTCCGGCTTATCAACCTATTGTAGCTGCTGCTGACGGTAACATAGGTTCAAACGGACTCATTGCTAAAACCCTTGATGAAATGTTCGGGAATACATTTACATCAATTTTCAAAGGAAAAATCTTTAGCATGACTACAGTCATGCCTACAGGATATTTCTTTGAAGACGGACAGCGTGTGTCTATTGATAAAATCCTAGATCCTGCATATATCATCTCTAAAAAGCCAAAAGAATATATGGCGTTCTTTGATGATATAGGTGACATTCTAACAGGTGAGGCAGACGACACATTCATGCTTTTCCTTAAGGTGTTGAACGGACTTGGGATTGATGCTACAATCACAGGATCTAAACGTAGATGTTATATGAACCCAGAAGCATTTTCTGCGCTCATTGAGTCTATGAAAGTATCCGGCATTACACCAGAATTCGAATTCCAGTCATTTGATTGGGTTGAAAGAAATGGACTTGTCCATGCTGGTAATGCATTCATGAAAATGGGTATCGGTCAAGTAGGTTTCGAGGGCAGAACTGCCAACGTTGGAAACATCCATTACGGTGGCGTGATGTATTAAAAGGTAGTATCGTGACTTCGGTCACGATATTATTTTTTTATCGTCTGCTAATTTTATGAGTAAGCGATAAAAAAGGAGAGTTATGCTTTACGAAAAAATAAAAGATTTTGATGCCTTGTTTATGCTACAGGAAGCAAAATCTTTGGTTGTTAATGATCTTGATGTTGAAAGCGAAGAAGGTCTTAAACAATTGAAGCAAAAGTTAATGGTCGAATATGATGACGATAAGGTTTCATTATTACCAACTTGTGTATGCGGAGCATTAAAAAATGAATATCGACGTGGTGAAGTTTGTCACGAATGTGGTACAACCGTACAATCACCGTTTGAAGATATAAAACCTATTTTATGGTATCGCGCTATTGAAGGGAGTAGATTCATACTTCCAACAATATGGGTTCAGGTAGATAGTGAGTTAAATAAAAGTTCGTCTATCTTAAGATGGGTTTGTGATCCTAACTACAATGTAGTTAAAACTATTGGCGGTCATAAAATCGTTAATATCATCAAGGCCATTCCGAATTTTGAAAGATCGTACAGTTGGTTAATCAATAATTTTACTGACATGTTAGAGATCATTAATATCTATAAGAAATCTCCAGAATTAGATATTCTTATAAAATTGATTAAGGATAATGAAAAGAAAGTCTTTCCACACTACCTACCTATTCTTAATAGACATATGTTTATTGCAGAAAAAGTAGGGAAGCTCAACTACATGAGACAAAACACATTAGGTACAGCAGACACTATTGTATCTTTTGTTAAAGCAACAAACAGCACCAGTAAAAAGAGACTTGATAAAGCGATGGCAAAGCTTTGTTACGAAGAGACTCAGTCCTATAAAAAACTTTTGGTTGATTATATCAAAGGTAAAAAAGGAATCCCAAGAAAGCTGATAGATGGTTTTAGATCATACTTTACTGTTAGGGGAGTTATTACTCCTATCGTAAGACCGCACGATAAACAGGAATTAGAACTGCCTTGGGGTCAAGCAGTGGTTCTATTTAGACTTCACCTTACAAACATATTGTTAAAACGAGGTTATACGCGAATCGAGATAAGTAGAAAGTTAAATAAAGCTGTCACTTGTTTCGATGAAGAGATATCTGAAATATTCGATATGATAATCAAAAGGGTTCAGAAAAGAGGATTACTGGGAATACCTGTATCATTTCAAAGAAACCCGTCTCTGTTGAATGGTTCTATGATTCTTCTATTTATTTCTGTTATTAAGAAAGACCCTGCAGATCTTTCTATTGGGTTTAGTGGTTTATTAACTAAATTACCCAATGCGGATTATGACGGAGATGAGATGAACTTACAACTACTGTTAGACGAGTGGTTATATCTCAAATATTTGCCATTGAAACCGTCTACATCTGTTGCAAATATGTCAGCACCTGGAAAAGTTTCTGGAAGAGTGACGTTAACCGATCCTGTTGTTGCTACTATAAGTTCGTTTGTTATTAACCAATATAAACGAGCAACACAAAGGAGAAAAAATGTTTAATGATATTCGATCAGCTATTTATGGTGGGACACAAATGTCTATGGCGTCAGCCATAGACCACTATAATAAAACATCAACCTTTGGTCAAAACTTTGAAAGAACTGCTTCAGACCATATTAAAAATATGTCTATGCAAATTCATAGGAACTTTTTATCACACGAAGCCATTGTTCGATCAAATCTGATAGCTAGAGAAGCAGAAATGACGCTTAAAGATGACCAATATATTAGTTTAGTAAACGGAGATTCTTATATGTCTCTTAATAACTATACTAAAGAACATGTTATGGCACATCCGACCATAAGAAAGATGTGGGAGAGAGATGAGATAGAAGGGTTTGCTGTATCAGGTTTTGTTCCTGTGTTTAATCCTGATAGAGAAGAAATATTGAATGAGATATTTAATCCGTATTATACAAATGCAAGAAATGGTATGATAACACCTAGTGATGAACATATCAACTATTATCATAGAGTCTCTTTGTCATCCTTAAATGGGTTTGACAAATTCAATATCCATAACTCATGGAGAAATGTACTATCAACATATGATGATGATTTAGATTTAACAGATGCTTGATACTTCCCAGATTGGGAAGTATCAAGTTCATATCTTTTTTTATTTCTTTATATATGTTAACATTGCTATAGACATAAAGTCTAAATTGACAAATGGATGAAATACTTTTCTTTGTAGATCCATAAGGACTTCGTCTCTATTATCAAAAAACCCTACGTTATCAGGCACTATTAGACGTTTATCTGTAAGACCGCCTATCTTAAGTGTTCTTTTAGTAACGGCTAAATTTAGCTGTTCTAGACCGTCATAGAGGTATATTTCATATACGTTCTTATCTATGAAGTCTACAGGAAGTTCTTCATCGAATCTAAACTCCACTTGTGCTTTATTTAGGAAGTACGAAGAAAGTCCATTTTTCAGCTTTTCTTTTTCATTATTCGTTAACACATACGGATATATGTTAATATAAATTTTTAATTGCCCGTCACCACCAAGACTTATGTCCTCTGTTTTCATCTGCATCAGTCTCTGTGCTAAAAATTCAGAAGCATAAACTTTGTATGGTTTAACAAGCGTATAAACATCTCTTTTTCCATAAAGATATTTAAACGTAACGCCGTCCATAAAGTCAAAAGAATCTTCTGGTCTTATCTGATAAAATTTGAAATCTAGATTCTTTTCAATACATTCCTCACCGAATTCGTTAATGAGTGTTGCATATCTTGTATCAAAAAGAAAATCTATATGTGTGTAAATATTCTTTAATCGTGTTTCTGTCATGTGTCATCGTCTCCTGTTAACTCTCTTAATTCGGCTTCCATTTTCTCTTTTGCCAGTGACTGATCTTTATTATAGACTGCGGCACTCTCAAGCACAAAACTATATTCTAAAGGAGTCAGTTTCATAACATCTGTTATAGAAAGACCGAAATTTTGTTTTATTCTTGACGTAACATAACTATCAAAAATATTGTTAAGATATGTGGGTCTATGAAATTCAACTTCGTCTATATACAACGCAGGACCAATTAGGTCTGCGTGTTTTTTATCTTTATAAAATTTGAAATATCTTAAACATAAGTCTCTTATGACTATTTTAAACTCAACAGGATTTTTTAGATCATCTTTATATTTACCGATATGAATAAGTATAAACTTATCTATCGGTTCTTCTTTATCGGAAAATAATGCGTTATCTAATTTTTCTGCAAGCGACGTTCCGACACTATCTTCTCTATTTTCCGATACTTGAGAGTGCATGTTTCGAAAAAAGACCAGTATGGATTTACCGGAACAATGCTTTTATAAGACTCGTGTGAATGTGTCTCTTGTGTCTTTTGACAATCAGGACATTTGTAATCTGGAAGACCAATAATAGGCAATGTATTTTTATCAATGAATGTTTCATAGAATCCCATTATAGCGTTATAGTATCTTTCATCGTTCATAAAGAAGTCAAGATACTTTTTGATTGTTTCATCGTCTTCAACAACAACTTTGTTATCTTCAGACGAAATTGAGATATACTTTATAAAGTATCTATATCTGTTAAGTAGAGATACTTTTGTAAGCTCATCATATTTTTTAATTTCAATTTCATCACCGTCGGAGTCCTCTTCTGCTAACAATTCATCTTTTTCATTTTCAATTTGTCTTAGCCAATCTTCTCCGATTTCTACCGCCTTAACATATGTCGGAAATTGTAGACCGAATATAAATTTAGACTCTCCATCAGGCGAATCTATAACATATTCCTCTATTTGATTCTCACGTAATGTTTTTTGATACGAATCGATGATATCAGGCGTAAGTGAATCTTTGTCTTCAACCGCCAGAGTATCTCTGTGGAATTTACTAAATCTTCTCATATCAACATTTATCATATTCGTTGGTTTTACAAGAGCTTTTAGAATAAAGTTACATTTAAGCTTTTTAGTTTCTTTATCAAGAATAGCGTTAGAACAGTTTCTAACAATTTCAATCCCCTTTGGAAAGATACCTTGCATAATAGATGTAAAAATCACAAATATATCAGCAAAAACAATATACGGTCTAAAATCATCTACCTTTAAAGTTGATGAAATCGCGTGTTCGTAAAGGAAATCAACAATAATTTTAGAAAAAATTATGGTTTCATTAGAGAACACAAGTCCGTGTGTATTTTTACCAAGCTCTGTTTTTCTTACAGTGAGTTTTGTAATAAGGCTGATAATTTCTGCATTTTCAATTCTTCCAAGAACTACAGAAAAACCACTATGATAAAGTTTAATTCTAATATTCTCATTAAGACCCATAGAAGAAGCCAATACTGCTAACGCTACATCGCCCTTAAGTTCGCCAGATAATCCTTTTGTTTTAACGTGTAACGGTCTACATGATAAGTCTGTTTCTGTTTCAGGATCAATGATTTTATTACACAGCTTACCATCTACGATTGTTTTTTCAAACGAAACTCTCGGTAAAGCAGATACTTTATTTGTGACAATATAAGAAACTGCGGCTAACGTATCCTCTTCTGATAGTTGTTTTTGCTCTGATGGTTTCATTTTATCGAAGAAGTTTTCTACTTCCTCTACTTCTTCTCTAGAACATACAGGCATTTTAATATAGTCGTCCAGATCGTCTTTATTTGTAAATCTGTCTACGTTTTCAAAAACATTAGACCATTCACACTCAAATGATTTTTCTTCCTCTGTTTGTATTACCTCTTTACTCATCATCATCTCCTTTAAACTCTGCATCTTTTCTATATTTTGCTGCTGTTTCAAACATCGTTTCAGCTGTTAACTTGTCTGTATCGTCACCCACTTCTCTAGCTACCATAAGATGTATAGCAGAAATAAGTTCTGTAATAATAGCATCTTGTTCTGTTAGCTTTCCTACAAGTTGCATAAAATCATATGCTTTTTCTGTTTGGTCAGCGTAAATTGTTTTGTTTTTATTGCCGATTTTAATCCTAATCTTTTTAGCAATCTCTCTAGATTTTTCAACAGCGTCTCTCACACCTTTAAATGCCTCAAAGATAGGATTCTCTTTATCGTCATTAACATAACCTGCTTCGATTGTGTTAACAAGCTCTAAATGTTCTTTTAGAGTGTTCTCTTGTTCTTCTAACATTCTTCTTAATTCTTTGTATCTGAATATAGCTTCTCTGCTCATGGTTTTTCCTTTTTGTTAAATTCAATTATTATAGTGAATATAACAAAAGGATCAATATGATACCTAACGAAATTATAGAACTTCTTGAAGATTCTTACGGACACCGAACAAAAGTGTTAGAATTCGTTTCTGACTTTTTTGACAGTATTGATTATGTAGATCATTCTGATGAAGAAATGACAATTTTTGACCAGGATAGGGTAGTTTCTGATACTATATGGTCACAACTTCTTGATCTTTATCAGTATCATCTTAATCGTGTGGCTGTTAAAATGGATATCCATTTTAACAAAGATGTTCCGTTGATGGATAAATATATTGTTTTATCAACATTAGAAGGAATTAAACATCTAGACAACGATTACATTGCATTACTAGACTCTGTTCTTGAAGAACATGATAAGTTTGCTTGGGTAGAAAAGATAATCTTATTTTCTTCTAAATACACGCTTCAGTTAGATATTCATGAAATTATTTATGAAGTTGGTGAAACAATTATCGAAACTATTAATTGCTTTATTAAAGACTCTATGTCGATGTCTGAAAATTCAGATATGGATAAAATATTGTTTAAAATTAAACAAGCTAAGAAGCGTCAATTACTTAGAAGATATGTTGAACCTAATAATATTGTGAGTTATTATATTAATAATAACACAGACCATATTAATGTTGAAACAATGTTGGTTTTATTTAAAACATTGATAGAAGAGACAGGTGAAGAAGATAGATATGGTGTTATTTTAACATTACTAATTCTTGGCGAATACGAAGACGAAACACCTACAGAAGTTTTAAAAAACAATAAAGATGTTATATTGGATTTTGTTGGACTACATAAATATGAGAATATTATGCGAATTATCTTAGACATTGAAAATGATATTCTTAATATAGAAAGGATAACATTATGACAATTGAATCGTTTCTTTTGCAGTCTTTTAAAAAAGATTATATCTTCCAATTAGAATGGTTCTATTCTATATTCTCTATTGCGATAGAAAATACAAACTTTGTTAAACTTGATAATGGTACTTTAGAAGTACTCATAGACGATAATAAATTTGAAAAAGTTAAAGGAATTAAAATAGGAGATGAACCTGTTTTAACAGAAGATATATCTATAACTTTAAAAAAGGGAGATTTAGCCTGTGTCGATAAAGATACAGAAACGACTGTAGGTGAGTTTATTATTAACGTTCTTCTTATCGAATATCCGTTTAACGGAAAAATAAAATACATTTCTGATAAAAAAGGAATGTTAAATTTTGGAAGTGTATATAAGAAGAAAATTATTCCACTTCTTATTAGTGGAGAAATAACACCAGAAGAAGTTTCTGAATTTGGTAGAGCTATTACTTTTATAAGAATACTAGCTAACTTGTTTGTTATCTCATCAACAGAGAAAGCATTAATTCCGCCTAAAGGAATCATCGAGTTTAGAAAAAAGAGAATAAAAGAGTATAAAGAAAAATATGGTGAAGATTGTTTTAAGGACAAAGTACGTGTTGCTGAATTAGAAGAGGAGCTTGTTGATTATATCAAGGAATATCTTAAAGATGATCCAGCGTACGGTATTTCTTACACAGGAAAAGTCATAAGTAATAGTATGAAAAAGAGATACGGTACTTTTGGTGCTGAAGATGGTATATCTGGTAATGATGAAGCTATTTTTATAGAGAACTCACTTTTAGAAGGATTGCCAAGAGACAAAAGACTTCTAGCCAATGCTTTTAACTCTTCAAGAGCAGCTTCCTATTTTAGAGGTAAAGAGACACAAACATCTGGTGTTATTTCAGATACATTTACAAGAGCATTCACGGGATTGTTTACAGAAAACAATATTGATTGTGGTAGAAAATATGGATTTAAGATTACTATCACAGAAGCGAACCATATTTATTATATAGGAAGATATTATTTCGTAAATGGTAAATCTGTTCTTATAAAAACACTAAAAGATGCTGAAGCATTGATAGGTAAAACAATCGAACTACGGGTTCTACAATACTGTAAGAATAAATCTATTTTAGGTAGATGCATGAAATGTTCTGGAGAACTTATTGGTAGTCGAAAAAACGGCTTATATCTATTATCATTAGATATTGGTTCTGCGGCTATGAAATCTAATTTGAAGAGAATGCACGTAGCTGGTGCTGAAACGATTGAGTTCACACTTGAAGAACTTTTTGGTTTATAGTATAATAATTGAATTTAATAAAAGAAAAAAAAAAGGAAAAACCATGAGCAGTTTCGAAGATTTATACAAAGAAGAGACAGGAGAAGATACACAAAAGAGTGAGGAAGTTGCAGAAACACCTGACGCAACTGGACAACAGGACAAACCCGCCGATCCTGTAAATGCCTTAAATCAAATGGAGAATAAAGATGAGCAAGAGTTCTCTAACTTTAAGTATACACCTAAACAAAACAATAGAGGTGGAAGAACAAGAAAGTTTGACCCACGAAAAGATGATATCGAACCTGTATCTGTAGATGTCACTAAACTAAAAACATTTTCAAGATCTTACGCAGCAACTTCTATCGAAAGAGTTCCAAGTGCAATTATCCCACTTATAGATCATGCTTGCCAAGAATTGAATAAACGAGGGTTCACTCTAAGGTCGGCAAGATCGCTTGACAGAAATCATCTCGAAACACTTATGACAGAACGAGCTGAAAGAGTTGAGTATTATAATATTTGGAAAACGGCATTTGATTTCCCTGAAGAACTCATGGAAAAACTTAAAGTTCCAGAACCAACAAAAAAGGCGTATGAAATTGCTTGCGGGCTTGATTTGCAAAATACTTTAAGATGGCAGGAATTTAAAGTTAAGAAAACACCAGGTTTTACAGCCCAATCTATAGGTGACATTGTTAGAGATTGGAATAGTAGAAAAGATATCCGTAAGAAGTTCTCTGCAAGAACAGTTCATATTTACTTAGGAGATGATTGCGAAACAGCATTAAACGTACTATTCATTTATAGCGAATGTGGAAGCGAGTCAACATCAAAAACGGATTTCAAAAAAATCGGTAACTTAAAATATGAGATTGAACGTGCCGAAATGTTTAATATTCCAGTATTAAACTTTGGTAATCCTAATTTCTTAGGATCGTTCAATAAGTTAATGGAAAAATTTAATTAATTTGATAATAATCTAAAAAAGGTAAAATTATGGGTAAAAGAAAAAATAAGGATAAAGATGCTATTGAGAAATCACAAGTTGAAACGACAGTTGAAGAAACTGAAACGGTTGAATCTGAAGAGAATGAGTCTTTGGAGGAAAATCAGACTACTGAAGCCGAAATCGATAGCGCAGAGACTGGAATGGAAGAGGAAGACTCATCTGAAACTGAAGTAAGTGCGACAAAAGAAGAAAGCACTAAAAACGATAAAATTGATGAAAGTAAAATCAACACATTTAAGCAACAAGCAAAAGCTGTACTTGATGATCCGAACGCAGGCGTAAAAGAACTACTAGAAAAAACAGATTTGCCTTATATTAAAGGACCTGTTACATCTATTGCTTCTTTTATGGCAGCATTCTATCAAAAACCTGTAGGGTTTAATGAAAATCATATTCAGCGTTTTAAAAACACACTTAAACGTGTTGCAGATGTGAAACACCCTTACCTTATCAGAATCTTTGGAATAGTTCTACAGAGAGAACTTGTTAAGGTTCAAAAAGAAGAACCGAAAAAGATTATGCATATTGTAGGAAATGTTCAAAACCAAACTACAAAAGATTGGTTGCAACTTGTAACATTTATTCTTGAAAATGCTAAGGGTAATAAACAAGATGTTACTGCACTTAGCAGAAACTCGTTTGTTAACGGGAATCAAGAAATTATCAAACTTCTTGAGACTATCTAAATATCAGAGTGCGTAGGCACTCTGATATATTTTTGACCTCTTCTATTTTTTATGATTTTTAGACAAGTGAGATACTATGAGAATTCTTAAGATTGTTTTGGATAAATATAAAAGACTTATGTTAACAAATATAACTACATTTAACTATACACCTATTAAACCTATACAAATTATAGCAGGAACAAATGGTAGCGGTAAAAGTTCTGTTATGGCTGAACTATCGCCATTACCAGCAAATATAACAAAAGACTATGGTGAAAACGGGTATAAGGAATTTCACTGCATTCACAATGGTAAACCATATACCTTATTATCTGGCGGTAGGTTAGGTAGAAATAAACATTCTTTTATAGAAGATGGAAAAGAACTTAATCCTGGTGGAACAAAAAAGGTACAGCTTATTTTATGTAAAGATATTTTTGGCATAACACCTATGATCCATGAAGTACTTACAAATGTTAGACCTTTCACATCTATGCCTATAGGTGAACGTAAACAGTGGTTAAGTTACATCTCAACAGTAGATTATAAATATCCTTTAGAAGTTTTTAAAAGAATAACAACAGAGTATAGAGACTTATTAGGCGGAGTTAAAATACTTGATACTAAAATCACATCTGTTAAAGACTCAAAATGTTCTAGTGAAGTTTTAAAAAGTATGGAAGAAGAACTTTATATTATTTCTGGTTTTATTAGAAACATTACAAGATCTCTAGGAACAGGTTACACAAAACGTGTTGAGATTAGTACAGATGAATTAAAAGTTCTAAATACAAAACTTTTAAAAAGTCTTAAAGATTTTAAAACACTAAGTGACATTAAAACAATTTCCGAAGAAGAGTTTAATAAGTTGCAAAGAGAATTAGGATTTATTGACGAAAGAATTAAAACAACATTAAAACAAATAGAAGAGTTAGAAAAAGTAGCTGATGGAAGTATAAGTGAGTTAGAGCATAAATTAGAAGAACTACAAAAAGAGAAAACAAAACTTCAAATAATTTCTGATAAAATAGGAATAGGCGTATATCAACTTAGTTCTATTAAACATGCTTTTAAATCTATAGAGTTTAAATTATTTAATTTACTAGACGATATTATGTTGTTTGATAAAATTGACGATATCAATTATCAAAAAGATTTAACAGAAAGAAAACTCTATAAGTTAACAGAAAGATATAATGACTTAAAAAGAACACACAAAAAGTTAACTTTAGAATTTCAGAAATTAGATATTCTTAAAAATAAAAAAGAAACACAGTGTCCTAAATGCTCACATACGTGGATAGAAGGTTTTGACAAAAAAAGATACGATGAACTTTCTAAAGATTTGTCAAATATAGAAAATGATATTGGGAACATCGAAAAAGAAATAACAGAATTAAAAGATAGCTTAATGTCACTGACTGATTGTCATAACAAAATCCAATTATTCTATCAGACATTTTTTAGTAAAAATGAATTAAAAGTATTTCTACCTTATTTTCAAGAACTTAGTTTTCCTACTGATGTTTTTAAAGCAAAGGACTTTTTAAATACCTTATCCGCTGACTTAAATTTTGAGCACAGTTATGAGTCTTTGATAAATGAAGAGAAAAAAGTAAAAACATATATAGACACACTTAAAACTAGACTGCAGACACAAGACAAAAAGTCTTTAGAGAATACAGTTAATGATTTGTATGATAAAAAATACCGCATAACCTCGGAGATTGACCTATACAAACGTAAACTTAAGGTAGAGAAGGATTTATCACAATCATATACTAACGTTGAATTAGAGCTATCTAAACTAGGAAATAACTATCATAGAAATCGTATGTATGAGAGAAATAAACTATTACTTGGTTTTATAAAAGAGCTAGAAGATAAAAAACTTACTCTTGAAAAAAGTATATATGACGCAAAATACGCCGACGGATTAATAAATGATCTACAAACAGAAAAAGATAGATTATTAAAAAGAATAGAAATTTTAAGAATTCTTATTAAAACCCTAAGTCCAACAGAAGGACTTATCGCAAAAAGCATGTTGTCTTTTTTAGGAGTTTTCGTTAAAAGTATTAATACCGTAATCTCTAACATATGGAGTTATGATATGAAACTTCAATTACCAGACATTGAAGACGGAAACGATCTAGACTATAAATTCAAAGTCGTTGTTGAAAATAATATAAATGATCCTATTGAAGATATAAAAATAACATCATCCGGAATGAAAGAAGTAATCGATTTAGCACATAGAATTATAGTAATGCATTTTTTAGGATTAAAAGAATATCCATTGTTTTTAGACGAGTTCGGTAGCAAGTTTGATCCTGTTCATAAACAAAAAGCACATGAGATAGTTAAAAATCTATCTGAAGAGTTTAATCAGATTTTCATTATCTCACATGAACAGGATATGTTTGTTCTGTATGATAGTGATATTACTATATTGTCAAAAGACAATATGTTTATGAGTGAGATAAAAGAATATAATAAAGTTGCGTCAATATCATAATGATATCGCATTTTTTTTTATTTTTCTTTCTTCCATAAATATATCTTTTTCTTCTTCAACAATCCTTGAACTTTCTAATGTAATAATCCAGTCGTCCCTACCGAGTAGTTCATCTTTATCCGCTACGTAAGGTTTATTACCTAGCACTCTCCTTTGTTTCTTATCATCTAATAAAGTTACGAATAACTTATCAGCGATTTTTCTAGTCAAAGAGTTAAAGTAATCAAAACTACTATGGTCTGCTAGTGTAGGTAAGTTAAATGATAAATCGGATGTCTTTTCTAATAGGTCTGTCATCATCGTATTATCGTTTGCGTTGTATGCACAATATTCGATTGGAAAATCTCTAGACATTTCAATATGCCATTGCGGTTTTGATACAGAGTCAGGATCTATTGTTCCTGGAATAAACATTTTAGTAGAAACCTTTTCTTCTCTACATACATTATCTATTCCATAACCAGCATTGAGTTTCTGTGCTCCTGCTCTAACAATAGAATAAACACACATAGCGTCTATAATATAGAAAGAAGCAATAACATCAACAACATGCCACCTGTCTTGTATTTCTATGTTGATAACTTGACCGTCAGCTTTCTTTGCTTTTGAACGCCCTTCTTTAAAATTAAATCTTTTATAATCATCAGGAACATCTGGATCACAGAAGATACTTTCAGGAGGAATTCCGTGTTCATTAAGTCTTTTAACAATTGTTGGGATATCGTAAGCCATATTCCATATGGCAAGAAAATCAGGTTTAGCTTTATGTAAAAATGTGAAGACATACCTAATCGCAGATACTTCGTCACCAATATGTATTAAAAACTTTATGTTCTTATACTTATCCGGTGCGTGTTTTCTATATGTTTCTTCTATTTTAGTTTTTATTTCACCATCGGTTAACTTTTGTTTCATATGTCTAAAAAGACGTCTATTAACACCCATTACAAGTTTGTCTTCGTAATGTGTGGAAACAATAGTTATTTCTTTTGTGATAACATCTGCTTCAATATCAAATGTTGCTACACTATATTTTGAAACCCTACCGTCATTCTTTTTAGCATACATATAAGACATTATAGTTGTAGACGGTATATCAGAACCATAAACATAAGGTGACTTAAGTATGTCTCTATAGTTATTCTTTCTATAACCTGTTAGACCTATTCTTCTTGCGATTTCATTAGGAAGCACAGACTCCTTTGAATAAAAAATATCTAACTTATTATAATCTTCATACTCTTTTTTATCTTTATGGTTTCTATGAAACTTTTTTGTTACCCAAAATGGTCTTTCAAAATCTTCAATAAACTTTAGATTAGGTTCCCATGAACCATCTTTATAGTGTATTCTCTCTTTTACAAGATGCATATCTTTACCAGTTTTTGTTGTGAAAAATTTTGAGAATTTATGTTCTATCCATTCTACTTCTTTACCCATTGTTTATCCTCATACATTATCACCTTAAAAGTTAAAAGTAATTTTATGTTTTTGACATTTCAATTTTTATTATTTACATATTATTATTATAGTTTAGAGTTAATTCTAAACTACTATAACTGATAGAGTTTATCTCCTAATCTCTGTCAGCTATCGTCTACCCCGGGACGTTAATATTAGGGAATATAAAAAGAGCTGTCAAAAGACAGCTCTTATTTGATTGTTTTTTTTTGGTTTAATTGAATATTAATAAAGGTTAGAAATGTATTTAGATGATTTATTAAAAAAAACCAATGATCTTGTTCCAGGCATAGAGTCTATTAAAACTCAAATAGATGATCCTGTAGTGGACGAGCTCACAAAACAATTTGAGTTACTTCAGGAATCTGTTATTAGAATGGACGATAAAGATAGTATGTCCGCTATGAAACGTACTTCTGTTAAGAATATTTTTAAAGAAGTCGATAACATTCTTCATAAAAGATTCGGAATTCCATTCAAACATGTTGGAAGTGATTTTGGTTATGGAATTTACACAGTGTCAACAGGACTTAATAATGCGATAGATCCTATGCGAGAGGATGTCTACAAATGGCTTAAACAATACACAGACTCATGTAAGAAGTCAAAAGATTGTACGAGTAAATTAAAGAATATTGACGATATTTTTGATGTGTATGAAGATGAAGCAACTATTATGGTTAATCTTTCGGAAGCAACCAAGAAAATCAAACAAGCTGTCAATGTCGGAAAAATAGTAATCGATTACGATAAAGCAACAGTTAAAAACTTTCCAAAAGACGCCACAGTAGTTATCGTTTCAGATTTTGTTACGTATTTCAAAAATATTAATGTAACACCTAGAGAATTCACAGCATTCCTTTTACATGAAATAGGACATCAATTTGAAATATTGGGGAACGATTACCGTAGACTTGCGGACGTAACTGTACTTGTTAAAACTTTTACAGACACGCTTCGTAAAAAAGATGCAAGAGAAGCGCTTAGGCTTACTTTAAGAAATACGCAAGGAAATGAGATTTATGAAGAGGGCGACACAGTAAGTATGTTTACAGCACTTACTTCAAGACTTATTCATATTATGAATGAGGATAACAATTACTTTAAATCTGACAATGAACAACTAGCAGATCAGTTCGCGTCACGATTTGGTGTTGGTAAAGATATAATTTCAGGTTTACATAAAATCAATACTTTCTATGCTGATAGACAACCTGGTTTATCTTTTGCACTTACAACATCATTTGTTATTTTTGTTGTATACTTCTTTCTTATTCTAATCATGACTTTTATGCCTTTAATTGCGCTTACAGTATCGTCCGTTATTGCTGTTTTTACTTTTATATCGACAGCGATAACTTTAACTACACAAGAAAATGACCACGAACAAATGACATATGATATCTTTATGCAAAGAGCAAAAAGACTAAAATTTGATTTAATCAGGCAGTTGCGTGAATCTAATATTGACAGAAAAACAAAGAGAGAGATGATATCTAATATAGAATACCTAGAAGAGATTATTGAGCTCTATATAGGAGACAGAAAAACCATGGCTCTCTTGTCTAACATTATGCCGTGGAATATTGATTCATTCACATATACAAGACTTATGAAAGAGTTGGAAGAAGCGTCAGAAAATGACTTACATAAACACCATGAAAAATTTACTTTATTAGGAGCTTAGAATGATACTACCAAAAGAAAAGAAACTTGAAGCAATGCTTCAAACAGGACTAATTGAAAAAAGATCTGCTATTATGTTAGGTATCGCTATGGCGTGTGTTTCACATACATCTGGAAATCTTGAAAAATTTACAGAAATGCTAAGAGCTGAAGATGAAAATAAAAAATTTGACCTTGCACGCGCTTGCGCTGAAACTGTTTTTAGCAAAGTAAATGAAACAGTTGTTATACCTATTGAAACTATTGAATTAATTACTAGTCTTATTATGACAAGACTAATGATCTTTAAAAAACCAACTTTTAATAGTTCTCATAGTTTTGAAGAAGTTTCTGGAATTTATAATTATATTCCTAAAGACTTGGTTGAAAACTATAATGATTATATCACAGAAGCAAAAGAAGCACACGCTATTGCCGGCGCAATAATCAAAGAGAACTGTGGAAATGAGACACACGAAATTTCGGAGGCTAGAAGTGACAGTAATTGAAATATTAGATAAACTTGAAATGTTTAAAAAAACCATCAGAAATGATGGTTTGTCTAGAACCGATGTTATTGAAATCGAAGATACTTTCGGTGATATCATTACTAAAAGATATAATATCAATATCTTTACAGTAGCGAGAACAACTCAAATGACGAACGAAGTATTAAAGATTCTAACAAGTATGGAAAATACTTTTAAGAAAGATTTCTTTGAAACATTTATAGATGATTTTGAAAATAAAGTTACTGATTTAAAAGAACATAGAAAAATGTTCTTGGAAAGAAAAGAACTTGTTGAGAAAATCATTGATTCTTCTGATTTTTATCCGAAAGATTTTATTGCCTTTACAGAAACAGGGGCGGTGAAACTTGCTAAACTTTCTATAAGAGAAGTTCTGATAGATTATAAAGAAGACTTTAGTCAAGGTGATCCTGTTATTGAAGATCTTATTGAGCTCTATAAAGAACAACCTGTATCAGAGGTACCTAGTAGTGATATAAAACTTTATAGAGTTTTAGACACCATAAAGAATCTTATCAATAATGAAAATTACCCAGATACACAAATAAATAATCTAGAAGATTTTGTTGTTAACATATTCAAAACTAATCCTGATGTATTGTTCACACATTTAAAGTCAGATCTATCTAGAAAAATTTATAAATCTTTAAAAGATTTCAAACCTTTTAGAATTCCTGATGAACATGACATCATTCAAAACGGCGAACTACTTCTTGAAATAGTAGCAAGAGCAATTAAGATAAGACAACGATAAGAGGCAACAGCCTCTTATCGTTTAAGTTTATTGGTTTGTTTGTATGATATTAATTTCTATATCATATTCAACAGATCCGGATTTTGTTATTTTTTTCTTAATAGCGAATCGATTATCTGTAGATTTATATGTCACAATATCAGGTGAACCTTCGCCTATATCAAAAATATCCACTCCATCAACACCACTACCTAATGAAACCTTTATTTCATCTTTTATTTCAGATAATTTAAAAGTTGTTTTAGAGATGTGTTTATGGATAATCTTTCCTATCTTTGACGTCTCCTCTTCAGTAGTTGTTACATTATAAAGATTGGTATCAACATAGAGTGTAATCCTAGGTCTAATTAAATGACTTGAAGTTCCGCTAAACGTTTTTACAGATACAACAGATCTGTTTGGTTTATAATACATCAGACTGTGTTCAAGTAACTTACTATTCAAATATACCAAGTCATCTTTTAACCAGTTTCTAATAAAGTCTAGTACTGTTTCTGAATAGTCATTATATTCTGGAATCTTGGATATCTTATACTCATATTGTAATAAAAATATATCTGTATAATATGTCAAACCTAATTCATTATCAGGTATTGGATTTCCTGCCTCGTCTAATAATAAATCGCCTTTTCTAAATTTATATACAAAATTTCCATCGGGATCTAATACTCTAGTTCCTTTTCTATGTAGAAGTTTTGTTGAATATGGACTATCGACATCAGATGTAATAACTGTACCATCTTCCAAAACAACATCACCGTAAAATACATTATCTTTATATAATAGATACTCATCATCTGTCGCTACTTTATATTTTAGTTCGTTATAAGCAACAAAACTATTTTTCCATAACGTTGTTAATCTATTACCAAGTGTGGTTGTTAAAAGCTCCTTACATAACGCATTAACAGTATCGCTATCCTCATATACTTCAAGTGTTGGCGGGTAACGTGAATCTGTTTCATATTTATCAGATGTGATATAGATGATCGTTTCGACATCACTTCTGATAGGGATTCTATTTGTGTAGATTTCAGAACTTCCATTTGTTACAGATATATTATCTTCATTATCCACAAAAAACGAGCTGTCTATAGAAGCTTTCCATGAATCTGACACATCGTCATATGTAGCTATAAAATATACAAACGCTTCTCCGATTTTAAAACCTAACTGAATTTTAACATCGTCTTTGTTTAAATCTTCAAACTCTTTATTACCGTAAAGTTTAAGGAAGAAATCATAACCTGTTGATGTTTTGAAAATACCATACTGATTGATGTTAACCGATTCTACAAAATATGTGTTCTTTGAAAGTATTACTGCTTTTTCAATTCCTGGTTTATCTAAGTCGTAAACCCTTGTCTCTACAATATCGTTAAATTTTTCTAAGACATAATAAAACGGCGTATAGAGATATTCTGAAGTAGATAACATGATTTGCGCGTTAGAATATGTTGCTGATTCAATAGCTTCTTTCTCTGTTTGAGAAATAGGTGTTAGCATACCATTATTATTTTTAAATACAGTATTAGATTTTATCAGCACGGTCGAATCTTTGAAATCAATTGTGTTTTGCGAAATCTCTGGCTGATAAAAAGATGCTGTACCGTGCATAATATCAACGTATGACATCACATTAACATTTTCATAAGAACCAATAACATCTCTGGTAGCTATAAAACTTCTTGATGTAATAACATCTTCTACAAGTGATACAGTAAATCCTCTATTCGCAGCAAAAGCGGTTAAAGATTTTTCTGTTAATGGCAGATCTCTCATTCCTGTACTATTAAATATTACTTCTTCCCTTAACTCTTCGAATGATTTAATATCTCTCCCGCCATCTAAAACACCTTTAGAAAAAACCATAATATTTACTTTATTCACACCAGACGATTCTGCTCTATCAAAATTAGAAGGAACAACTATTGAAAAATCAGATGGTGTAAATTTATAAAGCGGAATAAGTACAGCTCCTTTTGTTGTAAAAGTTTCAATAATTAATTCAAATCCCTGTGTTAATTCCAATGTATAAAACGTAGGTATTTCATAAACAACTTTATCACCAATAGGTTTTGCTCTAATTGTGAATTTACTATGGTCATAAACAGATGTGCTATTTGTAACCTCTAACGGTACTAAAGTTCCGTCGTCCATTTTAGCGTAAGCATTTGATGAAACGTATTGGTCCTCTAATGTTAATTCTACAGCAAACTTTGTTTTAGATGTAATATTGTAATTAACTTGGTAACGTTTAAGTTGTTCTAGTTCTAGTTCGAACGTCACCCAATCTTCATTTGCGACATCTTTAGATATATATGAAGGGATATTTCCTTCAGTGTATGCGGTGTTATCATCACCCAACTCTTCTACAAAAACGGTTGTTTCGCCTAACTTTATAGAAATATCATTCTGAAGCAATAAAGAAACATCAGAAACTCTTACTTCTGAAAACTTAGGAATAACAATAGTATAAACTTTTGTTTCTGTATCGTAAATACCGTATTTTTTTATGTCTGATACAGATACCATAAGAAATATTCCTACTTTAGACGGTATAGCAAATGATCCTTTTTCTTCTTCTGTTGTCATATGGTTGTATAAGTCTTCAGGTTCTAAAGCTAATTCTGGGAATAATGGTCTTATTTGTGATGCGTGTTCTAATAGAACAGCGTTAAGACCAGATAGTGATGTTTCCAACAATTTTATAAAAGGATTTGTTGCGTCATTAATTTCTAACGTTGTGGTGCCTTCTATATTTTCTATCATTAATCTCATAGCAGACTGCGGGTTAAGTTTCGCTGTCTCTATTATATCATCTACTGTCATTGTTCTGCTCCTGTTTCTGTTATTTCAAAATCTTCTTCATTGGTGTACCAAACTAATTCATTGTTGTAAATATCTATATAAGGATATAGTCTATAACCAACAAAATCTGTTAGCGAATCTGGCACACGTATTAAACCATGATTTGGATCTCCGTCAATCATTTTAGCAAATCTAGGATTAAACGCGGCAAGTAATTTATTAAAATCTAGCATAGCTGAATAGCTATCGTATTCAATTCCGACATTTTTAAATCTTGTTGTTATGTCAGGAACTTGTGTTTGATTAAATCTGTCGTAATCAAAAAACGCAGCTCTGTTATGCGTTATAGGGAATCCAGCATACGTATTTGCTATGCCTTTAATTTTATTTCCGTAACCAGATAAAACTATAACATATACTCTAGACATGTAATCGATTTCTCTTCTTATAAGCATATCTATATATGGATTAATTTGTCCCTTATGAACTTTATCCATATAGTCTAACCATACTGTTAACATAGAAGAAACTGGTGTAGATTTAACGTTCATAAATGTCATATCTAAATCAAACACACGATTAAGTTCTAGTGTTCCATCCGCGATAACAGTTTGTTGTTTCATATTTCCTTCAGCTGTTGTTTTAGTGTCCATAACAGGATCTTGCCAACCAGATATCTTTGTTACTGTATTTGTTAAAATAGGTATGAAAGGATTAAACGGATCAACTAGATCAGACTTTACGTTCTCTTTGGAGTAGTAAAGTCTAGGATCTAACATTGCTCTTATATATGTAAATACAGAATTCTTCTCTGTAGTCAATAACTTATTTAACTCATTTGACATAACACAGTTTTCAAACCCAAGATGAAGTTGCGGTCTTGTGAAGAACACAAGTGCTTTAAAACCTGTATCTCTATCTAATAGTAAACCAGATGAAGATGGATTTAATCCAAACATAGCATTCGTAAATGCTTGTGATGTTCCGCTATACGGACTTGCGGATTTTGTAAACTCATTAAGGTCGTATCCTTCTATGAACTCTTTTTTATCATTCAGAACCACACGAACCTCCTTATACTTTATATTCAAAGGAATTAGCTGTAAAATAAATCAAGATATTTAGTTTGATAAATACTATATAAAAGGTAACATTATGACATTCGCAAACTTGATCGAACTAGGGATCGATTATTTTTTAAGAGATTCTAACTCAAAATCATCTAGAGTAGCTTCTTCAAAAGGAGACTTGACAAAGATTATCAATGACTTTGTCATCAGACCAACAATTATCATTGATAAAAGTCTTAAAGATAATAATTATTTAAAATACGTTATCAGTTATCAGGTCAGTTTTTTTACAGCTGTCTATGGAAATGTTCTATCACATCTTATTCAGATTCATGGTGTAGAACCTTCCGTAGCAATTGAGTTACTGTCTGAAAATTATGATTATGTCGGAGCGTTGGAAGATTACGATTTTGATATGTGTAAAATTTTGACTAACGCTAAAGAAGAAGCGATTAAAGAGACACTATTAATCGCCGGTCTTGAATCAGGAGAGCAACGTGAACTTGATGAAAAAATAAGCGCTATGGTTGAAAGACATGTCATGATACCCGTATCCTTTATTAAAGAGGGTGCGAAAATGGAACTTAAGATACCGATTAACATTATGGCTAAAATTATCTATACAGATGTTAACGGTATTTTAGTATCGTCATCCAAAGAAGATACACAAAACTCATTTGATAGAATTGATGATTTAAGAGCAGGGACAATACGTTTTTGGCAAGACTTTATTTTTGCTACAGACCAAATAAAAGATTATGGAAAACGTAAACTTGCAGATAAAGACGGAGTTCTGTCTGATAAGCGTAAACGAGAGTATGATGCTTTTATTAAAGGTTTTGATAAAGGATATGTTGGTTTCGGTAAATACTATAGAATGATTATCTGTTCAGAAAGTGTTGAGAAAGCTTTAGTACAAAGATACAGATCTAAACTTGAAAAAGCATTTCCTAAAATTAAAGATGATTTCTCAATTCTATCACTTTCTGTCATCGATACTATACATGAGAGACTAAAAATCTTTTCAGGAAGTTTTGATGGTTCTTTAAACCTTAGATTAAAAGATATAAAAAAGAAAAGTAAGAATGAAGAGATGGAAGATCTATTAAAAATTATAGTGGCTTCTTCAAGAAGTTCTGGTAGAGTAATTTAAACATAAAAGGAAAAATATGACATTAGCAAATTTGTTTAGTAAACTTTTTGATAAAGTTTTTAATGATACGTATAAAAAAGAAGATATTATTAATGAAGAGGAGTTAATAAAAGATAAAATTAACTCTATTGTTATTCTTATGTTAGAAGAGTTAAAAGAATCTTTAGATCAGAAATCTGTAGATTCCGAAATCACAAAGGAATTGAGAGAGATTTTAAAACAAATGAAAGTTCAAAAATATAGCGATATTTCTGCAGGACTTTCTGAACTTCGTAGTTTCTTTATTGTCTTAGAACATGCTGTAGATGATCTCATTAAAGAAACAATGTCTGTTGAAGATGATGTAATTACCGATAAAACCATGACAACTAAACAAGCGGCTATTATTAGTACAATTTCTAATATTCAGACGCTACTTAACTATACTGTAGACTTCTGTTATTTTGTCGTACATTTAATAACGGACAGTAAATCTAATCTTCCGCCAGCAGTTGAGTTACGTGTTAAGGATCTCGCTAATGAATTCGGTAGATTATATGTAACTTATAATAAAAAGAAAATCATCAAAGAGATCAAATCTATCCATCAACTATCTGATAGTTTGATCTATGACGAAACCGCTTTTGAAGCTACAGCGTCATCACATGATAAAAAATATCATGCTGTAAGAAATGGCTTAACTATAAATCCTATTTTTTATGTTAGAAAAGTATTTGTTGACGCCAGATTCTTATGGTTAGATTACTTGAAATATAAGAAAACTGTTTTTGAGTATAAAATCAAAGAACGTGAGTTCGAAACAAACGATCCTAAAATTAAAAAACAGGTAGAGTATTATCAGAAAAAACTCGAAGATGTTGAAGATAAAATTAGAGATATAGAGAAAGATTATGAGTAAATTTTTTACAGAACCTAATGAACTACTGCAATCGTATGTTAGAGAAGTTATGGATATCGCTATTCCTGACTCGGCAACAAGTAGGATTTTTGAGATATTGAAAGAGAACTACAGAGAAAAGTCTAATATAGAAACTCCGATTAAACTATATCGAAGAATTGATTTTTTGCGTAGGAATAACTTCGTTTCGACATTGGTTGAATTAAATTCCAAACCTGTGTATCTCGACCTTAGATATATTTTAGATAAGATATTCAAGAACATAGATGAAGTTCGTGGATTTAAGGATATTAATGATTCTATTGATATTGTTAATACACTAGAGTGGTTTGGAGACAAAGTATACAAACCATATAATGTCAATGTCAGTTTTGTATCAGATATAAAAGACATCATCATGAAAAAACTTGTAAGTGATCTAGATGACAACCTAGATAAACTTATTATATTGATATTAAGTAATGAGCTACGGTAAAACTATGGCAATGTTGCTATTCAGCAGCAACTACTTTATAAAGTAGTGGTAGTCTTTTAGACTAGCGTAAGTCCATTTGTTCTACGTAGGACACAAGAAAAAATAAAAAACCTTAAAGGAAAAAATATGAGTATGTATCTCGACGAAATTGTAAGCGGATGTGAAGAAGAAACTATTCTTCCTAATGAAGTTTCAGATCAAGAAGAAGCAGCTGCGTCTATTGTTGTAGCAGGAATGGAAGAAGAAGTAGAGCGAGTTCAATTCAGTGGTTACATGATGTCTGCAGGTATCGCAAGTCTTCGTAAAGATCAAACTACTGTTGCGGGAAATGAAGAAATCGGTTTCGGTAAAGCAATGAGTATTGCTTCTAGACACGCTATTTATATGTCACAAGTTTCTCCATCTAAACCGCAAACAGTTAGTGGTTGTGAAGAAGAGGTTTATGCAGATCCTAAAGAAGTGATTGTTGCCGGTATTGAAGAAAAAATGAGTCTTTTGAAAAAACTTAGTTTAAAAGCCGCCACACTTCTTCGAAATCTTATTAACAAAATGAAAAAAGGTTTCGGTAAGCTTGTTGTTATACTTTCTAGTAATGACAAAAAGATTAAAGAGGCTGTAAAGTCACTTAAGAAAAAAGTAGAGTCTGATAAAAAGTATAAAATCAGTGCTGAAGAACACAAATCACTTCTTGCTTCTTTTTCAGGAATTGTAACAGGACCTTCCACAACAACAATCAATACATTAGCTGTAACATTTAAAAGTTACCTTGATGAAGAAACTGGTAAAGTACTTGATGGTGTAAATCTAAAAGAAGGCACTGCTGTTAAAGATTCGATAACAAACCTTATCAAAAGTGTTTTAAAACTACACAATAACTCAGCTGTTAAATCCGAATTAACAGAACTCATTAAAGATTCTAAAGCAAAGTTATTTGGTGATACATTCTCAGAAAAATCTGACGTTGTTATTATCGGAAAACGACGCAAAATGAAACGTGTTCTTATTATTGATAGATCAGATAGCGAAAAACCTCTAGTAGCCGTTAAAAAACTTTCTTTCAATTTCGACGAAAGTAAATTTTCTGCTGCTAGTGAAGTATTGAAATCAGATATCGCTATGAAAAACTTCACAGACTTAGAGGAAGCTGTTAAACAAGTTGCTAAAAATGGTAAAAAACTGTTCGATACAGCTGACAAGGCAGCAACAAAAGATCTCGACCTCATTAACAAACTCGCTAAAAAAGCAAGAGATGGAGAATATACAGACGAGATTAAAACAAAAATCGCGATCCTAAAAGTAACTGGCTCTATGGGTTATGGTATGGCTATGGATAAATTCGGTGCATCTAAAGACGCAGTTGATTTTGTTAACAGTGTTACATCTGCTTTGACATCTAAAGACGACTAAAATTTATATATCACTATGTGGGAGTTCCCACATAGTGATATCGGATTTTTTTTGTTTACATATTATTTTAATAGTTTCGGGTTAGATGTATCTCATTAGAGATTTAACATTTTATATACTGCCAGGTATATAAAAAACTAAAAAAGGATATTAAATGGCAAATACAACTATGAAATTGGACACATTGGCATCGATCGTGGTAGCGGCTAGAACTTCAGCTATAACTAAAAAAATGAAAGACGAGTTCGTCTTTCTAAAAGACGTTAAAAGAGTAGCTGATGCTGAATCAGCAAGTGATGACTGTATCGGTAAAAAAGGCTTTGTTTTTGCTAACGGTGGCGTCGTCGAAAAAGAACTTGAAAAAGGAGACATTGTCCTTGTTTGCGAGGATGCATTATTCTCAACAGCGTTGTTCCATACGCTAGGCGGACTAAGTACGGCTGAAAGATTTGCTTTGGGATATAACATCGAAGATGTCATAGAAGAAAACATGTCTCAGCCAGATAGTTCGGAAGAATCTTCCGAAAGTCAAGAGGAATCAGAAGATATACTCATTCCATCGAGAGAGTTCTTACTCTGGCTCGGATCACAACACTCCGAAATTACTCTACATAATGAGGAGTTTGAAAACCGTGGACATAAATTCAGGATAGAAAAGATTCCGATGACTACAACGTTCAAGTTACTTATCGATGACGATAAGGTGGCGCTCCTATCGAAAGATGGTGATGGCTGGAATGAAGAACGTGATAGAGAGGAAGAAGTAAAAAACTTACTCAACGAACATGAAAGAACTTTAGTTCATTTCAAAATCGGAGAGTAATGTTACAGAGGGACTTCGGTTCCTCTAACTTTATTTATTTTTTTTTTCTTTTTTTCCTTGAATTATATAGGAGATACTATGATAAAATTTCGAACACCAATAAACGACTTAGAAAGTACAGTAGTAGGTCCAGCTATAGTAACTATTATGAATGATATAAAACGATTATTCCTTATGGATTTAGATACACATATTTCTATTGTGAATTCAGATAATCCATACATTAATAAAAACTGGAATGTTGGAGACCAAACACTTAATGAAAAAAATCATAATAGACTATCTGTTATTGAAGTTGAATATACTGTCGATATCGATAAACAATCTATAAACGATACAGATTATAAATATAATCGTTCACTTCCATTACTTTACGATAGAGAAACAGATTTTTATATAAAGAACTTATATGTCCAGCATAAAATTGAATTATCTTTTAAAGTTAAATCAAAATTTAAAAATGAAGTGGTCGGTATTTTGAATAACCTTAGAGTTAGAAGGATTTCGAACCGACTCATGACTTCTCATGATGTTATTTATTATATAACATTACCTAAATTTGCTGTAGCACTTATGGGTAATATCGTTTATAATAAAAACAAAACTACAAATAGTGAAATAACACTGAATGATTATATACGTTCTATATCTGATGAAAGGTATTCACTAATGTCTCCTATGAATGGAGATTTAGATAAATCATCTATAGTCTTTAAAGAAGTCCAAAAAGAATTGATAGGTAACTTTACAGATGATATTTTAGATACTAAAAAATCATTTGATAAAGAAACAGAGATGTGGGAAGCAGAGTTTAAATATGAGTTATTTATGAAAATACCAACGACGATGGAATTTAGATATCAGCCATATGTCTGGCAGTTGATGTTAGATAAAGCATTTAGAACTGTAATATCTACAGAAAATATTTATGATAGATCTAAAGAAAAACTAGATTTATGGTTAGACAGCATCGCTAAAGTTGATACAGATTTTGGTTTCGATAAAAATGCTTTATTGTTTATAGAAGATTTTTATGTCAATGATTATCTTACTATTCCTTCTACAGACAAACATTATACAATAAAACATATCGGTCCATTCTATATTTTATTAACTATTTTATTCTCAATAACGTCAGATACAAAAGTTGGAGATGTTTTGTTTAACCTTAGTGATCTCCCAGAGTATTCGTTTACAGATGAAATGTTAGAAATTTTAATGAAATGTGAAAATGAAGATTTATCGGAACCTTTCCAGTCTATTTTTAACATACGTGTTTTTGATAAAAATACAGCTTTATCTACTGATACTGTAATTGTTAAACCTAACTTAGATGTTGTTTTAAATAAAACATTACCGTTAAATGGAATTTACAGACTGGCTTTTAGTATAATTAATAACAGCGAATTACTATCTACAAAAGCAAAAGAAAAAATAAACGATACATGTAAAGATGAGTTTCTTAGCTTGAAAGAGTTGCTCGTTGTTGATAATAGTGATGAAAAAGTTATTGACACTAATTTAGAATTTCCTACAAAAGGAATTAAAACAGCTTATTTTAAAAGCAGTATTGTATCACATATTTTAAAAAAAGGATAACACATGATAGGAATACCTGATGAAAGCCCGATAGAAATTGTGGAAGTGGAAGCTCCACAAAAGAGTGTGGCTATTTCTACAGTCATAGATACAGATGTACCTATAACAAAACTAACTAAATTTATATCGGGTTATAGTTGGACTGTAGATACTTATTTTAATAAACAGATAGCTGAAAATGATATTGGACTAACAGCCGATATTAACACATCCGCTGGATTAGAGCAATATATAGCTATCAATAACTTTGAGGTTAAACTTACTACACCAATAGAAAATATTTCTATTAATAATGTTGAAGGCGAATGTATTATATCTGACATTATACCACAAGAAGGCGATATATTTTTTGCTAGACTTATAGATAATAGTTTAGGGTATTTTACAGTTTATGAAGTTACACATAACCTTTATAACTTTAGAAATATATATACATGTAAGTTTAAATTATCGCATATACTTACTACAAGCACAGAACAATTGTTCGAAGATGTTCGTGAGAAGTCTATTTCAACAATGTCTTATGATCCTAATGCTTTCTTTGACAATACAACGCCTATTGTTACTGAAGATATTTTAACATTTAGAAAAAATGCTGACACGTATTTAAACTTTCTTGTTACACGATATATGGAATCATTTTTTAATTCAGAATATGATGCTCTTAGTGTACCTGTCGAATCAGAACTTGTTACTGTTGACGTATACTTAAACGCATTTATTCACGTTGTGTTTGAAAGAGAACATCCGTATTTTCAAAGAATGTTACGTTGGGGAGATAAACCGTTCGACAACTATAGAACACCATTCTATTTTATTCTTAATAGAGATACCTCTATTAAATCTTTTGTAAAATGTAAAAGAGTGTCAGAGACATTAGATAGTTTTACAGACAATCCATATTTTCAATCACTATTCTATTCCGGTGTTGAATTAAATACGGTCTATGAAGACTTTGAAAATGATATCGTAAAACCAATAGAAGGAAATGAAGATACGTTATTTCCTAATCAAGACATTACTACAATGCTATTTAGTAATGAATTTTATAAACTTGACGATGGAGTAAATTTATCTTTATTAGAAAAACTCTTGGTTGATTTCATTTTTAGAAAACAAGTTGACTATACTTCTGTGTTAAAACTGAAGGATACTATTTGGGAGCGAAATAGACTAGAGCAATTTTATTATGTTCCTTTTATTTATATGCTTCTGAAATATGCAAAAGTCAATAGTTATAGTTTGGAGAATACATATGCAAGGTAAAAGAGAACGATATAATATAAGAGCTAAATATGTTGGTGTCTACACGTATGAAGAACTTCAACATATTCAGTTACCTTATAGAAGTTTTACAGATATTGTAACAGGAAAGGTTATCAACGATGTTAGCTTACAAGACATAGAAGGAGACTTCTATGTAGACAGTGCTGTGATAGCTAGGCTTGTTTCTGATGGATTTGATTTTCAAATAGGTCTAAACGATATTAAAAAACTTTACAAAGAAACTTTAAAAATTCTTGGTAAAAATGAGGTTTCTACTGTTAGAAATTATCTAGGTGACGATGTATTAGATGACAATACTAAATTTCTAAATAACATAGAAAACTATAAGGCATTAAAATCATATATTGAAGAAAAGTTTGAACATGTCATTTTTACGGATATTAAACGTGAAATGGAAACTCACACGCTTGCCGGAGATGTTTTTGGTTTGAATAAACCTGTGTTTGTTAAAAAAGAAATTAAAAAAGAAAGTGAGCCTAATACTGATTACTCACAATATTACCAATAAAAGGAAAAAACATGACATTACAAGAAATACTAAAAAGACTTTCAGATATCCAGCTTATTAAAAAACAGCTTAAAGAAAAACAAGATAAAGAAACACTTATTAAAGCAGCACAATATTTGTCAGAAGGATTTTATGAATCACTAAAAGATGTCACGCCTTCAACACTAAACGCTGCTATTAAAAAAGCTTTAGAGCTTTTAAGTAACGAAATAGATAATCTTCAGGTTATGATAGTTAATTACGAATATGATGTATCTAAAATTTTAGAGTTTGTTGGAAGTAAAGAGACAAAAATTTTGATTAAGGCGTTCGTTGACAATAAAGAACCATTTAAAAAGTTGTTTGATGGGAATGAAATTGACTACGACGAATCTTTATCTATTTTGAAAATAACTGTAAATGATATTGTTAAACTAGCAAATATTTTAAAATTAAGAACATATAATTCAGATAACATTAAACACCTTATTGATAAAATCGTCTCTATCATAAACGATACAGAAATAGATGATTTAAGTATTGTCTTTAGAACTGAAGATGACATTAAACGTTATTCTTTACCAGACGATTTTGACGCTAGGATAGAGATTTTAACCCTAAATGTTAAAATTAATGAGGAGCTTAAATCAGTTATTGATTTAAGAACAAAACTAATTCCTCTTATTAAATTAAATCCAGACATGTAAGTGAACGCTTTTTAGCGTTCACTTACATTGAATTTAATAAGGAGTCTATAATGGAACAAAAGTTCATTCAAGACGAAATTATGTCAATACAAACAGGTTGTATTGGAAAAGACATGTCTGCTCATTTTGAGCTAGCTTTACATCTTCCAGATGGTCAAATATTAAAACCACCAACATGTATTGACGTAGATATAAATAGAGATTATGTCGGAAGACAATCTGATTTTACTTTAGTAAGTTTTCTTCTTCCGTTAGGCGATATGGTTAAATTTGTATATCCGCAAAGAGATAATTTAAAAATCACTATTACATATTATACGCTAGGCGATGTGTCTGAAATTACGTATGATTTTGTTTTAAGAGATATTGGTCCTCACATCAAGCTAGGATCTTACGCTAATCGCACCCTCACAGACCTAAATAAGGAGTTTACAGAAGTTCATGGCGAATGTATACCTGAAAGTCTTAATGCGCTTAAAAACACCGTTATTTACGGTACATACAAAAATTGCACAATGTTTGACGTTTTGTCATCTGCTTTTAGTAAAGTTAATGCTGATATTAATGCGTTAATACAAAACAATCTTATAGAAATTGATATAATAGAACCAAATAATACTAGAACATATGAACAAATTCTTATACCTGATACCATTGATATATTTAAACTTCCTTACTATTTACAAAAGAACTATGGAATTTACAATGGTGGAGTAGGTGTTTATTTACAAAGATATAAAAATAAAGACACGTTATTTATATATCCAACACATAGGAAAGACAGCGCTATAAAACTTGAAGAAACACTTCAAGTTACAGTGGCTAACAATGTTACAAGTATGGGATCAAATGGAACTTATGCGTATAAAGGAAATATACTTAAAATACTTGTTGATAAAATAACAAGTATAGATCATGATGGCGAAACACCTATGAAAAATAATGGAACAGGCATTGCTGTTACAGAACCAAGATCTATTGTAAACAGACCAGTTGAAATAACCAACGACGATGTCAAAACAGATAGCATATATACAAAAAGAAAACAAAATCATAAAGTTCTTAAAAATGAACAGACTTATGTAAAGAAACAAGGTATGACATCAAATGGTTATATGGAACGATCCAAAATCTTAGAAGAAGACGGTCATAGAAGATTATATACATGGTCATTTTCAAACGCTAGATTGTTAAGACCTTTTATGGGTGTATCCCATATTGAAGAATCTGAAGTAATGCAATTCACTAACGGTATTCTTCAAGGAGTTCATATTACTTTTGATAACAATAGTAAAATGGAAGCTAGTGTACTTCATCTTTTTTTAGATACTGATGCTAATAGTGGACAGGTAATAGGTGGTAATTTATCTGCATCTGAAATATCGGATAAAATTAAATTCCTTTGACTTTATAGACTCGGACTCCGAGTCTATAAAGTATTTATAAATAATATTTTTTATGAAACTAAAAAGAAGAGATGCAATGAAGTCTATTAAAATACTTAACTTATCTGATATTCATATCGGACACCCTAACACACACGCTAATTTTATGTTTGAAAATATAAAAAAATTCTTTTTCAAACACACAAAGCTATTTGAAAATTTAGATATCATAACATTATCTGGAGATTTGACACATAAATTGTTACCTACAAATAGCAATGACTATTCTGTTTTTACCGATCTTTTAATCTTCCTTGTTTCATTCTGTAGTAATAATAACATTAAACTAAGAGCGTTAGAGGGAACAAAAAGTCATGACATGGGACAAATGAAAAACTTCTATAAGATTATAGATAAATTAAACTACAATGTTGATTTTAAATATGTCGATACTTTGTTTATAGAACATATGAAAGATTTAAATTTTACAATTTTATATGTTCCAGACGAATTAAACAATAGTAACGCAAAAGAAACTTTTAAAGATGTTTTGAATCTTATGAAAGAACATGGGTTAAGTAAGGTAAATCATGTTATTCTACATGGACAATGGAATTATAATCTTCCTGTTTCATCAAAAGCAAATCATAATGAAGAAGATTATTTATCTATTTGTGATGGATTTATCTCTTGTGGTCATATACATGAGTTTTCAACATATGACAGAATTATAATGACTGGTAGTTTTGATAGACACAATCACGGTTCAGAGTGTAAAAAAGGCACTGTGCTTTTTGAATACAACGAACTTGGGAATGAATATTTATTTTTAGAGAATGAGAATGCTAAAATTTATAAAACAATCCATATGGAAAAATATAACCCTAATGAATTAATAGCTATTATCAAAAAACTTAAATTACCTGCTGGTAGTTTTATCAGGGTTAAAACTAAAGATCTATCTATAGATAAATCGGTCATAAAAGATATTAAAAATTTATTTCAAGATTACACCATAGATTTTGCAAGTAATAAAAAAGAGAAGACAGATGTTAGAAGCGCACTATCAGAAGAGATTGTTGGATTACAAATAACAAACGACAACATAGTGTCTTTAGTCGAAGAAGAACTAGAAAACTTTAATATTGTTAATAAGTTAGATTTTATAGAAGAATTAAAAAAACATATATAATCACTACATACGGACAATATTGTCCGTATGTAGAGTTACTCGAAAAGATCGTTAATATCTATATCATCTGTCATTGCTGCTTTAACTGCTTCTGGTTCTAATTTTGGATTTCTATCCGGTACATTTTCAAGCACTGTTGTTTTTATGTGCATGGCTGTTTCTTCTTCCATTATAGGCAAATTTGTTCTTCTGCCTTGCATAGCTGCTTCTATTGTGTTTGCTAGATTAGTGAAATTTGTACCTGATGATATTTTCTGGATTAGGTCTAAAGGAGTTAGTTGGTAAATACCGTCTAATCTCATAACAACAACATTATTCTCATCAACAACCAAAACTGGTTTTTTAGGGGAACCTGCGTACGAAACATATTTTCCTATAATGCCAATGTTTTGTTCATTTAACACTACCTTGCCTGTGAATATAGGTTCGAATATTTCTTTATAAACAGATAATGGCATTTTTTGTAAATGCTCTGTTGAATTATATAATTCATTTCTACAATCTGAAATTCGTTTAGTTAGTTCGTCAGCCGCTCTTTGTCTAAGCTGTCTTTCTGCTTTAATTAGTTTTTCTTGTTTTGTCATAATATTTTCCTTTTTTTTAACTTATTGTTCTTGTTGTTTTTGTTATATTTAACATAATATCATCTATTCTATTTTCAGAAATAGACGCTGATCTAAGTAATGTGTATTGCTTATTGTCTTTATATCCTATTATGTTAATATTCATAGAAAAATTGTTATTATCATCTTTATCTATAAGTGAGGCTTCAACAGTAACGTTTTCAAAATACTTACTGAAAAGATTTTCTAACGCTAATCTAAAATCGTTTTCTAATTCAAATCCGGGTTCTTTTAGACCAATAATGTATTTAGCGGATGTTATTTTAAAATATGACGATTGAGCTTCCAATGACGCTAAAAAGTACTGATAAAGCTGAACCATAATCATATTGGGATCTGTTAATTCTCCAACGTCTGATAATACAGGTAGTCCCATAGGCTTTCCTTTTTTATAATTATACTCAATAGAAGTTTTTATGACAACTATTTTTTATCATGACATATATCATTATACATTTATATATTATCTATATGACGTATTTAAAAAAGGAGACTTATAGATGACACATATGGAAAAAATAATTTATGAACGGGTTAGAAGTTCATATAGTTTAAGTATAGGAACGGGGATTGCTATTGAAACATTGTTTGGTATGGACAGTTTTGCTTATGATAAGAATAGACAATTCGAAAGATTAGATCCAAACAAGTTTGACTATTGTTATATAAACTTACACACACTTGTAAGAAATATTATCACTTCTTGTGGATCAAAAAACAAAGAGTTAATAGTTAATAACATTTACTTACTTACAGATGTTATTATAGAAGAGATCAACAATATTGATGTTTTATTTAGAAATACAAATTGTAAACTCATTGTTTTTTATAACGATTATTTTAAAGTAACCTATAAAAGGTTTTTAAAACCAAAAAACGACATTGAAAGATTTATTGCTGCAACAATTAAATTAGTCAGTATGAAATCAGATTACATTAATGAGAATACATCTTGTGAGATGATTGACGATTTCTTAATAAAGACACAAAAAAGAGTTATCATAATAACTCACTTTCCTGTGGACTTGTTAAATTATACGTTAAATAAAGATTTTGTTCTTGTAGAATCTGTTCACGGCACTATCGTTAATAAACTTGATTTTAACAAAAAATATCCTAAAAGTGTTTACTACGATAAACATAAACTTCCGTTTAATGAACTCTTACTCAGACTTCTAGGAGATAATAGAATTTTAGAAAAACCATTTAAAGATATAAGAAAGGAGGTCGGTGAGATAGCTGAAAAAAGAAAGTGGATTCCAACTACAAGTCAAACTGTAGTTAAATCGCATTTAAATGCAACTCCCAATACAAGAGACGCAGTGAACGCAACAATTAGAAGACTTATTTATAAATAATATTATCTATATATTATATAGTTACATCATATCAAAAAGGAGAATAAATATGATATTTTCGTACGATAATTTAAACGTGCCGAAACCTATTGTCTGTAAAATTCAACATGGAAGTGAGACGCTTCTGTTTGAATTAAACGGACTAATTAAAAACGACAGGAGATTTAGACTTTCCGATCCGCTTCAATGGAAACTTGTTAATCGTTTTCTTGAAACTAAAGGTACTGCATTTCAAGACGAACTCTTCGAGATTTATAGAGATATTAACATTATCTGTACTAAAATTGTACCGTCAGATGTAATCATTATGCAATTCAGAGATAAAATTCTTCAACTTCATCGTCTGTTGAATTTAGACGAAATAACAAACTTTGTAAGAGAAGAAGGAATAACAGCCCCATCAAAGTTCGTTGAACGGTTTGATAAAAAACTTGAAAAAGATAATGTTGGAACAGAAGTACAAACATTTACAAAAGATCAGTATATCGAGATGGTAGGACTGTTAATTATTAGTAAAATGATTGTTGGTCCTGCGGGTATGTTGTATGTAAATAATACGAGTATCTTTAACAGTAAGTCAAAAGAGTACTCGTTGGTTTCTGTTGTCATACCTGAAGAATCTGGTCTTTACGAAACAGCTCCTGTTAAAAAACTTCTTGATGGATTTGCGATTGTGGTCGAATCACAAATGAAAGGTTTCAATGCAGACGCTATTGCATTCAGTAAAGGTGTTCCAAAAGAGGAGTTTCCAAAGTATCTATTCGGAATAACCGTACTAAAACTTTTACCTGTATCTATACCAGAATATGACAATGACAGCACAAACATTGTTACGTTCTTTTATTCTACTGCAAGAAAGGTTTTAGTAGAAAATAAAAGCATCTACGAAAAACGAGAAGGCGTAGATCCTGAAACAGGAGATCAAGAGGATTATTTTAGTATGTATAGAATGATCTCTCCTGTAACTCCTGGCTGTATTCAAGAAGTTATTGCGTCTGTAGCTAACGTTAAAAACAATCTTTCTGTTTACATGTTTGATGTAGAAGAAAGATTGGTAGACACATTAATAAACAGACTTGCTGGTCTTGAACCGTATCCTATCTTTGATCCGTTATTGGATCTTGCTGTAATTATTCTTTCTATCACGCCAGAAAGAAAGCATGATCCAAAAGCTATAGGACTTGTAAGATATGAAAGTATAGCTTATTTTAACGGATACAATCCGGATAAAAATTTTGGCGATATAGTGACACTCATGGTGACAGCATCTTTAGTAGCTTACAAAATGAATCATAAAAGTATCGCGTGGTTATTAATGTCAGCTATTGATGTTCACAATATGACAATAAGTGATAACGCTGGAAGAGAACATATCTCTAAAGAAAGGAGGATAGAATTAGAACAATTTTACAAAATCAAACCTAAATTGGATGCTAATGATGAAGGAGAACCTGTAATCATTAATGCCATTAATGCATTATGTAATGATATCATTAGCGTTCCATACAGGTGTTTAGCTGGAAAAGAGTTGGGTCATGAAGAATCACACTTATTCATAGACCCTAATTTTAGAAATCAGGTCGCTGATTTAATTATAGATTTACACAAAAGGAGACACAATAATGTATAACGAGGAATTAAACGGTTGGGAGATTGTTGAAAAAAAGGAGTATGCTGTAATTAAAGCAGTTTATTATCCCGTATTTTTTATAAGAGATACTATGGTACAAAGATCATTCCACATCAACGCTACAGCTCAATCGCTAAATGGCTTAGCGAATGCGATAGACGAGAAAGGGATTAATTTATCAAATGTAGACGTAGCAAGAAATTGTCCTAGTTTATATGGGATGAATGCTGCTCCAGATATGGCTATTCAAATCAAAAATGGATGGAAACAAAAGAGGTTTGGTTTTATTATTCTTCTAATTGTAGTAACACGCGTTAATGGTATTGTTACAAAAGTATCCAAAAATATCATCGAAGGATATACAGAACATACAGGTCACATCGTTCATAACGGAAGATTAATTCCTGACCCAAACAATCAGCATACAATTAATAGAATTCGTGTTGAGACATCTAACGTTGTAACAACAGATGGACATACAAGAGAAGTATCTACACCACCTAGGTCATTTGTAATTGTTCATGATCCATTAACGGGAACAAGTAAGTTTACACTCGATAGAAGTGACTTACGTGTGATGAGACCAACAGATATTGCATCGAACTTATTTTATAAGACACGATACCAAGATGTTTCTATTAAAGATTATTCTTCTACTGTAGAGAATAACCTAAACGAAACAGCGACAGTTAATAGCAACCCTACTAATGTAGTGTCAACTATCATGACAAAAGCCATCGAATCTAAAACACTAATTGACTCGCAGATGACAGACCCGAATAGACCTAAAACTAATATCTATTCAAATATGACGTCTAGAATAAGTGAGTTTCAAATAGAATCCGTTGAGTTCATTCAGGGTCTTTCTGAAATTTATGGTTTTATCACAAATCAATTCTTTATGAAAGATGTTGTAAGGTCATTACTTCCTGGTTTTTCTAACGTGTGCCACTTAACAGACCCTAAGAAACTATCTTCAGATATTAGATCTATGCGAGACGTTAACAGCGACTTTATGTTCAGTGAAGGGTCTGATTTAGCACAAGCTACAGACAAAGCTAGAATTGCCTCAACGTTAGCAGAAGCACTTGGTCCTATTATGGAAACCCGTTCTATTTACTCATTAGGTTTTTCATTCTCTTATAAATCAAGAGTTTTTGGATTCAAACCTTTGAGTGAACCTAAGAACCCTGTATTCACTTTTCATCCTAGCCAAGTAAAAAGTGTATTTGACGCTATAGGTTCATTGATTAACGCACTAATAGTGCCATTAGTTACACTTGGAAATCCTGATAAATCATTTGAGATAGTTTGTTATTATGACAAACTAAATGAATCAAGAATAGGGATTACGTTTCCTGATGAAATGAATCCAGTACCTGAAATCTTCCCATTCCCTACATTCGCATCAGGAACATATAACCCAGCAATAACAAGACCAAACTTTGCTGAAACAGAACTAAATGACTGGGCTAAAACAATTTCCCTAGTTACAAATTTTTAAAGGAAAACAATGCAATATTTAGACTTTTTAAAGCGTTTTATAGAAACGTTAGGTCTTACTGTAAAAGACGGTTTTATTTATAACAGAGATGTTCAGGTTACTATTAATGGTAAACCATTTGTAATACCTACAAAAAAGATTTGTGAGAATCTTTTTGAACCGGATCAATCCGGAGCGATGGTTTCACGTTATGAGGTTTTCAATCCGTTGAATGAGAATTTAATAAAACAGGACAGTGCGGCTACGAAGTACTTAAGAAAAACGATAGAATCAACATTAAACTATAAACTCATTCTTATTAATTTAATGCTGATAGAGTCTTACAGAAATAATCTTAAAGACGTACCTAAAGTTGTATCTGATTTTCATATCTTCGTAGAAAACGCAAAGAAAGGACGAGTAAAGTTATTTGACGATAACTTTATGAAGATCTATAAGAAAGTTCAAGATGTAGTGATGGAAAAACGTTCATGTCGTTTTGCTTCTGTTACATTTAAGAAAGGTATCGAATACGAAAAAGAAACATATAGAAGAGGATTTGTTGTCAATAGTCCTTTTCTCGATAACTATGAAGATTGCGGGTTAGGACAGTTAAGAGCTGTGGATAAAGCACTATTGAAAATCGTCGGAACATACGCGTATGAAATAGTAACAGATAGAAAATCTGTCATTGCTGTAAGTAACAACGGAATAAGCGCTACGTTCATGGTCATTGTTAAAGGTTGGTTAAAACTTTTAACACAGATCAATAATCTTGGCAAATCGTTAAAAGTCATTGACGAAAATGTATCTAAGATGATAATCACTGACGTCAAAGTAACGCTGAATGACTTAGACTTTGAAAAGTTTTCATACGAGGCTAAATCATTACCATCAGAAACAGAAGATGGTGTTGTTCATGAAGAAGCAGACAATACAAACACCGATCAGTCGCAGCAACAAATACAAAATGATGTTCAGCATGAAGACAGAGATAAACTTTTAGAAGAAATATTTAAAAGCGCACAGAAGTCTTCGACAACTGACTTTAAGACACAAACTAATAAAGTTACATCGTCTCCTAATGTATCTAACGTAAAATCGCAGGCGATGACTTATGAGAAACATCGTATTTCACCTAATGCGCCGCAGTATACAGATCCATATGGACAGCCCGTAGTAGCACAGTACGGACAGCCAGTAAACCCTTATGGGGTTGTTGATCCATACAATACAGCTATTCAACCTACAGCGTACGGACAACCATATGTAGATCCTAATGCTGGTTATATGCAGCAACCTGTGTACGGAGCAGGATACGGACAACCTGAACCAACAGGATACGTTTCAGAAAAACAGAAACGGTCAGGAGTTTTTGGCGGTGGTGTCGCTACAGGACAACAAGTTTCAATGCCGACAATGGATCCGAGATTAATGAAACAAGATCCTAGATCTGGTTTACTTATTGACGAACCTGCAAAACTATTGTACGATCCAAATAGAAGAATTCATATCGACCCTAGATCTGGTCAGCCTGTTATTTTAAATAATAGACCGCCTTGGTAAAAACTACAGTGGAGAGTAATCTCCACTGTAGTATCATTTTCTTTTTTATTTAAACGCTGTTTGTAAATTCTTGATTGCTGATATTTTACTATCGTCTATCAACTTTATTGTGTCTGTTTCTGTTGTAAAATCGAAATAAGAATTTAAACCATTTGCTAATGTAGTTAGGTAACATAACCAATTAGGTAAGTTCTCTAACTCACTCAATAATTCTTGAAACGATGCTTTAAACCTAACTGTATCAATAGGATCGACTTTTTTGTCATATGTTACATTTTTAAGCACAGATACAGCATAAATATTTTGCTCTAAAACGGACTCAAAAGGATTAACATTTTCTATACTAACTTTCCAATCTGTCGATGGTAACGGCATTTTGATATCCTTTTTGTTTTATTAATATATTATATTCATACTATAAGATAATAAAAAATGATCTTATATGTATTATTTGTATAATAAAAAAGGAGATACTATGGCAAAAAACAAAAGACCGTTGGAAGATTTATCTTTCGAAGAACTTTTAGACGTTGTTAAACTTAATAAACGCTACTTAGGTTTTTCAGGTATGGCGAACTTTGGAGAAAATGTTTCATCGTCAAGATACGCTATGTTCTTTGGGTTCTTCGGTCAGTATGTTTCAACACTTAAAAACTCTGAACCGCCTATCACACTAAGTGGTTTAGAGCATGATTTTGGTGAGACACTATTCTCGCGAAGACTTCCACATGACAGTACGATACTTTCTATTATAGATAGATATTATTCACCATATAAAGACGGAATCAACACTGTTTGTGAAAAAATCGTGATTTATCACGACAGAGAAACCAACCAGATTGATTTTATGAATATACCGTATATTGAAAAACATAATCCTAAATTTGGTTTCAACCATAAACCAGAACCTATATTAGACGATGTTGAATATGGCGATACTCTAGAAGCTGGGACATATTTGTCAAGAACAAATTCTGACAAAGGTGATGGTGAAGTAGGGTTTGGTTTAAACGTAACAGGCGCTCTTATATCACATAAACATGTTGCTGAAGATACTGTGATCATTACAGAATCTCTTAGTAAAAGAGGAGAGTTTACAACATACCAAACAATTGAAGGTATGACAGGGTATAACAACATACCATTAAATGCATTTGGCGACGATGAAAATTATAAAGTCTTTCCTGACTTAGGTGAGATTATAGATGACACGGTTGTTTTTGCGACACGATCATTACCACCAAGTACATTTAAAAGTGACGGGACTGATTCTAAAATAGGTTCTGCCGGGCATTACATTTCAACATATAGTAATGCTCACTTACAATGTCTTGATCCTGAATTTGATAGACTTTATAATGTCAATAAACCTAAAGGTAAAGTTGTTGACATTATTGTCTTAAAGAACCCAAAGGGTAAAAAAGTTGCCTCGCATCATGACGCTTTTGGACAGTTAGAAAAGTATGCAAATGCATATAAAGCTTACGCGAAACAGTTTGTTGAAACAATAGACAAAATAAAGAGAGACTATAAAGGAATTCCTCTTTCGCACAAGCTTCATAATGAAGCAGTCTATTTTAGATCTATTTTAGACGAATCCATTGTTAAAACAAAAGGACTTGATAAGTTAGATCTATACTATGTTAAGATTGTTGTTGAGTTCACACACACACTTAAAAAAGGTATGAAAGTAACAGGACTGTATGGTAACAAAGGTGTTATCGGTGGCGTTGTTCCTGACGAATATCTCAACGGACTTGACTACATTATGGAAGCTAAATCTATAGCAGGTAGGATGAACCCGGGAGTTATCTTTAATGGAACGATTGGATATCTTCAGAAAACACTTGGTGAGCGATTTAAAGAGAAATGTTTACGTGAAAACATAGATCTCTTTAACATTTCTAAGTTTAAGAAGAAACATAAAAACTTCTTCTTGAAAGAATATGAGTTCCTAATAGATCTCATCAAACTTCTAGAGTTGCAGGACTATCAGATCTGGAAAAATGCAACTTATGAAGAAAAAATAGAAGTTCTTCAGGAAATTATTCATAAAGGATTTAGATTTATTGTTCCTATGGACAGTAAAATACCTAAAGACGAAATGATTGAAAGAATTAGAAACTCTGTATATTTCATACCTCCTAAACCTTTACGTTATAATATTAGAGGTAAATGGGAGACGACTGAATCACCTATTGAGGTTATTACTACATATATGTTAGTTCTAAGTAAGATAGGTGATTCGTGGCTCGCTACTAATTCCGCACATGTTAATCATTTCGGTGTTCCTACAAGTAATTCAAAAGCAGAGAGAACACGTTTTCCGTTTTCTCCAAATCCTGTAAAACACGGAGAAGCTGAAAGTAGGTTAAGTCATGCATATGTTGGTCCTGAAGGATTTGCAGATTTACGTAATAGATCTGTAAATATCTACACACATAAAAGAATTTGTGGTAAAATTGTAACAGCAGAAGATCCGTTTGACATCAAACGAATCAATCCAGGACCGTATAAAGATGATAAACCGTTAACTGTTATGGAAGAAATCATAGGTATTGGTGGTGTTGAGATTGCACATAAAGAAGATCTAGAAGATATTTTAGATTAGAAAAGGAGAAATAGTGTTAACTATTAGAGAAGTCATCGATAAGAGATTCGAGCTATTAAATGTTGATGATTTTATCGATGTAAAGTTTGAAGACGGTAAAGTAATACCCATGGTAGGCGGATCTGCTGTTATAAACAGTTTTGTACTTTCTATCATAGATAGATTTGGATCAAAATTACCTATAAAGAGCGATTACAGTGTAACAAATTTCTACGTTAACAACGCTCCAGATGGTGGAAGTATAAATAAAGCATTTAGTAGGATTGGTAGAGATATTGTCAGTGAAATAGGTATTCATAACACAAAACTACAAGAACTAAATGACAGATTCCATACCCTTGTGTTAGATATAACGAATGAAATTTACAACGAACTTGAAACAGGTATGGCTTCTGGTATGTATGGTATAAGTAGTTTCGATATAATCGAAATCACAAAACACCCTAGGATTAAATTAGCTAAATCAAAACTTAAACCAACATCTACACAAAAAGAAATTCAAACCGTTTATGATGAAATATCAAAAGTAATTCATTCTGATGATATCTCTCATGATAACGGACTTAAAAAACTTTTTGTTTCTGGAATTGGTAACAAAAACCAAATCATGCAAATGATCGGTTTAAGAGGGTTTTGTGTAGAGATTGACAGCTCTATTTTCAAATACCCTATCACGAGATCATTTGCTGAAGGAATGAATAACCTTTATTATTTAGGTGTTGAAAGTAGAACCGCAGCGTTCGCGCTTACAGCCAGTACGGAATCGATTAAAAAATCTGAAACACTTGGTAGAAAGTTACAAATTGTCGGGTCATTTGTAAGAGATGTGTTTCCTGGAGATTGCGGAAGTACTGATTACTTAGAATGGTATGTTGAAGGACCGTCTGACGATTACAAAGGTGACTTACCTAATCTCGTTGGTGCATACTATAAAGAAACGCTGTTGGAGAAAGATCTTAAGATCATCACTGAAAATGACAAACATCTCATAGGTAAAAAGATCCTCCTAAGAAATGTGACAAAATGTAAACTTAAAGACAAACATAGTGTATGTTCTACATGTCTAGGTGGTTTATCACACAATATACCATTTAATGCAAACATAGGAACACTATTAAGTGCTAATATGTCACAAGCAGCATCACAAGCGTTGTTAAGTACAAAACACCATATGGGTTCAGCAGGAACTCAGTCACTTGTATTTGATAACGATACGCTTGAAATATTCGATGTAAATGACAAAGGAGTTTATTCATTCAAAGACTCATGGTTAAAGAAAGGAGCAAATCATACATTACACTTGACTGTAGATTCAGTAAGACCTCTTATGACAATTAAAGATAAGAAAACTATCTCTAATATATCAGAAGAGAAACTATCCAGAATAGAAGAGATGATACTTTGGTATAACGATGAGTTCGGAAATGAGAAGTTTTACACGCTTAATATAAAACAGAATGGTAGGTTTGGTATTCTATCTAAGAAATTTATAGAATACATTTTAGAAAATATGTCAGTGGAAGAAAGAAGTGTTGTTGTAAAACTCGATAAACTAAGATCGAAGAATAAAGTATTGTTCTTAGAAAACAAATCTTATTCGTTCTTCGAATTAGTTAAAGAGATTGAATCTACAATAGGAAAAAGACGTATATTAAAAGGTGGGAAATCTAGAGAAACTATAGATGACCTCATAAGTAAAGTCTTTAGACTATTTAACAAGAAGCTTAATGCTAACATAGCGACAGTTTCTGTAACGCTTTATCCATATATGGCTAAAGATTTACCTAACGGTAATTTCGATTTAGCGAGAGGATCTAAAGATCCGCAGCTGATTAGTCTTGATAACGCAGTCGGAAGACGCTCATTATCAGGCGTACTTTTATATGATGGTGCACATAATAAAATAAATGTACCTGCATCATTTGTTGATAAAGATAAACCGTCTCATCTCTATGACGGATTATTTAAACCGAATGAATCTATCGCTGAATTCAATAAGCGTTTAGAGTTTAAACAAAAATATCTTAAAATATAGCGGAATGTTCCGCTATATGAAGTTTTTTTTTGGTTTAATTGAATAAAAATAAAGGATTAAAATGATTGCATCTCCTAATAATAATTTTATCTGGAATATTTCAGACAAAGCTAAAGTAAAAATAGAGGACACCTTAAAAGAGTTTTATAAGAATAACTTTACAAAAGGTTTAAATTATGAATTTGAAAATTCTGAAAATGTTAAAAAGATATTTTTAACAGGTATTTTACAAGATGAAGAAAAAATTCCACAGCTACCTCTACCTTATATAATTAATAGCTTTAGTAATACAAAGCTATTCTTTATTGATATTAGAAACATCATGAAGAGTAAACTACCTCATGAGACAGAAGAAATAAAACCTTACATAAGAGATTATACAATGTTTGACATTATAAACATGTATACAGATCTTACAGCGTACCATCTAAATGAAAATATTCCTTCTGATACACTTACCCATATTGGTAAAGTTATGGTAAATGTTTTCTCTAACATTATTTCTGGAGATTTACGTTTAAACCAATACGATGCAGAAAGTCTTAAAATTGTTTTAGGATATCATTTTGCGTCTATGATGTTTCCAGAATCTAGTAAAGACGTACTTGAAGTCTTAACAGCTAAAATGACAGTAGGTATTAAAGAATCTAAAGAAGTTGTTGAGACTTTAGTCAATGTCAAAACACCAACAGAGACATTTAATGAGTTAAGTCTTATATTTAAAGAACTACCGAAATCTGGAAGAATCACAAGATTAACAGCTCCAGCTATTTCTACTATTATCTCAAATAGTATTATGGGACTTGGTTTAAAGAATCTGCTTGTTGCTTCTCTTGACGATCCTCTTATATTTATAAGTCTTCTTAAAACAACTTCTAATGTTAATGTTTATAAGAAAACTAAACTTGTATTTACAGCTAAATCACAAGAGAAGTGGTTGGAACTTAGAGACCTGTATGCTTCAATAAACACATTTATTGTATCCTAGCCTGTTTACGGCTAGGATACATGTTTTTTTGTTTTCATCTTATTTTTATCGATATATCATATTTATAATGATTATTGAAGGAGGGCTAAAAGAATGCTCTTTACATTAGAAATAGGGAGACAAAATTTTAAGGTCTTTCCTAAAAATGAAGAATTTAAAAAAGCTCTAAAAGATTTTAATAAAGAGTTTATTACTTATAGAAAAGATAGAGTTCGATCTAAAGGTCGAGGTAGAAAATCGTTTTTTAGAACAATTCTTGTACCTGATAAACTTTTTGTTGTTCAAAATGTTCACTTAGGTTTTTATATCTATCCTAAAACAGCATTGGATAAATTCGTAAAATTTATTAGTGAAATAGGTATTGGAAGAAACATGTTTGAAGTTATCGAGCATGAAAAACCTAAGCGGTTTAAGGTAAATATTGGCATGGGTGTTGATATGACACCTAGACCTTATCAAAAAAAATACATAGATGTTATGTCTAAAAAGCTACATGAGAATACAACATTCCTTGTAGATTTACAGACAGGTAAAGGTAAAACATTTATATCAGCTAGTACAATAGCTAAATTAGGTTTAAGAATGGCTGTTTTAGTTAAAGCCAACTTCGTTAAAAAATGGAAGAAGGATTTAATGAAACTTTACGGTCTTGACGACAGTGATGTTTTTGTTGTAAGTGGTAGAGACAGTTTAAACCATCTTATTGAATTAGGAAAAAGAAAAGAAACTCCTAAATGTGTGGTTTTTTCTGCCAAAACAATGCAGTCGTATATAAACAGCTGGGAAGAGATGCAATTTGAAAATTGCTTTAATTACGGTTGTTTTCCTGACAAACTTCTAGATATTTTAAGAATATCTGTTATTCTTGTTGATGAAGCACATAAAGAATATCATAGTATTTATAAAACAGTTTTATCTTTAGATCCAACTCTTTTAATTGGTTTAAGTGCTACGTTAATTCATAAAGACGCTAGGATAAATGAAACTTATGGGTATCTATATCCAGACGATAAAAGGTTATCATTTCTTAAAATCGATGTTTACGCAAAAGCGAGAAGTGTTCTTTATAAATTAGACTTACCTAAGAAATTTAGATATATGAACGGAGGATATGGTTATTCTCAAGCCACATTTGAATTATCTATTATTTCTAACAGAAGATTACTGTATGAGTTTGTATCTATGATTCTGTGGGGGTTTGACAAATACTTTTGGTCAATCATCAAGAATAATGAAAAACTTTCTAAAAAGAAATGTTTGTTATTCTTTGGAAGTATTGAAATGTGCACTATTGTAACAAAAGTATTTAAACACTATTATGGTAATGAGAAAATTGTTTCTCGTTATATAGGCGGGGATTCATATATTGATATGCTAGAAAGTGATATTATAATCACCACACCAGGATCTGCTGGTGAAGCTATAGATATACCTAACCTTATAAGGGTATTGTCACTTGTAGCGAATGACTCTATTCAGCAAAATTTACAAATGCTCGGTAGACTTAGGGAAGATCCAGATATAATTGTAGAGTATGTATGGTTCTGGTGTAAAAATATACCTAACCACGTTACATACGATAAGAATAGAAAAAATCTATTTATGAACAGAGTTAAAACAATTGTAGATGATGTTTTTCCTAGAAACTCGGTTATTCCTAAAGATAACTTAGACACTGTTTTATTTAAATAACTCTATTAATCACTCATGCGTTAGCGTGAGTGATATCTCTTTTTTTTTGTTTATATATTATTTTAATAGTTTAAACTAAGACGTTCTTAATAAAAAAGAACTTATAATTTAGAATTCATAAAAAGGAGATATTATATGAATTTTATTAATAAAGAGATAGAACTTAAAAAACTCTATAAAAAGTCTCGTACGGTTTTATATACCGGCGGGACTGGCTCTGGCAAAACATTCAAAGCGGTCACAGAAAGCGACCGCTTTATAATTGCGGTACCAACACGACAGTTGGCTTATGAAGTCTTTATGGACTACAAGTCCATAAAGACTATCGAAACTGGAGAGGTACATATCAACAACGGCGGGAACGCTGTCGTTGTATTTGAAAACCTCTCTGGTTTTCAAACAGATGAGTATGACACTCTTATCGTTGATGAGTGTCATTTTATCAACGACCCTCAAAGAGGGTTAATGTTACTCAATAATATTATTGAGTTTAAAAACAGCGGTAAGGAGGTTATACTCCTTACCGCAACAGACACTCTATCTGAAGAAGTTAAGGAACTTCTTCAGATAGAAGAAATAAAATTGACACCGTTCAAAACGGTGTCAAAAAAAGAAGTGTCTGTTGATGAAATCAACAGACTTAAAAGTGAAGGCGAGATTAATACAATACTCGTCTTCACAAAATACGCCCCAGACGAGGACACTGTATTTGATTGGTGTCTTCGTCTTGGAATAGACAAGGACAAAGCCGATTTTATATCGGCGAACGTCCCAACGTCAAAACGACTTGAGACACAAATCAAGTTCCGTAACGGAGAACTTGAATTAGTTGTGTCAAGCAACGTCTTGGCACAAGGAGTCAACTTCCCGGCCGATGCTGTTATAGTTGTCTATAACGAGTGGGACGATTGGGAAATCGTCCAACAAAAAATAGGTCGCGCCGGGCGACCGCAATATACGGATAAGGCATACTACGCTTTATTCGAATCTCCTGAAAAGGAGAAAAAGGACTTTGTCAAAAAGACAACGACCGCAGTTGTAAAAAAATTCAGAGGAGTTGAAGTTGAGAAACTTAATTTTTCTGATTTTGAGGTCCCAAAAGGGAAATCATATAGAGATTATAAATACTCTAAGAGGTTCCTTAAATGGCTTATCGAATCACGGAAAGCCAAAAAATGGGAGAAAAAAGCTTTCAGAAAACTACTCAGGGATGAGGCGAAAGTTCGTCAAATCTTATTGAGTAGATAACCAAGGAACACACTAGAGTGTGTTCCTTGACGTTATTCAAATCTTTTTTTTTTATAAAACAGAAACAAACTTAGGATTATCTTCATCAGACAGATCTAACACAAACAACCTTTCTACACCTAACTTAACATATAGTGTGTCTACAATATTTTCAGACCCTAATCCTGTTGCGATTATTGCAGATATAACACCATTCAATGACTCATCGTAAACTTCAATTCGTTCAGGTGTATGTAACGAATTAAAAACAATATCATTTACTGTTGTATCATAATTAGCAATATTGCTAAAATCACCGACTAAAGGATATAGTCTATACTCAACGGAATCTGTTAGTGTTCTTATAGATCGAACTATTGCTGGGACTTTTCCAAATTCATTATCGGCATTAGAACTTTTAATAAGAACTACCTGTCCTTTGACAAGAAACTCACCTGAAAGTAATTTGTCTTTAACCACTACTTCATCACTAATTTTAAAATATGACACTCTATCGTATCCATAGTTAGGTAGATTGTCTAGAAAGACAGATGCCAAAACTCTGTCTTCTATATATGTATAATTCAACATTTAAAAATCCTTTTTTTTTATTTTAAATTATTAACGGTAAAGAACCATTAATAAGAATTGCTAGAATAGACCCTATTTGAGTCGAGAACAGGGCAAAATGAGACTTGGAAGATATATTCCTCATATACAAATAATACTCGTTAAATAAGCCCATTATGAAGGTTAAACAGATAGCGTGTATTGGTGCTACAAATAACATAACACCCCACGCTGAAATAAACCCTAGAAACATATAACACACAATACGTTTCACTCTTGTGTTTATACAAAGTTTTTCAAACATACTTTTACTACCTTATTTTAGTTTCAGTTTAAAATCTACTTCATGTTGATATATTCTGTTAATAACATTTCCGGGTGTCTATAAATACCTATAGTTTCTAGAATAATATAAAACGGTTTCAAAGCTAGTGTGGCTGTTTTTCTATAATCTAAAACAGTGAGCAGTTCTTCTGGAATACCTTTATCAATACCTATATCTTGCGGAATAGGTAATGTTTCTACACCATTAGAGAATTGTTTTAAAATAAGTTCACCTAGCTTCTTTCTTATAATAGGACATCCATTCCCATTTTCTATAAATTCTTTTATATCTTTTTTCTTTTTTAATTTAATAGGTATTTCGTATGTTGTATATTCTGGTTCTCTTATTTTTCCATATTTTTCTGCAAAGATTTTATTCCATAGAATATGATATCTGTATTTACTCTCTTCTTCATCTAGCGTATATTCTTTATGCGGTTTAATTTTAGCTACTTTTAATGGCGATGTTTTAAGATTTCTTAGGTCTTTTAGAACTTCGTCCTCTAATTGTATAACACCGTTGATTATTTGACTCAAGACAAGTTTATTTCCAGATGTTAAAGTATCCTCAATATGATTTATAAGCTCTAATACTTTCTGTTTATATTTAATAGGTATCTTATTGGCATGTAAATGAACACCTTTTAATTCTCTATCGAGTTCTTTATATACTCTTCCCTCTTGAATTTTAACTCCTGCGTAATAATGTTTTGAAACATTTGCTGGCGTCATAATAGGCCAAAAGAACTCATTTTTCATAGACAAAATGTCCCTAACAGAAAGCTCAACATTCATGTTAGCTGTCAATACTTTTAAGAAATGAGAAATAGTTTCTCCATTAATCATCATAATAGCAGCAGATAGCGCAATAGATTCTGGCGTAAATACGTAAGCGCCATAATACCATTTAATATATTCCTCATAAGTTCCGCAGGTACTATCGGTATCAGACAGTACAATCGCTCTTCTTAACACATCTTTCATATCAGATATATGTATAGGCATAATATCTGAACAGAATAATGGTCTAATAAGATCTCCAGCGGCACTCATAACTCTGTTAATATTTTTAACTGTAGAAACGAGAGCGTCCATTTCTGGTTGATCTTTTAGAACCTCAAAGTCTGCTTTCTTTCCTTCAAAATCTCTTGAACAAACATGATATGCTGTATTAAGAACAAATTCTTCAGATTCAAAAAGAACACTGTAATCTTCAAAGTCATAATCTCCAGTACATCGTTTAGAAAGAGAACCTAATAACGAACGTGCTAATTTATCGTTGAATTTTCTAAGATGATAGAAGTCATTAATATACGTATACGCACATCTCTCTTCTTCATTTAGTTTAGAAAGATACTTCGCAATATTTTCTTCTTTTTCTTTAGACTTCCAGTAGAGTCTAGATGATCGTAACGTGACTTCCATCATCTCTTCTACTGTAGGAATATGTAGTTTAAACTTCTTAATCGCTTTCTTAATTGCTTTTAAATCAGCATATGTGATAGTCATAGAGATTGCTTCTATAACTGTATCGTAGTCTTTATAATATCTATTACCAGCCACCATCATTTCAGTAACTGCATTACCAATAGAAGCTACTGACCTTGTTGTTGAAGTAAGTGTATAATGTGCAGACGGATTAAAGAGCGCTGTTGATCCTACAGCATATGCTCCAGATAATGCGTTATTAAAAATCTTAAGTACTTTCTGAAGTACATTATAATAAACAAAATCATCATGTCTTCCATCTATTTTTGCTTCGGCCATCTTCTTCTTAGTTACTGTTCTCTTAGACAGGTTATTCTGAATAAACTGTTTTTGAAAAGACTCTAATTTTGTTGGGTGTAAATATGTTGTAAGTGACGGAGCAAAAATCTCATTATTATTTTTTGTTCTTTCTATGTATTTTAATAATGAGCCTTTTTTTCTGACTGCGTCGAAAGTTTTTGAGTCTCTCGCAACAAACTCAATTTCTGGATCTTTTATAGAACTCTCTTTTAATACCTGTGTAACATAGTAATCCGCTGCCTCTCTATCAAGACCTAACATCTTTGTGACGTACGTAACAGCGCCGTCTTTATACTCTTTAAAAGGAGAAACATATTGTTTATAGTCTTTTAAAGAATCTCTCATAAATGGATTTTCTGACATATAGCAATCCCTTTTTTATTCTCTTTCTTTCTAATTTAAAAAGAACTAATAAAAATGATATCGGATTTTTTTTTATTTGTATATTATTAAAGCAGTTAACAGTTAGGTGTTCTATAAAAGAACTTATATTACTCTATAATTTCATAGGTTATAGAGTTTAAAATACATAAAGGAGAAACTATGAAGAGTGTAGTTATAAAATTGGAAAATGGCGCGGCATTTCATAGAAAAATGCCACTAAGTCTAGAAGACTTAGAGACAGAGATTGCGTTAAAGTATATTGAAAATGAGTCACCAAAGATATTTTTGTTTAAGGGAAGAGATATTAATAAAATAATTTTTAAAAAAAAGGTGACTATTTTTTACGAAGTTTCTCCTATTGACGGAGAACTTTTGTATTATCCTTCGGAAGGACGTATTAAATTTGAAATTACACATGAGATAAAACTATCAAGAAATCTGCTCAAATTAAAGTCTAACTTAATAGCTGTTAGACATAATTTACATAATATGATTATAGATTTTAATTTTTCAGTGTTAAAAATATCTGTTACTTTAAAAGAGGGAGGATTTAAAATAGCTATTGGTAGAGAAACCTTATGGTTTGGCGAAAATGAAAGCGACTTTGTAAAGATGTTTGATGTTTTCAAAAAAGTTATGTTAATGATTCTGTTTAGTAGAGAAAAAGCAATATTAAGATACGTTTTTGATGATATGGATTTCAAAAGATACGTTGAAGGAATGCTGATCTACGAGGGAATTATAGCTTTTAGTAGTTATAACAACACAATAGCTATTGGTATTTAACAATATAAGGAGAAAGAGATGAGATTAATTTTAAAAGAAGAAATGATTGAAGTAAAAGCGGTTGTTTCAAGAACAAAGATTTCTGTCGATGTTTATGATGAAAATAAACGTCTTGACGGAAAAACAATTTTCATCAATGATGATGTTATAAATTTTGATGACACACAAAGTATATCATTTTTTGTTCCAAAAATTGAATATTCTTCTAATAAAACAGAAACTATAGTTCATAAAATAATTAAAATGTCATTTGATACAAGTATACATGTATCATACGATTACAAAAATAAGAAGATACAAAATATTCTTGTTACTATACCAAAAATAAGAGCCGTTCAGATAAAAAATTTAGACTACGGATTACTGGACGTCTTGTTTAAAGAGTCGTCAAAAAGGTTATATTTACCTACAGTTGATATGTGCTTTTGTCCGAATGACCCAGAAGTGTTTGTTGATGTTGTCTTTGATGATTTTGATTTAGAGACGATTAAACACGAATTATTTAATATTCGTGATAAAAAATATATTGTCACTAGAATCGATTCTAGACTAGATGAATCATTATCGAATATATCGATAAATTTTAACAAAGCGCCTTATCTGGAAAAAATAATTTTCGACTCTTATCTGTTAGAAGAATTGGGTATAAGCGTATATGAGGTTATGATCTACTCTGGAAAGATTTTAGAGACATACGAAGTAGATAACTAAGGATCGTAATAACGGACCCTTGGTGTTATTTTTTATATTAAAAAAATAAACAGTTAACCTTATACTTATAGTTTAAACTAAGGTGTTCCGTTTGGAACTTATTCTTTGTATTTATTTTCATAGGTAAATACATAAAAAATTAAAAGGAGACACTATGAAAATTTATGAAATCATTAAAAAATAACGCTATTGTCGGAAGACTTATCCCGACTATTCATTCGGTTAAACTGAATGATGAAGTCAGCAATATAATCGTTGACTTTAGTGAGCTGATGATATTGGAAGTTCGTTATGAGCAAATGAAACATAGTTTGTCCGATCCGAATGTCCTTGACAAGTTTCCTAACAGGGAACTGCCTATGGATATCGTATTCTCTAGGATGGGTGAGTTTGTGTTGAATCTAGATTCGCAAAAGGATATAGATGAATACATGAAGCATCTTTCATCGCAACTTCCTGAAGACGATAAAGAACGCTTCATTAAACAACAACAAAAAGTTGAGAATGCGTTCTTGGCCGGAGAAGGTTTCGTTAAGGAAATGAATACTTACATTCAAATGGATCCTTATACAGATCACTCTGTATACTTAAGAGACCATGAATGGAGGTTTGACATACTAGACGCTATTGAGTCTGGAAGATGTCCGACTATCGCTATTGGCGCTGCGCATGTTGTTAGAGAACCTCTATTTGATGGGGACATGTCTATTAAAGACTGGCTTGTCGAAAAAGGATTCGAAATTAAAGAGGTGTCGATTCACGACTACTTGGAGAGATAATTCTCTCCGATAATAATTATTTTTTTTATAAAAAAGGAGAAACTATGATTAATACTATAAAGTACCTAGGATTAGATAATGAAATTCTGTTTGGTTTAACTGTAGCGTTTGCGAATGAGATGAACAGACCTAAAACATTCAAAAATTACAAAGCACTTTTGAATGCATTATATAAATCAGAAAGAACTGACAAAAGGAGAAATCTATTTTTTAAGGACTTTGAAGAATGGCTTCTGGATATAGATGATTTAACTATAAATTTCAAACCTAACATAGCAGAGTTTTATATGTTAAGAAAGTTCATTGTACTAAAGAGATCAGATTTTATTTCAGACGGAAAAGAAAACACTAATGAGAATAATGTCAGATTCTATAAAAATTTTTTAGAACATGAATCTTCTGCTTTTTTATGGAAGTTTCACCAGCACTGTATAAACACACTTTATACAGAAGAAACACATAGGATAAGAGAATTTAACCTAAACCTATATAAGTTGTTCAAATATGGCGATTATACATCATATACTGGATTAAAATATCTTTTACTAAAAAATAACTACAATGTTACATTTAGTAAATACATTCGAGAACTTTCTTATTCTAAAAGTCCTAGGAAAAATACCATGAAGATTATAGAAGATACTATGACGTTAGGATATTCTGTAGAAATACCAAAAAATAAAAAAGATAAATTAAAATTACTTAGAAGGGTTTTGGGTTTGTCAGCTATTAGATATCTATTTGGTGTGCAATACTTTGGAGAACATATGGAAAACGCTATAGAAAGAAATACCAGTATGTTTAAAAATGATAATTTTGACATTTATCTCTTAGAGAGATGTCGATTTATAGAATCTGACGGACACTTAAAAGAACCTTTAGATTTTACTTTGAAGCATCTGGAATATGGGTTTAAAAATCCTTTTATTCAGTTAGAACGTAGTGGTTTGTGAACCACTACGGATATCTCTTTTTTTTTTGTTTATATATTATTTTATTAGTTTAAGCTAAGGTGTTCTTAATAAAAAAAAAAGAACTTATAATTCAGAATACATAAAAAGGAGATATTATGTTTTTCGTAATACATTTAGGAGGATTTAATTATGAATCTTCCACCTATAGATCTGTTAACGTAAACGGGTCTATAGAAGCGTGTGTGGTAAATCCACACACAAAAGAAATTATTATAGGAAGAGGTAAATTCTCTTCCTATACTTTTGAGAATGGAAAAGAAATTGTTATTATAAATACAGCTGTAAAAACTGCTATTTTACTAGATGACGGTTTTGGTTTCCATCCGTGTTTTCAGTTATCCACGGATAATACGTTTGAAAACACATGTTCTGATATTTCAGAGCTGTTAAATTATGGTTTTGATATCGTCTACGCTAATGAGTTTGACGTAACTGACATAATTTCGGAAACATCTATCACTGTTAATCAAGAGGTAATAAAGATACTAGAGAAACGATGTGGTTTCAATCTTGATTTAAATTTGATAGAAGAAGAAATACAATACCATAAAAATATTTTAGGATTATTGTAATTAAAGGCGTCTCTTACGAGATTTATATAAAAATAGAATAATAGCATGGATTCTATTACTAATTAAAGGAGATAAAAATGCTACAAAAATATATTAATAAATACGGATTTAATTTTGTTTTTAAGACAGTATGGTTAAGTACATACGTTGTTGGTAACTTAATGTCAAAAAAGAAAGCGGAAAAAGGACTTAAAACTATGTCACTAAGAAACGGTATTAAAGAAATGACACTGTTTCTATTAAAGAGTAGTGAAAAATGGTTATGTTATAATAAGGTAGAAAGAGACTTAAAAACTTTTTATATCTGGCGTATGATGAGTAGAAGAATAGGGAAGTTCCATGTCTTATATGACGAATTTAAAAATACATCTGAAATTGACATAGCTCTAACGATAGTTCTTTATGATAATAAAGACATTATCAAAGAACCGAACTGGACTACAGCTATAGATCATCAGAACGGTTTATTGGAAGCATCTAATAAAATTGTTGATTTCTTAAAGACAGCGACACAAGAAGAATTTAGATACTTTCTAAAAGTATCTTCAAGTCAAAGACTATCATTCCCTGCGAGTATCGCAGGCATTTTTATTTACTCAAGAGTAAGAAACTCAAATAGTCTTATAATGACATCTATTATCGTTGATCATACTAAAAAGATGTTTAACAAAGTTAATCCGAGAAAGATCGATGTAAGTCCAGAAAAACTTGTATTACTTTATGGTTATTTCTATGGAGCTGATAAGTTTAATGAAATGTTCTATAAAGATAATTTGGCATCTTTAAGTATGTTATCTAGAACACATAAAGTACAGGAAAGTATATTAAAGCGCAGAAATCCAAAATTAGAACCGTTATTGGAACTATTAGACGAAGAAGGTCTTTTAACACAAAGACCTTCTTGTTTTAGTATAGACAATCCGATTGATCTGTTAAAAGAAACACATGTTTACAAAGCGGGTCTGCTATGAGGTTCTTCCTCATAGTTTATTTTTTTTTTAAGTTAAACTTCTTAGTAGTGTCCTAAATGGACACTACTAAGAGTAAAGGATCACTTATGTCTAACCAATTATGAGATTCCACACAAAATCTCATACACCACACGTTTGACATGTGTAAAGCACGCGTATCGTCAAGAAAGGAGGATGGCTTCAAAAAATAGTGTAGCATTGGAATAGATTGTTCACGTACAGGTATCGTAGGTCTGACGTGTTTATGAGCTATTATACTAAACCGCCACTAATAACAGTATAAGTAAATATACTATGTTTTTAACAGCAAGTTTAGTACAGAGAACGGATAGCTCTAGTTGAGATATATAAAACCAAAAGACTGTAAGCAAAAGACAAAGAGAGTTTAGGATCGCACAAGACAATCAAAAAAATATGGATTTACATATATATCTCAAAATAATGACCAAGTACGTCACGATACATAATTTTCAAGTACTACCGTAACGCATCGGTAAATATTAAAAGTTTTTTAAATATCCGTCATGTATAAGTAGTACAAACGCATGACGGACGTAAATAGAAACTTTAAATCTAATACCTTTGATCGGAGTAGATGGTATGAAATTTATATAAAACTATTTACGTCATATAAAATACTTTTTTGTAAAAAAAAATTTAAATCATATTTTTAGCACCATAAGAAATCATATTTCAAACCACTTCAGATATCTGAATCTCTATCTTATTTCACACACCAATCAAAAAATTACCTGTATCCCTTCTAGAATGCTCTAAAAACACCCTAAAACAAATTTTAAGTACAAATACATACCTGGAATACTTCATAGCCAAATAGACGATTTTAAACCATGCTCATTTTTTCACTATTTCTCTCTCAAAAATTTAAAAGTGAATTTCTCGATCCGTTTTATGATCTAATCTAACCTGTGAGAAAAACTATCACTTGTTGGATCTGCGTTTTCTGTCATATGTCAAAAACAAATCAAAATCACTTTTCAACATCCTAAACGTTTTTACACATGCTTCTTGACAGAAGTTATCCTAGTGAATTTCCCACAGGTTAGATTTCGTCATTTTTCAAACTTTCAAAACTTCGCTTACTATAAGACGCGCGTAACACACGTGCGAGCGCGTGCGCGCGAGGGAAGAAAATTCACAATCAACTCAAATAATAGAAAAAAATAAATTTTTTTATTTTTTTCTTTCTTTTCTTTGGAGATAGAAGGGGTATATATATACGTAGTATATATATACCCCTTCTATCTCTTTCTTTTCTTTAATTAATATTATATATAATTTATATTATTTAATAATAATTATAATATATTAAAATATTATATTAATTTATTAATATAATTTTCCTTTAGTACGCGACGCGGGGGTGCGCGTGTTACGCGCGTATATAGAAAGGAGTTTAAATGCAAGAAATAGTTGAATTTGATAAAAATATATTTTTTGACATCAAGTATATTCCAATGAAGTATTTTAATCTAACAATTAGTGGTGAGAAGGAAAAAACAAAAAAATATAAAAAGCTTTTAGAATGAAAAGAATAAAAATATTTATCAAGACAGTTTAGTTGAATAAACCAAAAAGGATTCAACGTGACATTCAAAGAACACGTTCTTAAGAATTCAAAAATCTTGAAAGTTCTTAAGTCAGATAACAACGAGTATTTTATATTCTCACAAGTTATTCTAGAAGAAGACAAGGGTCATGTCATCACAGTGACAGAATTTGATTCAGAACCAACGAAAGAAACTTTTGAAGAATGGCTTTTAATTGTATTACAAAAACAATATCTTGTACCAGACCTATGTTTTGTCGTAGAGAATATTATCTCAACACAGACGTCTAGCTACGATGAATTGGAAAATAGATTGAAGAGAAAACAAATTCTTTATGTTAAGTCTCTGATAGAACGAGCAAAAGGAACACTTTTTATCGGAGACCCAATAGAATCATTTACAGAGTTTATTTCAAAAGCAGATAATATTATTTCTGTCTCAGAGATAAAACTCGAATGGGTTGAGGAGTTTAATTGTGCTGATACTTAATGTTCCAGAAGAGGATATCGTTTTACATGATGATGAAAATATTGTATCAATTATTTTTGAGGTAGCTAAAGATGAAAATTTTGAAGACATTTACGTTACCACAGATGTAATTCCATTTGTTTCGTTCACACATATTTTCAACAAAGCAGTAACTGTAGGAGAGACATATTACGGAAGAGCAGCTATTATCACAGATAAGCGTGGTTTGTTCACATATACAAATACAAGTATCGATACCGTCATTGATGATAATAACTATGAACCATTTGATGAACCCCCTGCGCTTAGGCAACCTCCTAAAATATTTTTTGATTTTCCAAACGAAGAAATACCTAACACATGTTTCAAAATTGGAATCGAAAACGTTGGAGAGTCTGAACTTATAGGATTAGTAGCAACAACTTGGATGATTAGGTCTCTTATTGAGGATAAAGTTTATTTCTTATCGAAAGAAGATACAGATAACCTTTATGAAATTTTTATAGATGTATTTTTACCACAAAACGAAACATTTATAGTTTCTGCTATGTTTCATTTTGCCAATGATGACAACACACTTTTTAGTTCGGAAATTATTTATGTTCCTAAATCGCATTCAACATTCTTTGTACCTAAAGAAACGGATAGTGACGGAAACAAAACAGGAACGTGGAATGATGATGACGAAGTTCATGTTGTGATAACTATCCCTGACAATGCTACGTCTGGTAGAATAGAAATTTTTAAAGACGGCGAAATAGTTTATGGCGTAGATGATACAGAATATCACGATACAGAAGCGACATATGACTCTAACGGAATGATACAAGTTAGAGTTAAATCAAATCTATCGACAGATGAATGGACATATAGGACATTTATTCAATATGGAAAATATGACGCCACAAGATCAGAAGCACAGTCATTTGCATATACATTACCTGCATCACTTGGATAGCCGTGGCTATCCAAGTGTGAGTGTTTTTATTGATTAAATATTTACATAAGGATAGAATATGTCAACAGTAAAAGACATAGAAACGAAGTATGACGATACTTCAGGAACGGTCGGAAAGTTTTATGCGGCTGAATTGAACTTAATTACCGGATCAATAAGTAATAGTCTTAAAATATATCCAGAATTTGATGATGAAAACGAAAAAGCTTTTACTAAGTCTATGAGAATATACTCGTCTGAAGAAGTTTTTAACGCGACAGGCGGAGATAATTTAGTTTTATCGTCCTTAGAAAGTAATTATTTAGATTACTTTAAGTTAGAAACTTTATCTGGTAAGATTTTTTCTTTTAAAACAGATAGTAACAATACAGGACCAGTTACCGTAACAATAGGTGAAGTTACAAAAGATCTTTTAACATTCAAAGGAGACGTACTCGAACCTAATGACTTGAATACAGAATCTATTTTTAGATTAATGTTTAATTCAGACCTTGATGCTTTTGTTTTATTAGATAAACTAACAAAAGAATTTAAAGATTTAAAAACAATAATCGTTAGTTCAGATTATGATTTAGTATCAGGAAATAACGTTGTTGCTTTAACAGATAGTAATGACGATAATGAAGAATACATATATACATTAACGTTACCTGAAAATCCTGATGCGAATAGTTTTATTTTTATCCAAGACGGATCAGGTAATGCTTCTAATGCTCCTATCAAAATTGCTAGATCAGATGTGAATTCAACTATTGATAACAACTCTGAAGATTTAATTTGTGATGTTGATTATTTTTGGATATCATTGACATTTAATAAAGATAGTAATAACTGGTCAATAGGAGGAAAGTAATATGTATTTAAGTCAGATATTAAATTTATGCACGAAAACAGATTTGGCCATAACAGATGAAACTATTTTTCCAACAATGTACGATGGAAAAAGAGTTTACTCAACAAGAGATAACATATGCTATGTTTTAATTAATAACGGGACAGATGATCAGAAATGGGTAGATGAGTCAAAATTTTATGAAGATATCCCAATCCCAGATATAACTTTTCCTGATGAGGTTTATGAAAAAACAGAGTTATCTTTACCTATAAATAATTTTAATAACTCTTACAACTACGTATTAGAAAGCCAATACTTTAGTTATGATATTGAAAACGGCATTCTCAAGATAGTCTCCAACAATATCACATCGTCTATTGATGCAAATATTATTTTTTATGCCGAAAATGAAGCAGGTGTAAAGTCCGATATTATTGAAGTCTCAATTTTATTAAAATCGTTTCCGATTATATCTGATTTTACAATCGATGTAGTGGGTAATAACCTAACATTGATGAAAAATTTTATCAATTGTGATAGATTTACAAATTACATTACAACAACCAATAGAGAAAAAGATAACCTAATTCCAGATGGGAGTCAAAACTCTGTTAATACTTTTAATATTGACAATACTAAATTTTCTTTAGTTACAGGCGAGTATTTATTGGATCAAGATGGAAATAGGAGAAAGATTGTTTCTATAGAAAAAGATGATCTTAATACAAGATTAAACTATGATGCAATTACATATTCTAACGGTAATGGTTCGGTATTCAGTATTTTAGATAATAAACTTTATGGTAAAGGACTAAATTCGCATGGAGAATTAGGTTTAGGCCATACTGATCCAGTAAGTAATTTCGTTTATTTAGGAATTGATGTCAAAAAAGTAGCTTGTCAGGGATCAGCAACATTTATTATTGATATTGACGATAGGTTATTATTTTCAGGATACCAAGGTAGTTACTATCTTGCAGGAACAGATTCGTTAGATGACGTATTGACTTTTACAGACACTGGGTTTGTTGTTAAAGATGAGAAAATCTTTATACATTATGGATCATACTTTTTTATCGATAGTAATAATTATCCTTACTACATAGGAGCTAACAATAACGGATCTGCAGGACTCGGTGTTTCTGGCGCTATTGATAATTGGACAAAAATTGATATAGAAGCTACATTTGTAGACACTAATGGCAATTCAACAGCTTTAATTTCGACATCCAACAGATTATACACGTCTGGAGCTAATAACTACATGCAGTTGGCAATCGAGGATGATGATGAGGACAGAGATACTTTTTACGATACCGGTTATGATGTAAAGTATGCGTTTTATACATCTGAACCAAGACTATATTTCGAAGATGTTAATACGGGTGATATTTATTGGGCTGGTACGGATTCAAGTGGTGGTTCTAACGATTTAATAGATTCAGGTTACAACGGTCCGGATACTAAAGCTGTCAAAGACACAAGATGGAGTATGAAATGGGCTAACTTAGATCAAGACGGTAAAATTTATGAAAGTTGGTATTGGACGTATCTATCTTTAAGAAAGAACGGAACAATAACAGAATTCGAACCATATTCTAAATCAAAATCATTTTATTTTTATGAAAATATTTTAGGAACAGATTATGATGGCGAAGTATATTTGCCATCAAAAATTTCTAAAGTAACATTCGCATCCGATCTAATTTTAGTTTACCTAGAAAACGGACAAATTTATCAAAAAGCTCTAAATGAATATGTGTCAATAGATCCAGACGCAGAACTAAAAAAGTTTGTCCCTGTTCAAAAGTTTTATGAAACATATAAAGTTACAACAGAAGATTTTGATTCAGAGCCTTCTGAATTATACACAGAAAAATCGTTTATAAATTCTACATTGTTTATAAACGATAACGCATATCCGGAATGGACAGGTCATGAAAATTCTTCTATCGAATCTTCCGGTATGAATATTATAGATTTATCTAAAACATCAACAACAACAAATATCGCTATAGATAATAGATTTGTAGATCTCTTTATCGGTACAAAGTTAGTTGATAATAATGGTAATTTCTATACAGTTAAGAATATAACTAAAGACACAATAGACTTTTATGAAGATAAATATATTTTCCAAAAGTGCCAACCTGGCGGTTTTGTTTTACCAGGAAAAGCTCTATTAACTTGTGGGACCCATAATGAAGATAAGAAATACGCTTTCATAAGTGATGTTGTTGAGGCAAGAGACGGTGTAGCTATCTACGGAACACAAAGATCAGCAATGACTATTGTCGATAAAATTTTTAAATTTGATGGAGTTTATAACTTTTCAAAGCCTGAAAGTAGGTACTTAGGTTATCTAACAAATGATAAATTTATTGCGGATTATTATTATTTTGATGAAGAAGGAACTATTTTAGGTAGTTCTTCTAGTACTACGTATTCGTATCATACAACTTCAGAAGACGGTGACTATAAATACGAATTCATTCTTAATAGTAAAACACAGTCTAGAGGTGATAACTATAGCGGACAATTAGCTGTCGGAGATACAGACGATAGAACTAACTGGACAGATACAGGTCATGCTATGGAAAAAGTTATGATAGGTAACGCTTCTACGTTTGGTCTAGATTCAGGTGATCTTTATTTTTCAGGTAACTCTGAAAATGAATGGTCTGGTTTAGGTGGAACAGATGAAAACAAATTAGAGTGGTGGTTGTCATATCAAAATGTTATAGAAGTAAGTACTTATGATAAAGCAGCTATGTTATTGACAGAATCAGGTAATGTTTACTCAACAGGAAGAGACTTAACAGGAAGAACAGGGATAGGTACAGATACTGTAACTCAATGGACAGAAGCATATGATGGAGGAAATGCTATTAGAGTTTTAGCTGCTGGTTTCGGTGCTTTAATAACAGATAATAATGACTTATATGTTTGCGGGGCATATGAAAGATTCTCTGGACCTGATTGTTTGATTTCTGACAGTACTGATACATTTACAAAAGCATATGAAAATATGAAACATTATGGTTTAACATATACAGATAACTTTTCCTATGTTAAACAGAATGATGAAATTTGGATAAATTATTATTCAGAAGATGCTGCTTTCTACGGCGATAGAACATTATCAAGGAATTTCTATTCTAATTTCACAATAGAACTAGAAGAAGATATTGATGCTGTTCCTGATGAACTTTTTGTTGTGCCAGATTTATATATAAATGACACAAGAATAGAGCCGATATCGGCAACTGTGGAAAAAGATAATGGAAACATTATGATAACACAATATGCTGATAGTACAGAAGAAGAGTCATTTGAAACATTAGAATTCTCCGTTGTTATTCCTTATGGAAATACAATACCTAGAATTCAAATCGGACTAACAACAGAAGATAGAGAAGTTTAAAAAAAAAAAGGAAAGAAAATATGATATACAAGGAAGAACCTATTTTTTCAAACGGGATCTGGACAAGAGCTATTAAAGAGAAACCACCGTGCGATGTTGCGTTAACAGATAAAAAATCAAAAGCAAGGTTAAAAATTCAGAAAAAAATTTTCGACCCGTTGGATTCTATTTCAGACAATAGTAAAATGATTCAGCTTTTGGCAAAGATGAATACTGTTTTATGGAGTTTAGTTACTGACGAACAAAGGAATAACTTACCTGAAGATACCGTAGAGATTCTTGATTACTTTTCAGAAATGGACGCTAATTCAGAATTATTAGCAGATAAACATGCTGATGTTATCGGAATGAAGGCTCTTATAGATAAGTTATATATGAGACAAAAAGAAATAGCTAAGATAGTGAGTGTTGAGTAGGGAAACCTACTCAACACTTTTTCATTGAAGTAATCCAAAAAGGTTAAAAAAATGGTTAAAATTTTAGCAGGTGAGATCCTGAATTATACAGCTGAATTTAATGTTGACTTATATCCAGAGGATAATATTTTTTATTCAACAAACAATGTCGATTGGTTTCCTTTAAGTAAAGGTGATAAACTTTTTGTTCCGCAGAATGAAACTGTTTATTTAAAAAACACGGATACTCTAACAGTTAATTATTTATATATAAAAGAGGTAAAAAATTTCTCTACAGAATTTGTTTCAAGTATTTCTGAAAATTCATCTGGTGTATCTGAGATCTATCAAGAAGATAGTTTTATTGTTGTAACGTACACTAATGGCAATACAAGTAAAATTGCATTGACGCCAGAGACAGCGCAGTCAGAAACACCAGATATTGATCCATTAACAATATACACAGGAAAAGAAGCTAAGGTAGAGATGAAGAACTACAAAAAAGGGGTTGTTTATCTGACGGATAATGATAATGTTATTGTTAGAGAAGACGGCGTTTATATTAAAGCATTAAAAACAGATACAGCATTTTCTGATTTTACATTCAATATTTATGCAATGGAACCAAACATGACAACTTCCGTACCGGCAACAGTTTTAGTTAAAGTAGTGAATCTTGAGTTAGCAGAAGAAAACGATTTTGAAAATAAAGAGTTTGTTGGCGGTAGATTGCTGTCAGCAGAAACTATAGGTAAAAATGATATTATCGAAATGACAAATTTTGTCATTACCAAGTAGAGGAGTTTAAATGTATACTAATATAACAAGCGCAGATCAAATAGCATCAATGACATTTTCAAAATTAATCCCGAACAGATCATTTAATCTTGTTGTGTCAAATGTAATTTTAAGAACTGAACAGAAGAAAGTTATAACTAGAAGTGATAACAGTCTGTCAATTTCAGGTTCTGTCAACGGAGACAGTCTGATGCTAACAGACGTAGTTGGTAATGTTTATATTACATCACCATCATCTATTATCAAAGAAACCTTTAACGATAATGATGTTTTAAGAACAAACATCATTAAAATGAAAACAGGAGTTCCGGAAGAAACATTCTTAGGTATTTATTTATCTAGGATTTATAATTCTATTTATAGAAGAAGTAAATATTCTAATCCTATTGTTTATAAAGATAGAGTTTTTCAGTTAGATGTATATTCGAAATACATCTATGTTTTTGATACAAAAGGAAATCTTATCCATAGGATTTATATCTATGGGTTAATCGGAAGTTATTGTTATCATATATTTGATGGCGGCGATGGTGTTTATATAACGTCTAGAAAAGACACAAAATCGTTATATAAAGTATCGAAAGACGATATTTATGAAAACAATCTTTCTGAAGAAAGAATTGAAAAGCTTGTTTTAGATAATCAGACATCTAAGAATTTCAATTTCACATATTATCTTTATGATTTTGTTACAGTAGGAACAAAAATATTCTTCACGGCAGCAGTTAATGGTATTCATGTCATTGATACAGAGCTATGTACTATTACAGAAATAAAAAGTAGTTTTACTTATAACGCTGTTCATCAACTTCTTATTAAAGATAACGATGTTTACGTTATAGGAGGCAGTTCAGAAAAGACTATTTACAAAATATCACAAATAGAAGAGGATTTAAACAAACTCGAAGCAGTAATGAGTCATCCGTATTATCTTACATCTACATATAAACAATTTGTCATGGTAAATGATAAAATTTTTGGTGTGTTTAATTCTGTTATTTTTGACATAGCTGAAAGAAAATCATATTCGTTCCCAACAAATATTCCTAGAGTGTATAAACCGGTAGCTCCTATGTTTATAGACGATACTATTGTTTATTCCTATGATTCATATTGGTATTCTGGAACATTTCAACCATACCAGTTAGATAAAGACGGTGATACGACAATCAACTTCGACGAGCCTCCATGTGATTTGTCACTTATAAATTTTGTTACAGATGATATTGGTGTTGGATATAACTTTACTACTGATTCAGAAACACTCGAAGTTAATCCAGAATTATCAGAAATAACTTCGACAGGTATATCAGGAAGTTTTGCATTTAAGTTTGTAGCAATGCTTGATGAAGAAGTTTCCGAAATTCAAGAAACAGTAACTATCAAGAAAGACGCAGTTAGTCCGGATAAACTTTTAACATATGTTTATAAAGTTTAATAAATAAAAAAGGAATTATTATGGCAATTGATGAAACATTATCAGCAAACGGTCAAACAATCGAAAAAACATACCAAGATAAAGTAACAGGGGAAGAAGGAACAGATCCTATTCTAAAGGCTAGGTATGATATAGAAAAAATAAGAGGCGATATATACGACATGGTCGGTAAGGCGTTCCAGTGGAGTGGGTTAATAACATCACTTCTTACTATTGTTTATGAGATACTTCCAGATGAAACAAAAGATCTTATCAACGATGAAAAGAGGTCTCTAATAGAAGCTGTTTTAGCTGTTTGTAAAGAGACAGAAACTGTGTCTGATTATAAGTTAGAAAAAGGCGGAATTGATTTTATTCTTTCTATTCTTAAAGAGGAATCTGCAGTAGTGGACGTTTTGAAAAAACTAGATGAAACTACAAGTGAAGCTTAAGCTTCACTTGTAGCAGAGTAAAAAATAAATAAATATTATATAAATAGAATTTATTTAAGTAAGAATATTTGATAGTGATCTTATGACGCTAGTTTACTTGAATAACAAACTAACTTATTGTTATAAAAATAATTAAAGGAAAAAAATATGAGTATAGAATTTGAAGTCCCAGTAAGAGACGGAGATGTATTATTTACAGAACCAGGAAAATATTATGAATTTACAGCAACAGAGGATTGTTATGTATTTTTACAAACATCGTTTGTTGAATATTCAAGAACAGGTAATGCATGGATTATGCCTGTAAGGGAAGTAAATATTGAGGTGAGAAAAGACGAATCTGTTTATCTTAGAACAGTAAAAGCTCTGTCAGATATCCGTATTCCTATTATAAATACAGTATTTAACCCTAGGGTTCCATATACTGAAAAAGGTATTTTTGTAGAAAAAGATAATGGATTTATACCGGTATCTAATACTACATTACCATTCAAAGTCGGGGATAGTACATTAGCAATACATAAAATATCAGATGATTTTATTTGGGAGACACCAGAGACAGAAAGACTTTTGCCTGATAGATCTTTAGTTTTAGGTTATGATTCTGAGATATTTAATGGAGGTCTTTCAAAAGTTGTTTGTTTGAAATCTGATTTAAACACTATTTTTATGTCAGATATCATTTCGTCAGCTGAAAGTCAAAACAAAACAAAACAGTACTCTGTAACACAATCAGATTTAAAAGTTAAAGATTCTATCATAAATTGGGTTACAAATTCAGATGTTAAAGGAAATACTATCTTTTTAAATAAAGCTAAAAATGCGACTATTAAAGGAGATGCAGTTAGCGTTGGTAAAACATTTAATGTTTTTTGTATAAATGGAGAAAAAATTTATGTAGATGATATAGCGGATCTGTCATTAGTAAACCTACCTATAGATGCAGTTATTATGTATAAAACTAAAAAACTGTTTTTTAATATAATTGATGTTAATGTTGATGACGGTTATGTTTTATCAGATACAGATTTAGGAGAAGTTCTTAATGGTTCTGATGGTTTTATTGGCGTTTTAGATATTGATTTCAAAGGTGGTGGAGAGAATGCTTTTATAAAAAGTAAGACAGCAAATGTTGAAAACATAGAAATTATTGGGTCTGGAAACATTGTGAATTCTGAAGACGTACGTGAAACCAGAGTCTTTGGCGAAAGTAATCATATAAATTCAAAAAGTCCAATATCAGGACTAGAAGTTACTGGATTTAATAATGTAATTGATTGTAGAGGTAACGTAAACAGCTTAAAAGTTTTTGGTAATGACAATAGAATTATTTCAGACGATTTAACTGTTCGCGGTGACAAGAATTATATCTTCAATGACTTAGAATCTTTTTCAATAGACTTTTTAAATTCAAATTTCGAAGGCTCTGAACTCGGTATTCAATCGACAATTATGTCTATAGTAAGGTCATCTAGAGACATCGACATTTTAGGATCAGCAGTAGGAGTGTTTGATGAATTAATCGAGGAAACAGATAGTTATGACCTCTATTCTGGAATATTTTTGAAAACACATGAGAAAGCTTTAGTTTCTTTGTCTGTTTTATCCGTCGAGTTGATCTCTAGCGAAGCTATGTTTACGGCTTATGTGGAAATAATTGATACAGAAACAATTAAAGTTTTTAAGTCAGATAATTCAGAAATACTTAAGGATAAAATAAATTTAGGCCACAAACTGAGAGTAAGTTTACCTAATTCCGATCTATTTAATGTTCACACTTCTTTTGAATCTTGTTTCGCAGTAAGATCTGCGTCTATTACTAGATCTTCTCTTAAAAATGCATATAAAGTAAATGTATTAGATTTAGACTATAGTTTCATTAATGACTGTTTAGATTCTACAGTCGTCGTGTCAGCTATGTCAACAGTGAAAGGACATGGTAATAAGATCTCTGGAGATAATGTCACAGCTATTGGTTTTGGTGTTTCAGTAATTGATTACGAAAATATAATTCCATATTCTGATAGAGTTGAGAACAACTATATTGTATTAGAGGTAAGTAAAGAAATTACTGATAATATCAAAGGTTTTGTTATGGCTTTGGTTAACCCTCCAGAATTCTTAGAGGAAGGAAAAACTCCTGATAACTATACTATAAGAGTCGATATAATTAATGTAGAAGACGGGTTAATTTATACGTCTATACCAGAAAATATAGATATTAAAGATATGTTATTAATAGGAAGAAGAAAAGACTCGACACCTAATAATAGTTTAGCGCTAGGAAGAAATATTATTTCACAGGGTAAAAATAATGTACTTATAGGTGACGGAATTTTAACGTCTGGTTCAGATTTTCTTACAGTAATAGGGTCATGCCCAGGAGAGATATTTAAAACCGAAGCGTTTGTTGTAGGTATAGGTTATTCTGATAAGGATACAGGTCTACCATATTATGAAGCAAAAGGTATGAGTATTTACGGTAATGGACTTGTAGAATACCCTTCACATAATCCTATTGACGCTAGATCGGGAGGACCTAAGACAGCTATTACTAGAGAACTACTAGAAGAGACAAAAATTGTAAATACAGCATATGAGTTAGAGGCAGAAACTGACGATCAAACAGATTTTAGTTTTTCTATATCAGAAAATATTTCAGACCCTTCGCAAATTACTGTGTATACGGAAGGTAAAAAAGATAGAGTCTCAACATATTCTATAGAAATAGAAAGAAATACAGTAACTGTCAAATTTGATGAAGGTAAAGACGAAAACGACTGGGTCGAAATTGTTATTCAGAATTTAGTTCTGTGATATTAAAAATGTTTTCACAAACAAAAAGATTTATTGTTTTTAGTTTCATGTTAGTTTTAACAATATTTTTTCTTTGTATAGTTTTTTTAAAGGAATCTAGTATAAACTTAATATCGAGTCAATTTTGTTATAGTTTGCAAAATAGAAATATTGATAAAAATAGAAATTACGTAAAACTAAATAGAATTTTAATTCGAGATGAAATTTTTGAAGTCACTCAAAAGTCATTTGATTTAGGAGAAACTATTATTTTGGATAATAATGACGTTTGCATTACATTTGTAGTATTGACCAAAAAAGAAAAAATAAAAATGTTTTTGGTAAAAAAGAAATAGATTTTATCTATAGTATAATAACTTAAAAAAAAAATAGGATATCGTGATGAAGAAGATTCACTTTTGTTTCTATAAAGAGTACAAAAGAACAACAGTAACAAAGAGTATTTATTTAGCTCAAAAGTATTTACAAGGGTTTGATGAAGATATATCAAAATTGATACATGTAGAAGTTTATATAGACGGTACATCGTATACATCTTCAATGAATTCCAACGGCGTTAGAAAAAGAGAAAGAAATTTCCCATTCGAAGAGTCTTGGGAGATTTTATCTTTTGATGTAGAGAATAGAGATGCAGAAAGAATTAAGCAATTTTTTGAATCTCAGATGGGTAAAGGGTATGACTATCTTAATATTGTTTTAAATCAAGTATTTAACGTTAATACACAATTGGATAATAAATGGATATGTTCAGAAATATGTTTTGAAGCAGCTAAAATAGGTAAAATAATTACACCTGAATGGACTAGAATGGTCGGAATGTCACCAGCAGCTTTATATAGTCATCTACTATACGGAGATATAAATAAAGGAAAAAGAAATGTCGACATTAAAAAGAAGTCAAATTGAAAACTTAAATATTTCACACGCAGTAAAAGAAGTTTTGCTTAAAGATTTTGATGACGTTAGAGTCTTTATAGAACACATTGGAATGAATGGTGAGAATGTTGAAGAGAAGGGATATCTTTTAGATACATTAATTTCACAAAATTTTGAACCTGAAATTCTTGACGAAGTTATAGATGAAGAAGTTTCTGGTGAAGATATTGGAACAGACACAAAAGAAGAAGTAAGTTCTTTAATGAAACTCTATAGTGCAGACGACGAACTAAAGGCATTTGTAACAAAGTTTAGTGTTTTTATTTTAAGTTTCTGTTTTATCTATCTTTTATTAGGTACGTTTGTTCCACCAGAATACATTAATAAAGATGTATTACCAACAACCACAGAGTTTGTTAAAACAGCAATAACATATGTTTTGGCGTTCTGGTTAGGGTCATCAGTAGGTTCAAAATTAAAAAAAGGATAACGTATGAAATGGTATAGAGAAAAACTTAAGAAAGCAGGTAGGTTAGATTTAGCATTAATAGCTGAACAATATGATATTCTTGATAAAGAAAAGATACTACAAAAAGCATTAGTAAATTCTGGGTTTAAGATAGCTGTAGATGGAATTCTAGGCGTTCAGACATTAAATGCACTTCTTAAAGTAAAAAGAAATACTTTTTATAAAGAACTTAACGCATTAGAAAAAGATTTTAAAAAATCAAAAACGCTTAGAAAGGAGATAAGAAAGTCTTTAAAAGAGACTATTTTACAATATCTCGCTGTAGAAGAAGGAACTATGTTCCACTGGAATAGGAAAGAAAATAGTTACACTACGCCATATGGTATTTACAAATCCGCAAATAGAAATGAAGAAATTATTATTTATTCAGATTCTCTGTTTGAAAAGTATGGTTTACCACAAACAAAACAGGGTTCTAAAAAGCTTAATAAGAAGCTTAATAGTTTGGAGCGAAGAAAGATAGCCGATATGGCTTTTGACCTCTATTATAGGAAGTATATGTCGCATAAGGCTAATAAAACATTAGACCATAAAGGTATCAGAGATTTTGGAAATAAAGATGCTTACACAAAACTAAAACTATCTATTTTTAGTTTATCTGTCAACGCAGGTAAAAAGAAAGCTATCTTTAAATTACAACAAACAGTTAAAGTATTTCCAGACGGACTTTACGGACCTAAGACATCTCAAGCTGTAATGAATTATACAGCAACGCCAAAGCAATTTAATGAGCGTTATCTTATAAATGTAAAAAAGTTTTATGACGCACTTATTAACAACAATTATGAAAGATATGGTATTTTTCAAAGAGGTTGGTATAATAGACTAAGAAGATTAGGGTTAAAAATAGTTTAAGCACTAAGAGGACTTATTGTCCTCTTAGTGTTAACAGTTTTCTTAAACTAGGTTCTATACGTTCTATATCGACTTGTTTTATATCGATATTATTTTTTAAAAGATATTTAATCCCATCTTCATTAGTGAATTTACGTAAGTAAAAAACACGACCAATAAAACCATTTTTTACAATAAGGTTCGCGCATTTTAAACACGGGGCGTCTGTTATAAATAAGTTAACTTTTTTACCAGTTTCTTTATATATTTTTTTAAGTTCATTTCCATGTTTTTTTAACAAATGCTCTTCAGCATGAACGACACTATTATTAGATGATTCATTGACAGAACCTAAAAAATGTCCACATCTTTGACACCAAACTTCAATAGGGTTTGTTGTTTTGTAATTGCAAGTTTTGTCGGAACATAAAAATTCTATTGTTTCGCACTCTTCATCACAGCAACCCTCATTATGATTAAAACCATAAAAAAGTTTATTAAAATAAATACAAGCGCCAACCTTTCTACTGTTACATCTAGAAAGTGTAGAAATTTTTATGGCTTGTTCTATCCCTAATTTAACATAATCTTCCATAAATAATCCTTATTTTTTATCACATAAAACAAATTAAATAATAATTTTTAAACACTATATAGTTTGCATAATCTAAATATAAAGGCCATAAAAATGAATGTAATAAAAAGAAATGGTAGAAAAGAACCAATCGATTTCACGAAAATAACTAAGAATACAAAACCGGCAACAGAGGGTCTTCCAGGAACATCCTATACTGAACTAGAGAGAGACGCTAAAATTTCTCTTAATAGACCTGATATTAAAACAACAGATATTCAACAAACACTTATAAAAACAGCGGTTGATAAGATAGATATCGATAGACCGAATTGGACGTTTGTTGCGGCAAGATTAAAACTTTACGATCTTTACCATTCTATTTCGAAAAAAGGTTATACTAATTTAGATGATTATTTTAATAGAATGGAAAAAACAGGAAGATACCAGACAACATTAAGAAATAAATACGACCTAAAAGAATTGTCTGAATATATGAGACCAGAGAGAGATCTCCAGTTCACATATCTTGGTTTAACAACACTTATTGATAGATATCTTATTAAAGATAATAATGGTAATGTTGCAGAATTACCACAAGAACTATTTATGGGTGTTGCTATGTTCTTGGCACAGAATGAGACAGATAGAATGTATTGGGCTAAAAAGTTTTATGACGTGTTAAGTAAATTCGAAGTTATGACGGCGACACCGACTTTATCAAACGCAAGAACAAAACACTCACAATGTTCATCGTGTTATATCGGTTCTACACCTGACAGTATTGAAGGCATCTTTAACTCATATCATGAACAGGCACTTCTTTCTAAATATGGTGGCGGTATCGGATGGGACTGGGGATTCATTAGATCAATGTTATCTTCAATAGATGGATTTAAAGGAGTTTCCGGCGGTGTTACGCCTTTCCTTAAATTAGAAAATGATATCGCCATTGCTGTAGATCAACTTGGAACAAGAAAAGGCGCGATTGCTGTTTATGTAGAACCTTGGACTATTGATATAAGAGATTTCTTAGACCTTAAGAAAAACTCTGGTGAAGAGCGTAGAAGAGCGCATGACCTTTTCCCTGCCATATGGCTTAATGATTTGTTTATGGAAAGAGTTCAAAATGATGAACCATGGACGCTTTTTGATCCTTATGAAGTAAAAATATTACATAGTGTTTATGGAGAAAACTTTAAACGTCTTTATGAGTCATTTGAGAATAATGATAACGTTAGAAAAGAAGTCGTTTCTGCCAAAGGACTATGGAAAGAGATTCTGCGATCCTATTTTGAGACAGGTTCTCCGTTTCTAACTTTTAAAGATGAAGCGAATAGAAGAAACCAAAATAGTCATTATGGTGTTATTTATTCATCTAATCTATGTACGGAGATCTTCCAAAATACCAAACCAGATAGTGAGAAGTATAAACTTTTCTATAACGACGGTACAGAAGAAGTTGTTGACCCGCTATTAACAATAGAAACAGCAGATGGTGAAATTAAAAATGTTAAAGATCTTTCTCATGTTGAATTCCTTGAATTAGGAATAACAGGATATGAGAAAGTACCAGAAGATGGTGAAACAGCTGTGTGTAATTTAGCATCAGTTAACCTTTCTAAAGTAAACACAAAAGAGGATTTTGAAAGAGTTATTCCGATAGCTATTAGAATGCTTGATAATGTGATTGATCTCAACTTCTATCCTAAAAACAAGATAAGAAAAACCAATATTAGAAACAGAGCTATTGGTTTAGGTATTATGGGTGAAGCACAAATGTTAGCAGAGAAAGGAATTACTTTCGGTACAAAAGAACATTTTGAGTTTATTGATAGTGTAATGGAACATTTCTCATACAACGTTATTAAATCTTCTTGTGACTTATCGTATGAAAAAGGCCCGTATCCAGCTTTCAGTGGGTCTAATTGGTCCAAAGGAATACTTCCTATAGATACGGCTAATGAAAAAGCCAAACAGCTCACAAATAGAGAATATGACCTTGATTGGGAACAGTTAAGAGAAAGAGTTAAGAACGGAATAAGAAATGGTTATCTTATGGCTATTGCACCGACAAGTTCCATCTCTATCCTAACAGGAACGACACAAGCAATCGAGCCCGTGTATAAACGTAAATGGTTTGAAGAAAACTTATCTGGACTTATTCCTGTAACGGCACCTAATATTTCTCCAGATACTTGGAATCAATATGTGTCTGCGTATGAGGTTAAACAATCATCAATTATTAAAGCAGGAGCAATCAGACAAAAATGGATAGACCAAGGGCAGTCATTAAACATTTTCGTTAGGCCTGAAGAAACATCAGGTAAAACATTAAACGATTTGTATATGAAGGCTTGGTCATTGGGGTTGAAATCAACATACTATCTAAGAAGTCAATCTCCAGAAGCAACAAACGATGTAGAAGATCGAAGTCAAGAATGTTTTGGATGTCAATAATGTTAAGGAACCTACAGGTTCCTTAACAGGATATCTCTTTTTTTTATTTACATATTATTAATATGGTTTAAACTAAGGCGTTCTTAATAAAAAAGAACTTATAATTCAGTGTATTTATTTTCATAGGTAAATACACATATTTAACTAAGAAAGGA